>MDTE01182942.1_pt1 | contig 10971 bp, 6 predicted proteins | sample 811231 | NCBI WGS metagenome assembly MDTE01 (sample SAMN05326651, study PRJNA326480) | marine metagenome | isolation source: seawater | place: Indian Ocean: Red Sea | collected 2010 | reverse complement strand
TGGCGTCGCCGAAGGGGGCGTCGCCGAGGGGGGCGTCGCCGAGGGGGCGCCCGCCGCCGCCGCCGCCGACGACGACGACGAAGGCGCCGTCGTCGGACTCAGAGGCGCAAAGGAGGAGGCGGCGAGGAGGCGCGCCGCGATGACGGAGGAGCCGAACTACGTCGTCGAGTCGGTGCCGACGCAGCGCGCGTTCGACCGGACGAGCTTGGTCCCGGCGGCGTCCGTGCCGCAGGTTGCCGTCCAGGAGGTCATCGCCGTCGACGCCGGGGACGCTTCGTCGTCGCCTTCGAGCGCGCCGGGGTCGCCAAAGGGACCCGGGTTGGACAACCCCGGATCTCCCACGTCGAAATCGACGCGTTCGGTAACCTCCGACGACGCGAGCACGATCGTCGACGCGCTGACGGACCTGCGCTACGGCGAGCACATGGTCTTTCTAGTGCACGGATACGCGGGATCGCTCCAGGATCTGAGGCTCCTGAGGGCGCACCTGCAGGTGGCGTGTCCCAACGTGCACACGCGGGTCTCCGCCGCGAACCACGAGCGCACGGGCGTCGACTCCATCGAGGCGATGGGCGCGAGGCTCGCGGAGGAGGTGGCCGAGACGATGGAGGACCTGGAGTCGGGCGCGTTGGTGCCCAGGGGGGGCGGGAGGGAGCCCAGGTCGCCCGCGGCGGCGGCGGCGACGACGGCGGCGAGGTTCGGAGCCCCGCCGAGGGTATCCTTCGCCGCGCACTCCGTCGGCGTTCTCATCGTCCGCGCGGCGCTGACGCACCCGGCGATGGAGCCGTACCTGTCCCGGCTGCACCTGTTCCTGTCGATATCGGGCCCGCACCTCGGGTACGTGGGCGGCGACAGGGTCGGCGCGGATATGGACAAGAAGAGCCGAAGGTTCATCGGGAAATCCGCCGCGTTTCGGCTCGGCCTCTGCTGCACCCGCGCCATCAACCCCAAGGCTAAGTGCCTGTCCGAAATCACCTTTCGCGACGCGGGGAAGATCGAGGACTGCTACCTGTACAGACTGGCGCACCATAAGAACGGATTGGCGCTGTTCAGGCACGTCGTGTTGGTGTCCAGTCCGCAGGACAAGTACGTCCAGAGGCACAGCGCGCGGCTACAGCTGGAGGGGTTCAGGATCAAAGAGGGTTCGACGAGGGCGCGGGCGACGATGGAGATGGCTCGCGCGATTCTCGCGCCGGTGCTGGAGAAGGCGACTCGGTGGGAGAGAGGAGAGACGGGCCCCGCCGCCGGCGGGGACGACGAGGAGAGGGAGGGCGGGCCGAGGCTGACGTCGCTGTCGCGCGTCGACGTCCACTTCGCGAAAGTGGGCGGCGGCGTCGACTTCAACCAGCTCATCGGACGCAAGGCGCACATAGACTTTCTGGAGACTGACGAGTACGTCAGGTTCTTGATCTGGAAGCTGCGGCGAGCGTTCCTGTGAAGGCGTTCCAGTGGCGGGACGAGAGGATAGCTAACGATTTCATCGGCGAGACGATTCGAATCTGATCACAATGAAAAGGCCCTTCCGTTGGTGGTACAGTCGTCAGACTCTCGTCGCGTGTGTGTCCCCTCCCCCGAATTCCCTCCTCCCCCCGGTCCGAGGCGTCGCGTCGTCGAAATCGTCAACTCTTCACGCGCGAACCATGGACGCAAACGAAGCCATCCCGGCCCACGGGTTAGCCGCCGGGGTGCTCGCGGCGATGGCGGCGCCCGCGCCCGCGTCCTCCGTCTCCATCTCCGCGGCCCAATCCTCCCCGTCTTGGACGTCGGCATCCATGGCGTCGACGGGCGGCGCGGGCGCCTCGACGTTCACGACAGGCGGCGGGGGCGCCTCCGTCGCGAGCTTGGCGTTTTGCTTGGCCAACCTCTCCTTGTACGCGGCAATCTTGCGAGCCTCGACGGCGGCAGCCTCAGCCTCCGCGGCTGCGCGCGCGCGCTGCGCCCAGGACTTGACCCCCTTGCTCGCGTTGGGATCGTTCTCGGGGGTCACGACGCCGAAGGGGGTGGCGGGGGTGGCTGGAGCGGCGGCGGCGGCGGTCGGGGTCTTCGCGGCGTTCTCGGCGGCGGATGCGAGAACCGCCGCGGGCGCGGATTGCGCTCGCGAGAAAGCCGGCGGGGCTCTCGCGCGCGCCGCCCAGGACCCGGGCGCGGCGGCCGGCGTCGCGGCGACGGCGGACGCGACGACGGTATCGCGGAGCTTGCTCGCCATCGTCGCGCGCGCGGGGGCGTCGGCGCTGGCGGCGAGCCTCGCCGCCGCCGCGATTGGCGCGGGAGTTTTCAACGACGAGGCGGGCGCCGCGGCGCCACCCTTGCCGAAACCTTCGCGGAAGGTGGGGGATCCCGCGAGCGACGCCGCGGCCGACGCCGCGCGGCGCCTGCGTCTGCATCGCTCGCGCTGCACCTCCTTCTCCTCGGCGAAGATGTCGGCCCACTCCTCCTTGGTCACGCGTTCCCTGAGGAGCGCCCAGAAGACGCCGCCGGGGGTCCTGCGCCTGGCGCCGTCGGAGGTCATCTGGCCGCCCTCGCCCTCGATGCGGTACACCTGGATGGCGATGTCGTTGGCCTCGACGACGCCGATCACCTCGAGCGCGCGGCGCATGAGGGACTCCTTGGGCTCGCCGAGGTCGCCGCACAGATCGCGCGCGGCTCGGGCGATGTTGACGCCAGAGCCGTCGTCGTTCTTCACGCGGGCGTTCTTCAACGGGGGCGAGACGATGTGGTGGCGCTTGAACCCGGCGCGGGTCGCCGGGGTCTTGGCGGGGACGTTGGCGGAGACGTTGGAGAGGACGGGGCGGAGCTCGTCGCCGCCGCGGCCGGCGGCGACGGAGGCGACCGCGGCCTCCGCGGCGGCAGCGGCGGCGAGGCCGCCCTCGACGTGCGCCGCGCGGGCGGCGAGGCGCGCGCGGGCGGCGGCGCGAGCGTCGTCGGTCGGGCTGTCGCCGCTCAACATCTCCTGGATCAGATCGAGCGGGGTTCGGATGCGGTCGAGGTCAGTCGGGCGCGCGTCGCGGCGCGTCGTGGGGAACCGAGGGGGAATTTATTTTGAAATGGTATCGGCGACGCGAGGGATTCGCGCGCGCATCGCGATGCGGCGGGCGAGAGGAGGTGCGCACCGGTGGCGAGGTGAGGTAGCTATCGAGCTCATCCATGTCGATGTCGCTGAAACTGTCCTCAAAGTTGCAAGAGTCGACCCTCTGAGCCATCGTTGCCGGTGCTCGTTGCTTTTCTGTCGTTGCTCGGTTTCAAACGGAATTGAGGAGGAGGAACCGTCGGAGGTGCCTTCTCGTTCGCGGGTGTGACCTGCGGACTACTATTCGCGAGCGATACCGCACGCTGCGTTGGGACGCTAGTCACTAAGATGACTAAACCGCGCGAGTCACTTCTTTTGCGACGCGCGGGCGGGTGTGCGACGTCCGTTCGCGGGCTCGTCGCACCCGAGGGAAAGCAACGATTTTTCTGCTGGTTTTGATTTCAAACGTCTGGCCGACCGAGAGACTGGAGGGTGTCGACCGACCGAATGCGAACCGGTTGTTGATTTTTCTGTTGGAAATAATATCTGACGCGGACGCGACGATGAGCCCTCCAGTTCCACGACACCGCCCGCGCGTATCCGTCTCGAAAAATGGATGCTCAGCAGCTCGAACGCTATGCGAACCTCGCGCCGTGCTTCTTCGCCGTCATGGGCGTGGTGTTCATGGCCAAGTGCAAGGTGGCGTGGCATCCGATTCTGAACAAGACTGGTTGGAAGAAAGACGGGGTGTTCGCGTGCTCCGCTGACGCGGTCTTCCTCCGCTGGGCGAGCCTCGCGTCGCACATGTTCTTCATCATCGGCGCTGTCATCTTCGGCAACGGGATCCTCGCCATCTCCAACGTCCTCGGCCTGCCCCTCGTGCTCGGATTCTGGTGCATGAGCAGCAGCATCATACAGAGCATCATGTACATGGCGGTGTTCAAGCAGTCGCCGATGGGCACCCCCGACATCGACGGTCCACCCGTGCCCGCGCGCGTCGTCATCGCCGCCGTGTGGATCATCACCACCGCCAACTACATCGTCAACCGCGCGACGCTGTACAAGGACGTGGACGAGACGAGGCTCTTCGGGCTCATGGCGGTCGGCGTCTTCCTCCCCGCGGCCATCGGCGCCAAGCACCGGACCAAGCACTGGCGCCTGCATTACATGAAGGACCTGCCCTCCCGCGACGAGGCCAAGACGTACTGAGAGAGAACCCGACGAACCCACCCCGACGACGACGCGCGAGATACGAAGAACGAGAAGGTGTGTTTTCACAAAAATCCTTTACGATATCATCGAGCGGACCCGACGCCTCCGAATTTCATCCCCGGTCCCATGACCATCCACCTGCGTACCAGCACCAGCGCGCACGCGAACGCCACCACCCCGCCCGCCGCCGCGAAGGCCGCCGTCGGCGACGCGTGATACACCCCGCCGAGCGCGATGGGCGTCGCGATGCGAGCCACCGCGTTCACCGCCGAGTCCAGACCCATCACCGCGCCGCGCCTGTTCGGGGGCACGCACTGCATCAGCAGGATGGGGATCGCCGGGGTGAACAGCGGGATCCCCGTGACGTACAGCGTCGCCGCGAACAGCGTGAGCCCGGCGGTGGGCGCGGCGCCGATCGCGCCGAGGCCCACCGCCACGAGCCCCAGCCCGAGCGCGGTGGTGGACGTCAACCCGAGCTTCTTGTTCACCCGCGCGAACCCCGCGGCGGAGATGGAAAAGGACACCGCGGCCAACGCGGTGAGCGTCGCGCCGATTTGCGTCGGACCCATCCCGCGTTGCTGCGCGCAGAACACCGGGAAGAACGAGTCGAACGTGCTCTGTCCCGCGTTGTACAGGAACGAGGTGACGCAGATGGTCGCCACCGCCGCGTAGAGCCTTCGGCCCAAGGGACACGCGGGCGCGGACGTCGCCTCGGTTCGCGCCTGCTCCCTCGCCGCTCGCTTGGCGGCGGCGACGGCGGACACCCCGTCGATCTGCCCGGTCGGGTCCATCCCGTCCTCGGCGTCGTCGTCGGATTCGTCCGCCGCCGACCTACCCGAGCCACCGGACGAGAACCCCGCGCCCTCGTCCGCGGACCCGTCTCCGGAGACCTCCGGAGACGTCCGCCAGCCAATCTCCCGCACCGCGACGGCTACGACGGCGGCTGCGCCCACGCTCGCCCACCCCGTCACCGCGATGCACGCGCCCAGGTCCTCGTTCGCGCTGAACATCAACCCTCCCAAGCTGGGTCCCACGATGAACGCCAGCGTGCACGCCGCCTCGCGCCACGCCATGAACGACGGGAGCTGCTCGGGCGTCGCGGCGTCGGCGAGATACGCCTTGACCACCGGCGACGCCCCGGCGAAGGCTCCGGACGCTACCCTCAGGCCCAGAAACGTCGCCAACGACCACCCGTTCGTCACGCACGCCGCCTGCGCCACCAACCCCACGCCGACGCCCAGGAGGGACGTGACCAGTATCGGTTTACGTCCCACCGCGTCGCTCAGTCGCGGCCACGCGAAGAGCGCGAAGAACATGCCGAGCGGGTACGCGCTGGTGAGGTACCCGACCCGGGACGGGTGGAGGCCGAAGTGGGCGACCAGGGACGGGGTGATGGGTCCGGTGACGGTGAACCCGAGGAGGTGGAGGAACACCGCGAGCATGACGCACGCGACGCTGACGTACTGCGCCGTGGTCCCGGGCGCGAACCCGTCGTCGTCGTCGCGTCGGCGGGATTTTGGATTTGGATCGCGATCGGACCGTCCCAAGGCGGACGACGCCGCGACCGAGCGACGACGCGGTCGGGCCGGGATCACGAGACGCGTCCGGGATATCGATGCATGCGACGCGGGGCGCGATGCGGCGCGCCGCTCGCATCGCCCTCCGAGGGCGGGCCGGCGGATCGTGAAGCCGCGCGCGACCTGTCGGTGGACCGGTCCTCCGATGGGCACGGACCGCGGTGCCGATCTGGCGCGACGGCCGATCTGGCAGCGCGGTGGAGCGCGGGCGGAGGCGGCGACGCCGACGGCGACGCCCCGCATGACGCCCGCCGCGACGCGTCGATCGAATCCACGAGCCCTTCCGTCGCCGATTCACCCGCGCGATCGATCCCGCGCGATCGTGAGGGGGCCGCGACGCGCGCTGTGTGTGGGTACCCTTTCAAACCGCGGTGCTGACGAGGCCGTGAAGCGCGCGGGAAGCAGGACCCAGGCGGCTGGCAGCGCAAAACGAGCCAGATATGAGTGCCCTAACAACGCCCGCCCCCGCCGCGCTCTCGGCCCGTGGCGGGATCGCCCGCGCGCCCTCGGCGCCGCGCGGGACCCCCTCGGGTCGCCGCGCGATGTGCGCACCCGTCCGCGCGTCAGTCTTCGAGTACACGCAGCTGTCGCTCGACACGTCGCTGGGCATCTCGCTCCACGACATCACCCCTCAGGTTCGCCGCGCGATCCGCGAGTCCGGCGTGACGAACGGCACCGTTAACGTGCTCTCCAGGCATACCACCACGGCCGTCACCATCAACGAGGCGGAGGGTCGCCTGATGGACGACATCCGCCAGTACATGCTCAAGCTCGCGCCCCCGGGCGACCCGTACCTCCACAACGACATTCACCTCCGCGACGGCCCGCCCGACTGGCCCGGGGGCAACGACGCGTGGCGCGCGCAGGAGCCCCGGAACGCGCACTCGCACCTGCTCTCGATCCTCATCGGCAACACGCTGGCCGTGCCCGTGGTCGACGGCGAGCTCGCGATCGGCACGTGGCAGTCTCTGATGCTCGTGGAGCTCGACGGACCGAGGAAGCGCACCGTCGGCGTGCAGGTGTGCGGCACGAAGAAGGTGGGCGGCGAGCCGAAGAAGATCGACGCGTCGGAGTCGTCGTCCAACGCCGCGAGCGAGAGCGACCGGGAGAGAGCGTCGCCGGTGTCGGACGGGTACAAGGACCCGATGGACGCGCTGTGCGAAGACGACCCATCCGCGGACGAGTGCAAGGTGTTCGACTGACTCCCTCTCGCTTTCGTGTACTGTACGCATCGTAAAACTTATTCTTTCGACGACGACGCGCCCCTTTCATCATCGTCGCCCGCCGCGAACCTCGCTGAGCACCTCTCTGAGAATGGAAGCCTGCTCGTGCTGCCTCAAGAGCGCGTCGTTGTGCGCCTCGTGATCGTACGTCGCGCCGGAGTAGCCCCCCTGCATACGATTCTCGTCCCACTTCATCGCGCCGCCGTTGCCCAGGATGTCCTTCATGGCGTTGCCACTCTCGTGCCTTCTGAAGAGCTTGCTCTGCCTGACGACCGGCCTCGTCCCGATGGAGTTACCGCGGTTCTGCGAGCCATCGCCGCCGTGGTGCGTCGCGCTGCGCCCGCCGCGGTGGTGGTGCCCGTGGGTTTCCTCGATTTCCTCGCCTGCGTGAAGGAGCGGCGACGGCTTGTCCCTGTCCGCGTCTCTCATCGCCCTGTGGTGCGGTACCTCCGGCGTTCGCCTCTCCTGAACGGGATCCCTGTAGTACCCCAAACCGTGCCGATCGGCTTTGAAGCACCAGCCGGGGCGGTGCCCCATGAACTCGTCGCACGGGAAGAAGAGCGGCGCCTCGTCCTCGTCCTCGGAGCGTTCGTGACGACGTTGGTGCTCATCGCCGATCCGGTCGCGATGTTGTCGCTGGGGATGGTTCAATTCGTCCCCGGCGCCGAACCCGCCGCCCGGAACGTACACGGAGCTGCTCGCGTGGGCGTCGATCGCCCTGTCGTTGAAACCTCTCGGGGGCTGGACCCTGTGAACGTCAGCCGCGGCGGCGGAGCCGACCTTGCCGGTGACCTCGCGGGATCCCCATCGGTCACCCGCGCCGTCGCCGCCGAAGCCTCCGCCCGGGACGTAGACGCTGGACGACGCGTGCGCGTCGATGGCTCGGTCGCTGAATCGTCTCGGCGGGGGCACGGCGTTGGGGTGGTTCACGTGGTGGCCCATCGCGCGCTGCATCGCGACGACGTCGCCCGCTCCGCCAACCTTGCCGGTCACCTCGCTCTTGCGCATGCGATGGACGCCGAAGCTCTTGGCGGGCGCCGGGGAGACGGTGGTACCGCCGCCGTATCCGCCGAGGCAGACGCCGGTGACGCCGCCGTCGGCGTCCACGCGCTCGCGCCTGCCGGGCTGCGCGGGGTGATGCCCGAAGCCGTAGGACCGCGGCGGGGCGATCTGGTGCTGGTGCGTTTCGTCCCCCTCGCAGCTGTGCCCACCGCGAGGCGAGGGTTGACCGCGCTGACGATCCCCCCGCGCGTCGCCGTAGCCGTCGTACTGCCTCGCGCCGTACGCATCACCGCCACCGCTCGTCTCCGAGCCGTACGTGCGCACCATGGCGACCCGTACGCGGACGCGCGCGGCCTGGTGTGCCTCCCGCGGCGCGACCAGCTTTCTCATCTGTCAGATTCCCCAACGGCAGTCCGAACGCGGGAGCTGACTGTGTCGAGGATGCTGGACACACCGTGTTCGCGCGGCTCCACCGACCGGGGCGGGCGTGATCCCCTCCTGCCGTCGACGATCGTCCCTCGGACCGCCCACCCCAGGCTGGACGCGACGGCTATCGTCCCCGGGTCGCCCCCGCGGAGCGTGGGGAGCGGTCGCCCCCGCGTAATCGCGCGCGAGGAGCGCGCGAAAACGCGCTGTTAGGGATTCGGTCCATCGCGCAGCCGACGCGCGCGCTACCGCGATGTCTTCGCCGCCGTGGTCGCCCACGCGCGAGCGCCACGGCCACTACGAGGAGCTCGCCCAGGTCGACGAGTACGGCACGATACGCCCGGCGTCGTTCGCCGACGACCTCTCGGACCAGGCCTCCGACGACGCCCTCGTGCACCACGACGACTCGTCGGGATGGGCGCAGACCCCGGCGTGGAACATCTGCCTCAACGCCGCCATGTACTGCGCGGTGCCGCTCTCGATGCCCGCGACGTTAGCCGCGGGCGGGTGGTTCTGGGGCACCGTCTTCTTCGCCTACACCACCGCGGCGACGTACTGGACCGGGCTCGTCATCGGCAGGGTCTACCTCGAGCACCCGCGGCTGGCGACGTATCCGGCGATGGCGTCGGAGGCGTTTCATAACCTCGCGCTGGAACGCACCGCGGACGCGAGAGTCGCGCGACACTGGCGAACGTGGTCGCGCAGGGCGGTGAAGATCACGCAGTTCGTCACGTTCTACCTGGACACGGTGACGCAGATGATCTACGTGGCGCAGTACTTTGCGCAGCTGGACCTCGGATGGTTCGGAACGACGGGTCGAGACGAGGGCGAGATCCATTCGGATTCGCCAGCTGGACACGCGCGGCTGTGCCAGTGGGCGTGGGTGCTCGTCGTGTGGGCGGTGTCCGTGCCCGTCATGCAGATACCCACGTTCCACGCGTCGAGGTGGGTCATCGTGCCGGCCGTCGCCGTCCTGGCCATCGCCGTCGCGCTGTTCCTGTACGAGGTGGTCGCGGTGGTGAAGCCGTGGTCGTGCCACCCCGGGCCGTCCTTCGGCGGCGTCACGTGGAGGTCCGCGATGGTCTCGTTGGGTAATTTCGCGTACGCGTGGGGCGGGCACGGGGTTTTCCCGGAGTCTCTGCGGGAGATGCGGGAGCCGCACAGGTGGCCGTCGGTGATGCGATGGATGTACGCGGGCTTAGTCCCCGTGTACGTCGTCTGTTCCATCGTCGGGTACGCGGGATACGGGCAATTCGCGCAGGCGAATATAAACCTAAACTTTCCGAAGAACTGGGTCAACGGCGTGTCCATCACACTACAGCTGCTGCAGTGCTACTACCTGATATTCTACACGAACGTCGTGCTGGTGCTGATGGTGGAGACTCGGTGGGGGATCGACCCGACGAAGACGTGGCATCCGAGGGTGTCGCTGCCGGTGATCGGGTCGACTTCGCCGGCGGTGGCGAGGCTGCTGTTTCGAACCGCGTTCCTCGGGACGCAGGTGGCGCTCGCGGAGTGGTTCATCACGAGCGCCAGCGAGGACGTGATACTGGATCTGCAGGCGCTGACGGGCAGCGTCGGCATGGCGGCCATGACTTTTTTTATTCCGTCGGCGCTGGCGTGGGGTTTGCTCCCGCGAAATCAGCTATCCGACGGCGACGCGAGATGGTGCGTCGTGAACCTCGTCGGCGGCGCGTTCATAGCGCTCACCGGGGTGATCACCGCGACGATGGACCTGGCGAGCGACGGCGGCGACGGCGGGCGGTGCGAGCTGCGTTACACCTACGCGCCCAACGATCCGGGGGATCCGTGTTTCGTCAGCGGCATAAACGGAGCGGGCGGGCACCCGGCGCCGACGTTGGGCGAGCTCTGACGGTCGGTCCGAGCGGGCGCGGATCGTGTGTTCGTTTAACCGTGTAGTACAGTAAGAACTTAGAACTCAGCGCGCGTTGATGTCATCACGACGTGTCGTGGGCGAAACCCCTCACTCGTACGGTTCGCACTCTTCGAAGACGTGACGGCGCAGCGCCTTGGAATCCCACAGCGCCCCGCAGCCCTCGGCGCACGGAAAGTGGTGTATGGAGCCGTCCGTCTTCGTGGGCACGCTCTTGGACGGCCCGTGCCTCGCCTTGTGCTCGTGATAGTGCTCCTTGTAGCACAGGTGGGAGCAGAAGAACGCTCGCTCCCAGTTATCGAACGCCGCCTTGACGGCGCGTTCCTTCATGATCTCGAGGCACTGCGCGCACTCCAGCTGCGCGGTCGTCCTGGCGTCGCATCCCCAGCACCGAATCTTGCCGTGGTCGGCCGGGGCGCCGTTCTTCAGGACGTCGCCGTGCCTGCCAGTGGGTAGGTTCTGCGGCCCCGGGACCTTCGCCGGGTCGCCGCCCGCGTCCCGCACCGCCTGCTCGTTGTCTCGCACCGTGCGCTCCCAGAACGCCTCCCACGAGTCGTACCGGTTCGAATCGTCGTCGGCGGCGTCGGCAGCGTCGGCCTGGGTGTCGTACCAGTCCTCGTCGTCGTCGCT
>MDTE01170236.1_pt1 | contig 10971 bp, 9 predicted proteins | sample 811231 | NCBI WGS metagenome assembly MDTE01 (sample SAMN05326651, study PRJNA326480) | marine metagenome | isolation source: seawater | place: Indian Ocean: Red Sea | collected 2010 | reverse complement strand
TTTGAATTTATATTTTCTAAAATTAATTTTTATAAAAATCTTGCTTTTGGATTTGGGTTTATGGGAATTTTAGACAATTTTGGATTTGATGGAGGTAGGAATGGTTTTGTAGCTTTACAGGAGATTAACAAATTTGATTACTCTTTCTCTATAGTTAGTATATTTTTCATAATCTTTTCAATTTATCTATTGGTATTTAAAAAAAATATTCATAAAAGTGAACTAATGTTTCTGGCTCTATTTTTAATTTTTGCAATTCAAATGAGGGTGTTTGGAATAATACTCTTTCCTGTTCTTTTTTATATTCAGTTCCGGTTCAAAACATTTTCATCTTCTACAAATTTTTCTTTTTTACTTCTAGTATTTTGGTTAATAAAAAATTTTATAAATACTTCATGTTTTTTGTACCCAATCAAATTTTCGTGCTTAAACTCTAGTTGGTTATTTAAAAATCAGGCTGAATATATAAGTAGCATCGTCCTGGACAGCTTTAGAGATCCAGAAAATGGTATAAATAGCATAAACAATTACGATTGGATATTCAATGTATTTCTACCAAACAACAAGTTTGTTTTAGCAAATTTTTTTATCAGCGTAATTATATTTAGAGTAATTTTTTCAAGGTTTACTAAACATTCAAAACTTTTGAATAAAAAGTACAACTCTTATTTTTTGGTAATAGCTACTTTCTTAATATCTTTATGGATATTAATGTTTCCACAATATAGATTTTCTACATTCTTTCTCATGGCATCTTTTCTATTAATTAATTTTGATTTAATTTCTGCGCAAAGCGACATTAATTTAAAATTAAATTTATTAATTTCAGTAATAGCTTTGGCACTAGTTATAAACCTAAATGACTACAAAAGTTTTATCGAAAATCCTAGAAAAAATATTGAAACAATTTTACCAATAATTGAATATGAAAATAGAAGTTATTATGGAGTAAAACCTCTGAGCGAAAATTCTAAAGGTATTTTATGTTTTCTAAAGAAAGATTGTTATACAGGAGATTATAGGTTGAATCTAGATGTTAACAAATATGGGTATAAAACTATTACAACATTGGACAAAAATTATTATAAAAATTTATATAATTCTATAAGTAAATAAATAAATAAATCTAGACTAAATTTGTGAATATTGCAGTTTGTTTTTCAGGTCAGCTTCGTTCTTTAGATTTTACATACAAAAATATTTCTAAATTTTTAAATGAGAATTTTGAAAATTATAAAATATTCGCACATATTCCAGAAAATAAAAATATTAACCAAGAATTTACCGATTACTTTTCAAATTCAATTTATGTAATTGAAAAAGACCCGAAAATTAAGAAAACTAAATTAAAAAATATGCAATTTAAATCAGTAAGGTACAAATTTAAAAATAGTTTAACTAAGGCAAAAATTGCGCACATGCAACAGCTCTATGGAATATTTAAAAGTAACCAGTTAAAAACAATTTTTGAAAAAGAGAATAATATACTCTTTGACTGGGTTTTAAGGTGTAGGTCTGATATAAAATTTTACAATAGCGATTTAGATTTATCTAATATGGATAGTCAATATTTATATACACCAAATTTTCATAGTTGGGGTGGAATTAATGATAGGTTTGTAATGAGTTCTTCAAAAAATATGGATGTATTTGCTAATTTGTTCAACTATGTTCAGGAAAATGAAGTTGAAGGGTTTAATGCAGAATCTATATTTAAAAACTATCTTGTAAGTAAAAATATTGAACTCAAAGAATTGAATAGTCTGAAATTTAACAGAATTCGACTAGATGGTTCGGAGCTTCAAGACTTCTAATATTTTATTGATATAATTTATTAATGACAAAAAAAGCTTTGGTAATGGGTGCTGGTGGTTTCATTGGTTCTCACATGGTCTCTAGATTAAATCAAGAGGGTTATACAACTCTTGGAGTTGACATAAAAAATCCTGAATTTTCTGATTCAGATGCTCATGAATTCTACCTTTTGGATTTAACTGAAAAAACTAACATAGACAAAATACTAATTGAACATGAAGATATAAATGAAATATATCAATATGCAGCAGATATGGGTGGCGCTGGCTTTATTTTTACAGGGGATAATGATGCAGACATTATGCATAATTCTTCATTAATCAACCTAAATTTATTAAGAAGTTTAATTGAAAACTATTCGCAAAAACTACCGAAAGTTTTTTACTCAAGTTCAGCTTGTATATATCCAGAAGAAATTCAGGAATCGCCAGATAATCCTGGATTGAAAGAGTCAGATGCTTATCCTGCAAATCCTGATTCTGAATATGGTTGGGAAAAGCTTTTTTCAGAAAGATTATACCTTAGCTATATGAAAAACTACAAAATGGATATAAAAATTGCTCGTTTTCATAATATATATGGACCAGAAGGAACTTGGGAAGGAGGAAGAGAAAAAGCCCCTGCCGCAATTTGTAGAAAAGTCGCTGAAACAAAAGATGGTAATATCGAGATTTGGGGCGACGGAAAACAGACTAGATCTTTTTTATTTATCAATGACTGTATTGAAGCAACAAGAAGGCTTATGAATTCTCAAGTTTTTGAACCAATAAATATTGGATCTGAAGAAATGGTATCAATTAATCAGCTTGTTGAAATTGTTTCAAAAATTGCCAATAAAAAAATTAAAATAAATCATATAGATGGGCCTCTTGGAGTAAGGGGTAGAAATTCAGAAAACACATTAGTTAGAGAATTGCTTAATTGGGATTACGAATATTCTTTATCAGAAGGAATTAAGATAACTTTTGATTGGATATCAAAGCAAATTATAAGATCCTAGTTTAAGGATTCTTTGCTATAAACATATTCAAAATATTAAAGATGTTGGACTTGATGGAGTTGCGGCACAATAAAGTCTTGATAGTTCGATTAGAAAAGAAAACTTATCAGGCGATGTAATTAAATATAGTTTTACAATATATATAGTAAATAGCTTTAAGAGCTTTTAGGTCAAATCCTTATAATAAAACGTTAATTTACATCAAAAATATAAAATTTAAAAAGCATTTTGATATATTTCAAAAGATTTTTTTACATTATCTTCTAAATCATATCTCTTCTGAATCAAATTTAAAGTATTTCTGTATCCTATGATTTCTTTCTCTAGATCTAAAACAATATCATGTTCATTTCTTTCTTGGTACACGCTTGCAGTATTGTAGATAACTGAACTAGGAAATTTTTCTTGAACATGATATGAGGCCCATATATCATCCATCCTTCCAACATATGGAAACATCATATAATGTGGTAATATCTTTCTGCTTAAAAATGTATTTTGGCTATTAAATGGGCTTAGCTGCTTGCTACCAAAGGGTTTATTAGTATCAAATTTAACTTCTGGCATCATAGATAATCTACAGATTGCATCAATATCTGGGTCTCCATCCCAAAGATCTGCCTGGATTAATACTTCTCTTTTTTCAAAACCTATTGATTTTACATTATTCTTTGAAGGAACCATTTCAATTGGATAGCCTCTATGCCACAGGTTTTTATTGTTAGTTACACTAAGAGGGTCAAAATAACCATTTTCTGATTCATATAATTCAATTTCTATCTCTTTATTGACGTAAATCTCTTTACCCCAAAATTCATACGGTATGTTATCGTCGTCTACAGTTGCAACGATTTCTGCTCCTTGTTTATATGCATATAAAAAACCCATATTCCTTCTTTGAATACAGTTCCAGCCAATTGAGTCAGATAAATCCTTGTTTAAATCTTCCTGATCTTCTGGAGATAGATATAAACAATTAATATTTTGATATTCTTGACTTGGAGTCTTTTTGTCTCCAACAACAATTAGTTTCCAGTCAGGGTTTTCAGAATATTTTAAAGTCGCTTCTGTAGGTGGTTGAATTGTTGTTGTAACTATGAACTTATTCATAAAGAAATTATAACTTTTGTAGTTGTTTATTGTTTAATTCTTTGAATTTACAAAAATATTATTGTGACCAACCCCAATTAAATAATCAAGAGAGCCTTCATTCATTATTTCCTGAAATACTCTAGAGGGTCCTGGATGACCTTTAAATACTGGAAATGAAAATTTTTTATCGTCAAAATCTTCAAACAGTGAAGAGTCGTCAAGAACAAGTAAACCTCCGTAAGCTAAATTTTTCAGAACGTTTGCTATATCTGCTTTTACAACTTCGTATTCATGACTTCCATCTATATAGACTAAATCCCATTTTTTTGAATTAATGAAATTTATAGCTTTAAGTTCTGTTGATAACGCTTTCAAGATCCTGGGTTTTTCTAAATTAAAGTACTTGAAATGATTATTTATATCAATTTCATAATCAATTTTTAAGTAATTAGAAACTGAATCATCAGAATCATTCAGTGGAGTAATTCCAAATATCTCACTTTTTATTTTTTCATTGTCACAAATTAAATTAAATAAAGAGAGTGTTTGCCCTCTATATACTCCTATTTCTAGGATTGATTTTGGTTTATAGGTTTTTATTAGAAATTCCCACATTGCATGGAAAGCATCTTCACCATATCCCCTTTTTTCTGAACGAAAGTAAAACCGGTGTTTTTTAATATATGATTTTGATTTTATATAAAAATAGTTATGAAAATATTCATAAATTTTATTTCTATTCATTAATTTGAGCTCTTCGATTTCTAATGTTTTAAAAGTAACCAATTTTGTAATATTTTTTATTACATAGTCGTTATTAATGAAGTATTTATAAATTTTTTTTAACATATCAAACAAAAATAATTATAAATTATTGTTTGTTATTATCCATTAAGTGAGGATAAAGTATTTTTCAATCGTTATACCGACATACAATTCATCTAGGTTCTTAAATGAACTACTATCAAGCACTCTTCGCTTAAAATATCTAAATGAAATTGTCATTACCGATGACTCGTCAAGTGAGAAAGAAGCTGAAAAAATAAAGCATATAATTAAAAATAAAAAATTTAAAAATTTGAATATAGTTCTGAATATTAACTCAAAAAATTTAGGAGGGTTTAAAAATAAATATCTAGGAATTGAGTTAGCAAACAATGATTTAATTTATCAGGTTGATAGCGACAATATAATTACAAATAAAACTATAAGATTTCTAAATAAACAAAAAAACTTGAATTTAGTTCAAAATAAAGAACTTTATCTGCCATCTAAAATTAAATTATTTCGTAAATTTAAAAATCTAGAAAGTATTCTCTTCTTTAGAAGTAACGATGTTCTTTTTACAAATTCAAATAAAAAATTAAATTTAAATCAAGTAAAAAGTGAGCTTATCCAAGAAGAGAATGATAAAAAAAAGCGAAGTTTTAAAGACAGAACTCTTAAATCTATCTTAAATATTGGAAATCCTATATTTTTAAAAAAAGATTACTTAGCATTTTGCAAAGAAGGGTTTAATTTAGGTATCGATATTTCAGCTGGCGACGCAATAGCTTTATCTTACTTTTACTTAAAAAATGGTGGAAAAATAATTTTTAATAAAAATATTAGGCATTATCACAGGATGAGAAGTGACAGCTATTGGTATGAAGGTGGAGACAAGTCAAAGGTAGCTGATTTGTATTTTCTAGATAAAATCTTGGATTTTGAAATTAAGAAAATACAAGTACCACAAAAAATTTATTTCATAACATACGGAACAAAAAATTTTCGTATCGCAAAATCTCATATTGTTAATTTAGCTAAGGCTTCAGGTATATTTGAAAAAACAATTGGATTTGGTAAGTCAGATCTTTCAAGCAGTTTTAAAAATAAATATTCAGATATATTAAAAATGAAAAGAGGAGCAGGATATTGGATCTGGAAACAAGAAATTATAAGTAGTGTTTTGAATGATATAAAACAAAATGATATTGTTGTCTATAGTGATTCAGGTTCATCATTTAACTATTATGCTAAAAATAGGTTTTTTGATTATATAGATATGTTAAATGACTCTGATTATGGAAATTTTAGAATAGAATGTGAGTCAATTCATAAAGAAAAAGACTGGACCACTAAAGAATTATTCGACTACTTTAATATAGATTCTAAATCAGATCACTTTAACACAACTCAGCTAGAGGCTACACATATAATATTTAAAAAGAATGATCATACAGAAAACTATTTAAACGAATACAAAAAATTGCTCAATGAAGATCCTTATTTAATTACAGATTCTTACAACTCTAAAACGCAAATTGATAGCTTTAAAGAAAACAGGCATGATCAAAGTATATTTAGTTTATTGAGTAAAACCATGGGAGGAGTAGCAATAAAAAATGAAACGCACTTCCAAGGTAACGCAAAAGAACAATATGAATATCCATTTTTAGCTGTGCGTAAGCATGGTCACGGTATTAAAGACACTACAAAATTTTTAATTAATTTTAAAGATATAAAAAATCAGCCCGTATTTTTTAATTAGTAATGTTTTTTACAAAAATTTACATTAAATTATTTAAATTTATCATAAATAAGATATCTATTTCCAAAAAAACAATTTATCTTGGAACAAAATATGGTGGTTGGCACTTTCTCAATAATGCTAATTTAGAAAATAGTTTAATGGTATCTGCGGGTGTAGGAGAAGATATTTCTTTTGATATAGAGATGATTAATAAATATAAAATTAATGCAGTTTTAATAGACCCAACTCCTAGAGCTATTGAGCATATAGAAAAGATAATTGAAGCATTGGGTAAAAGTAACACAGAAGAATTTTTAGAAGGTGGTAACCAACCTATTGAAGCATATAATTTAAAAAACATTAGCGAAGATGATTTCACTTTTATTAAAAAAGCACTTTTTAATAAAAGCAATGAAATTATAAAATTTTTTGCGCCTCCTAATCCAAATCATGTTAGTCACAGTATTTCTAACTGGCAGAATAATTTCAGTAAAAATAGTAACTATATAGAAGTGGCTACTTTAAGAATGTGTGATGTGACAAATTTAATTAATAACCAAGATATAAATATTCTTAAACTAGATGTTGAAGGTGCAGAGATACAAGTTATTCCCGATTTGATTAAATCAAATATCTTTCCAAATCAAATACTTGTTGAGTTTGATGAGCTATATAAATCTTCACTTTTAGCCTATTTAAAAACTACATATATTTTTATAATTCTTTTTTTAAAAAGTTATAAAACAATTGATATAAATAATTTTCCAAATTTTTTATTTGTAAAAAAGGAATTAATTTGATTTTCTTAGCTCATAAGATACCATTTTTGAACAGATTTGTTCAAGATTGTATTTAGGTGTCCAACCAATTTCATTTATAATTTTTGAATTATCACCCCTAATTCCATGCAGGTCTATCTCTCTAAACAATGATGGTTCTGATACGATAAATGCTTTACCTGTCTCTTTATCAATAAATAATAATTTTTTTTGTTCTTCCATAATTTCATAGTTTATATTTAATAAATTAAGACAGGTTTTTATGAAATCTTTTAAAGTAACAAGTTTATTTGATGAAATTATGAACTCATCATTTTTTGAACTGTTCATAATTTTATAAATAGCATTTACATATTCTTCAGCATAACCTATGTCTCTTTGAATTAATATGTTTCCAACAGTCAAAATTCTTCTTTTTTTTTCTAAATACGCAATTAAAAATTCTACGATAGTTTTTGAAAAAAAATTGGGTCTTCTAAACTCCGACTCATGACTAAACATTATTCCTATGTTTCCCAGTAAATCTTTTTCATCGATAAGTCTTTTTAATTTTTTATGTGTGTTGTGTTTTGTCTTTGAGTAAATTGTAAGTGGTTTTGGGGGAGTTTTTTCATCAACCTTTTTATTTTCGTAACCTTCATAAATTGTTGCTGAAGAGGGGAAAAACATTTTTGTTTCTTTTGAATAATAAATTAATGAATTGATAAGGTTTTCTGAAATTATTTCATTATCTTTTGTCAAGGCCTTATGTGTTGTGCCCTTTACAACACTACTTTGTGATGCGAGGTGGGCAAAAAAATAAGGTCTGTATTTTTCGAATAAATAGTCTGTATTTACTTTAGATGTAATATCAAGTACCTCAAAGGTTATGTCTTTATAGATATCTAATTCGTGCAATCTATAGTCGTATTGTTTATCTCTGTATTTAGGTAACGGTCTTTGAACACCAATAACTTCTAATCCATTTTTAATAGCAAGATTTGCTAGAAAAGCTCCATCTTGACCATTAATGCCTGTTATAAGGATTTTTTCTTTAATTGTATGCCTTTTCTAAATAGCTTATAGCTTCTTTAAATCCCAAAAAATTAAATAAGTGCCCTTGCCAAACCTCTAAAACTTTTATTTCATCAAGATTTAAAAATTCTTCAATATTTTTTAAATCACCCTGTCCGAAATCAACACCCTCCCCATTTGTGCCATAAGCATCAGAAAGATGTATATGTTTAATATTATTTTTTAATTCTTTATACCAAAGATACCAATCATCACCATAAGAATTTGCTGACATGATTAAGTGTGCAATGTCTAAGCATATTTGAATATTATATTTTTTTATAAATTTAATATCGTCTTTCGAAGAAAATACTTCTGTATTAAAAGATCCGCCAAAATACCATGCTTGTTTCGGTAGCCATTGTGGTAGAAAAACAATACCAAAATCTTTATGTAATCTATCAATATATTCTTTTAGTTCGTAGTAAAAACTTTCTTTATTTTCAAATGAATTTTGACTTATGCTTGAAACTAACAGACTGTCCTCCTGGTTAAACTCTGAAATGAATTTTGCTGTTTTCTCTATTAATATTTGTGATCCTTTTTTAATGTTCTTATCGGTAGAAAATGGATTAAATACTGTATTTTTATCAAGGTAGTCTGGTAGATGATAGGTATACAGTGCGTCTACATCATTATTTAAAAATACCGATTGTACTTCGTAATTTTTAATATCTTTAAAAGATAAATGAAATTCGTAGTTATTAATAGGTATTTCCTTAAAAATTTTGTTCATATCATGGAATCTAATTGGGATTGAGATATTTTTATTATTTACAAAATTAATTTCATCATCGCTAATAATTTTATTTTTTTTAAAATGATACGAACTTATAGGGTCTGCTTCTTTTATATTTGAAGATATTTTTTTATTCTTTAACTTTTCAAATTCTGAAAAAGTTAGACCCTTTCTTGGAGCTTTAATTTCAACATCTTCTTTGGAGATTGACTCGCCAATTTTTAAATCTCTTTTTGCATAAATAGAAGTTCCTAAGTTTTGTAAATTTATTATTTCACCTTGATTAACATTTTTTTCCTTATTTCCTTTTATTTTTTCTAAATTATTTAATAAAAGCGTTATAGATTTAAATTCCTCAATAGTTGAACTTGAGGAATCATCAATTCCATCACCATTTTTATCTACTGTTATATGCCTTTCAATATACTCCGCTCCAAAAGCTGCTGCCAAATATACTATTTGGTAATCTTTATCATGACTTGAATAACCAACTCTAATATTGCTAATTTTTGATAACTCACTAAGGACTTTAAGGTTTTGATTTCCTATTTCTGTTGGATAATTTGATGTGCATAAAAGAATTACAGGATTATTTAGAAAGCTATACGAATTTAAATTATTTTTAATATCTTGTAAATTATGACCTCCGGTAGAAATAAGTATTTCTTTACCTGATTTCGAGACACTTTTTATTAAATCGTAATTAGAAAATTCTGCTGATGGTATTTTATAGAAATCATATTCATTATCATATTTTTCTATCTCCAAATAATCATTAATTGTGAAAAAGCTAATTCCAACATTTAAATTTTTGTTTTGTGCATATTCTCTTAAATATTTTAAATCATGCAGAGAGAGGTTTGATCTAATTAATTCATCGTAAATAATTTCATCGCCAATTTCGTCAGTAGAACCGTAAAATTTTTCTAGATTCCTATACTGAAATTTGATTCCCCAACAATTTGAGCTAGATGCAGAATCTATTAGCCTCTTTCCAATTTCTATGCTGCCTTTATGATTAATTCCTATTTCAGCAATTATTTTTATTTTCATGTTCCATTTAGTCTAGTTTTAATTGAATTTTGAATCATACTATTTAATTATTGAATTAAAAAGTATGATTTGATATCTCATCTTCCCACTGTAAATTAAAAATTTCACTTATGCTTTGAACTAATTTTAATTGACTAACAGTATCAACATCGATAGACTCAATTTCGTTCTGAACTACAATATTCGATTTATCACTTACTCTATTTTTATATTTATAAAAAGTCTTTAATTTTGTACAGTAAACAGAGCCATTTTCTTCGTACCTAGGCACAGTGTTTTGTTTCATTGGTCTTGATGAATACATTGGCTTATAAATATCTTTTGCTACATTTATCCATTCAAAATTATTAGTTTGTCTAACTGTCAAAATAGATTCTGTATTTTTATTCGTAAATTCAATAAATTTATTTAAAGTTTCTTTACTTCTTAATGGACTTGTTGGTTGAAGTAAAAATATATTGTCTTCTTCATCTAAGCGATACTGATTAATAACATCCTCCATAACAGATTCGGTAGGTGCATTGTCTGTTGAGAGATTGTTACTTCTTTTCCTTGTATCTACTTCCCATTTTTCTGCAACTTTTAGATAATCTTCACTATCACTTGAAACACATATAATATCTTTTTCATCTGCTAAATATTTAGCATGTACTATAGACCATACAAATAATGGCAATTTTCCAACTAATTGTATATTTTTATCTTCTATACCTTTACTGCCTGCTCTTGCAGGAATAATAAAAATGTTCTTCATTGTAGTTTTAACTTTCTTAAGGTAAGTTTTAAAATATTTTTAAAGTTATCAATATTTATATAGTAATTAAAAAATTGTTTAGTTTTAAAGTATACATTTGATTTACTAAAGATAATTTTTTTAAAAAGATTGTCGCCGGAAATGTTTCTATTCATATTTTCAGCAATTAATTTT
>MDTE01100337.1_pt1 | contig 10971 bp, 8 predicted proteins | sample 811231 | NCBI WGS metagenome assembly MDTE01 (sample SAMN05326651, study PRJNA326480) | marine metagenome | isolation source: seawater | place: Indian Ocean: Red Sea | collected 2010 | reverse complement strand
CTTAATGATCTTAATGAGGTCTTTCTTCATCCGGTTTTTACCACCAGCATACCGATAAAGAGAGTGGTTTGTAATCAAAGATTTGACCGTCATGGAAGATTTTTTAGGCAGTTAGCAATAAACTTTTCTCTATTATACTTTGAATAGATGTTATTTGACAACTCAATGTTTTCATACATTACTTTAGCATATTGAGCATTATCAATTTTACCACTGCTATACTTTCTACCTGCTTCGACAATAGTATCCCAAATCTGTCGTGCTAGTTCTTTATCACCATAGAGATATTCCATGGTGCATGTTCTGAGAACATCTACATAATTTCCTTGACAACCACCCGATCGTTTTGTGCCTGAAACAGTTTTAACAGGACGTGATTTAAGAATACTGGACATGCCTACGTTGCGGTAGATATATTCCCAATGTTTAGCATGACCTTTCAAAGCACCAGACTCAATATGTGCGCGAAGTTCATCCTCATTCATGGATGAAATCAGTGCTTTAGCAGTTTTGTTCGTTTGTTTAGTCTGATTTCTTTTGAGATTCTTCTTGTCGTTTGCTTCTTTGCCCTCAGCAAGTTCTACTTTTCGAGCATCAACAAACTCTACCAGTGGAGTGTTACCTCTCTTACAATTTACGTTTGACTTGATGAGCAACATATTGGAGGGATAATCTCCACCATTGGGTTCGACATGTTCAACCTGCAAGTCAGTGATCTTACAATCATGGTGAGTGTAAGCACACTTTCTGTTTTGCATAAGGTACAACTGACATATGAAAATGCCACGTTCATTAGTAGGATTTGGAGTTAGAGTTTTTGTGATTGGATTCCACCAACCCACTCCACCTTGTTGACCAGATTTCTTGGCATAATTTCTTTCATCTTTAGTCCACACATTCCAATATTCATATTCTGCCTGTTCCCACGAAACTTTCCGTCCGGGAGCAAGGTGGTTGAAAATCTGCTGCCGATCGGCAGTGCTCAAAACATCACCATTTGCAACGATAGCTTTGATTTCTGAGAAAGTCAGTTGCTGGTTCATTGCCTTGTCTCGTTTGCCCCTTTATTATATCACAGTTTGCCACCAACCACACCAGAGTTGACCACTCTGCTATCTGTCCACCCCTCCTGGCATCCTTTGAGATAAAATCTAGTGTGATCAATACATAACTGTTTAGTGGGTGAAGTTACTAATGCTTTGCCATCCGTACCATAACTGAACCAAAGTCCATACTTTTGCTCTATGATGAAGCAATCATCGATTACCTCAACTGTTGCTTGATTCGTTGTCTTTGTTGAATCCGAAGGGTTGTGATTCGTCGTCGTCATTTCTCAGTTTGTGTGCTAGTTGGCAAATAGTTTCCATTACTTTTAGGGTATCCTCAGTGGTGCTACCCTCTGGCATTTCTCGAAGAACAATCTCAAATAGTGGGAAGAATTGATCTGCTGCCTTTTTCATTTCCTCTGGAGTTAGAGGATCTTTGTTACCCATAATTACCTCTTGATTGTAGAAATGGCAGCATCACCTTGCTCAAAGATGATGTCAACCACACGTTGTACTTTTGCTGCTGTGTGAACACCAACATTGCCATATGTAGGGACGTTGACGAGTCCAAAGGTCTTGTTCTTGCCCAGTCGGATTACACGACCAATGGTTTGTGCAATCTCGATGTAATCCATGCCCCTCAACATAATACAGGCAGTGAGACCATGGACGTTGATTCCTTCAGAAAGGATAGAATGATGGAGCACAAGAAACTTTTTGTTCTCATCACGACCCCACTGATTCATGGTGTCAAAGAATACCTCACGATCGACTTTCTTGCCATCAATAAAGGCACCGTGCTTGGAAGTAATCCACATCACAGAGTAACCTTTCTTCTTCATCTCAAACAGAAACATAGAGTCACTGATGAGATTGACAATATCCTGAGTTTTCTTGGCACAAACAAGAACCTTATCCATGTTCTCGTTCTCATCAACACACTGGAGCAGGTGATCACAATCACGTTCTGGCACTGTTTGACCAATACCAACATTGTTCAACTGCTGAACAACAACTTTAGGAGGCAGAATATATCCACCTTCAACAAGTTCTGGAGCAGGAACTTGAGCAATTACATTACCATAAACCTCACCATCATTCATTCCTGGTTTGGCAATAGTAGCACTATGCTTAGGAGTAGCAGTAAAGAAAAAGCAGCGCAACTCATCCAAAGTACCGTAATGTGCTGTAGCAGGGAAGAAGTTTCGTTTGACACTGTTGTGAGCCTCGTCGAAGTAAATCGTAGTTACGTTGATACCAGCATCCACAACTTTGCCAAGGGAGTTGTAAGTAGTAAAGATAAACTTGTTACCCCTGGTGAACTTATCCCACAGTTGAATTTGCTTTGCTTTAGTGGTGCTGAAATAATGTGTCTCACCACTGTGAACATGCAACACACTGACATTATCAATGTGCTCAAGAAATTCAGAGCACAGTTGATTAGCAAGCATGATTCGGGGAGCAACAACAACAAAAGTGTTGGACTCACAGTTCTCCATGAGAGTGATGGAGTCTTGAATCATGCAAATAGTCTTACCACCACCAGTAGGAACAATCACCTGCCCCTTGTCATGAACAAGCATGGCATCCAGAGCACGTTGCTGGTGGGGTCGGAGGGTGATCACAGTGGAATCCATCGATGAACATAGTATAACCCCCTTCTAGGGGATTCCAGAGCACTCTAAGACAGTCTTAGAACTGTCCCAGATACCCTTGACAAGGATAGTCTACATCAATTTTGATCTATTGTCAAGGATTGGTTTCTATTTCCATATTGATCTATTTCAAATATATTACCGTTTTCATCTTCTTCAGCAAAAAATGGAAGATCTACATCATCATATGCTCTATCTGGAGCACCATCATCAATCCATTTATTAAACTCAGTTTCATCCTCTCCCCATTTACCTATGGGACAAGATTCGTAACCTGGCATAACCTTAAATCTGGCAACACAACCACATTCAACACACCTATCTTGCTTTATGTCATATTTTTCACAACCTTGACAAATCTTATATCTCTCTGCCGAAACTTCTCTAGATGCTCTTACCCTGTCTCCATTTAGAGCTTTCATCAACAACTTAGACAGTGATATTCCTAAGTTTTCTGCTTGTTTTCTAAGGGAGGGATAAGATAACTTTTCGTCGGACATAATAAAAATTCAATCTAAAGTATATATTAGTAAATTCCTGTGATTATTCCAGCAACAGGGGATGAGAAACTATAGGGACCATTGATAGCATAACCTGCTGGTCCACCAGCACCACCACCATTTACTCCTGGTTCACCTGGTTGACCATAACCACCCGCTTGACCACCTGGGAATCCTGGGGTGCCTGGGGTGGCTGGACCCGGACCCGTTCCACCTGCTGTGCCACTACCACCTTCTAGAGAACCAGTAAAGTTAAAATCACCTCTACCCAGTCCACCTGGTCCACCCTGTCCAGCAGAACCACCCTGATATGTAAGGTAAGTTTGCCATGTACAGGTCATGACACGCCACCTTCGACTTCCACCACCACAAGGTTGTCCAGTATTGGCACAATTTTGACTTAGTATAGTAGAACCAGGGGGACCATTGGGACACGGGCAACTATCACATCCAACACCTACAGTAGTAGCTCTGGGACCATTTACTGTAGCAGGGTTGCCCTTAGTTCCGTTCTTTCCGGCGCCACCACCTCCGCCACCTGCTCTAACTATTCCAGATCCAGCGATTTCAATTTTAGGGGCAAGTCCAGATGGATTGTTAGCATCAATAGCAGTTCCACCCTGAGTACCAGGACTCTGAGTATTCTGAGCACCACCAGGTCCACTAGCACCATAAATTCCACCTCTGATTAAGAACTTAAAATTCTTATATCCAGATGTTGCACGAATTGCTCCAATAGTGGTGGTGGGTGATGTTAAAGTACAAGCAGTTTGTATAGCAACAGTTTTTCTTACATTAGTATTAAGATCATCACCAAATGTTAAAGAAGTAACATCAAGTTGTACCCCAGATCCCGTTATTTCAACTACCCTTTCTCTAATTGCTCCTCTTAAATCTAAAGGTGTAATTGAACCTGTAGAGGGAACACCAACATTAAACGTAGAGTAACCAATAGTGGGATCATTTGTTTGACCGTCAACCGTATCTCTGTAATCAAGAAAACAAGATCCCAAAGATACTGGTTCGTTTGCTTCAAAAAACCCTAAAGTTCTTAGATCTCCTAAAGAAAATCCATTAGCAGTTGATGCACCAACAAATACCTGATTTACGATTACATTTTCAGTAAGTGCCATTTATGTTTCCCTCGTTTAGGTCAATGTAAGATCTACTGATCCAACACCATCTACGGTAAATGTTAATGTGCTACCAGATACGGTGATCTTTACTCCCTTATCCGTACCAACACCACTAGAGAATCCCTCTCTTCCAGTAATAATTCCTGTCTGTGCTTGGATACCATGAAGAACGTCAAGTCCAGTGGCACCTGTTCCACCAACAGGAACAGTTCCAACTCCTAGGAAACCATCTCCCTGAGCAACAAATGAATCACCTTCAACCTGAAGTTCATAAACTGCAGTTGTTCCAACTCCAACTTTGTTTAGTTTAGAACTTCCAAAAACTTCAAGGGAATTGTCACCAGTTCCAACATTAACTGTTACCTTATCATTAAAAATACTAGTGCCGGCAACAGAAACTGAGAAGAATGTACTAATCCCAGCGTCAAAAATTACATTACCACCAGTAATAAATCCTGTCTGACCATCAATCTGAATTGGACCAAATGTTCCAGAATCAATGCTTAGACTTTCAATATTAGAAACACCACGAACATCAAGACTATATGCTGGATTAGGATTATCTGTTCCTACTCCCAAAGATTGAACAACTGCTACACTACCACTGAAAGTAGAAAGACCATCACTGAATAACTGGAATGGTTTTAATGAAGATGCCGAAGAAGCAATACTTGTGATAACAAGATCAGCACCAGTTTCTACGTCTGTTGCAACTGTTGCCGTGGCAGCATTACCATCCAAAGCACCAATAAATGTGGTTGCTGTTACAATACCACCAGCATTTGCTTGGAAAGCAGAACCAACAGAAAGACTGGTTGTAGCAGTAATGAATCCAGTTATAGATGCTGATGCTCCAACAATACTACCAACTGTAATATCGGGAGTTCCAGTAAGACCTTCAGCGTTAGTAGCAGTTGTTGCTGTTGATGCTCTACCTCTAAATGCCTCAAATTCTTCTGGTAATCTTGTACCTTCAAAAACTGTTCCAGTTGCAACTCCTGTTGGACCATCTATGGCAAATGAGGGACCAACTTGGAATGTAGTGAGTGGATTAGTTGTTCCTACTCCAACACTTCCTTGAGCGTAGATACTAGTAAATCCAAGTCCTACATCAGTATCAACCCACTGAGATGTTGGTAGGTTAAGAAGTTGACCACCATCACCATAGTAAGTAACAACACCAGTAGCACTGGTATGTGTAACGATACCAGACTCTAGTTTCACACTACCCAGTGAAGCAATACCAGTAGTGTTAATACTGTCTGTATCTAAAGTTGTTACCGTGCTTAATCCAGTAACATTTAGATCAACAACATCTAAACTACCATCGGATATTACATTTCCTCTTACATCTAATGTATCTCTAGGGATGGTTGTGCCGATACCAACCAATCCATTGGAAGAGACAATATCATTAGTATCGACCTGGATACCATCTCTAAAATTTACAACGGTCTTAAAATTCTGTGGCATTGTCTACTTAGACCTTTCTATCTATTTATTGGGAGGGTTGTTAATATCGTCAATTTTAGATTTCAATTCTTTGATACCTTCAATTAAGACAGGGATCAAACCTTCATAACGAACTTTCTTGACGCCATGCTTATCGGTAACGACAAGTTCGGGGAAGTATTCTTCAACTTCCTGAGCAATAACACCAAGATCTTTGGTGCCAGTCAGACTACCTGCTTTATCATTCCATGTGAAGGTATTACCACTCAAATTGTTGATCTTATCAACAGAATTTTCTATTCTGGTAATATCATCTTTCAGAGCAATATCAGAAGGATAGAATGCTGTTACGTTACCAGTGACTAACAAGTCACCATCAATTGTTGTAGTTGTGCTGATACTTACAGTAGAACCAGCAGCAGCACCGATAACAAAGTCTCCAGTGAGAGTATCAACAGTGTTCAGTGTTGTTTGTGCTATTTGAACATTACCAAATGTTGGAGTTACATTGGCAGTTGCTGTTGGTTCAATGTTAAAATCACCAGCAATGGTCAATGTTCCATTAATAGTCAATTCACCATCAGATGAAACATCATTAGCAAATCTAACTGGACCTTCAAAACTACTCAGGATGTTGTTGTTCTCACCACCCTCAACTGTGATGGAGTTCTTGACAACCACTTCATCAAAGTTTTCACTGGTTCCAGCATCTTCTCTTCCAGTTTCTGTTGGAACTGGAATGTTGAATGTTTCTTCAGTACCAGTAAAGCTATTGATCTTCTTGTTGCCAATGTAGAAGTCACCGTCGTTATTCAGACCAGTGTAAACAACAATACCACCACTTCTATCCTGTGCTTGTGATAGATACTCTTCCAAATCTGTGAGAGTTCTTGTCTGAACCTGTGGCAGACCTGTGGAATAGTTACCAGGACCATAACCAAGATATTCAAACGTATGACCAGATGCTCTCAGGATAGAGTTTCTTCTTGTCTCTACAGGAATTGGTTTGATCTTTCTGATTGGTGCTCCAGCAACATGTGCCTCTGGAATAGTACCAAACAGAGCACGAATAACCGTAATTTCGTTATCACCAACACCACCAAGAGAAGAAGTGATAATTCTCATGATCTCACGGTCCACTTGAATATAATCACCAAGACCAAACTTCTTAGTCGTTGCCAAGTTTACGTTTGGCAGTTTAATCTGAACACCAGTGTCAGTGATTGCATCCACGATATAATCAGTTACACCACCGTAGATTGTGAAGTATCTTCCACCAAACTCTTCAGCAATAGGTGTTGACTGATCGTTTGCTTCCAGAGCATGTCTGTAAACATGATATGGATCAGTTACTTCATTTGTAGTTACGGCAGAGAATGTGCTAATGCCGATTCTCTCACGAACAGTAAACTCACCAAGTCTACCGTCAGATTCATTCAACAATTCAAACTTATTACCAGCAATCAGACCATGTGGATTAGCACATGTAAAGGTAGAGATTCCTGTGGTAGAGTCATATGTAGAACTCGTGACAGTTACAGAAACACCGACATTGTAAATGAATGAACCAACAGCAATTGCTGGATCAGCATCTGTCGTAGCAAGAGCAACATTAGTGTCATCTACGATAGACTTAATTCTATAGTGTTTTGATGTTGTGGTTCCAATACCAGTGACTTGAACAACATCACCAACACTGACATTGATTGTTGTAGTTCCAATGCCAATTTCACCACCAATACCTTCAATGTCTAAAGCAGTCTGACTTTCTAAGTATCCAGATCCTGGGTTAGCAATTTCAACATTAACAATATCACCACCGGCGATTGTTACTGTAGCAGTGGCACCTTTCCAATCGGTGGTTCCATCATTCAACAGTTTTTGGTTGTAATATACACCGTCAGCATAAGATGTGGAGTTATCAGTAATTGTTGTAATACCGAGAACACCATTGAAATCATGTCTTCTCTCAAATGTTACTGTGGAGACACCACTTGTAGCATCAACACCAGATACTTCTTTACCTAACTTAAGTTTGGTGAAGAACTTATCAATAGTGGTTCTGGTGATACTCTTCTTAAGATCATTAGTTACAACAGAACCAACTGGTGTTCTCTTAGCAAAAGAAACAGCAGCATCTGGGTTATCTGTTGGATTATCTTTATCAAGTTGTGGATAATAGTTCTCTACATTTGGTTTGTATTTTTGTGATGTAAACTCAACAGAGGGAGCATAGTCAGCATCTAATACTTCAAGTAAGAAAATACCATCAGTCTTATCCTTTTCATACTTCTGAATAGTATTGCTTCTGTAGATAAAGAAGTTGGATTGTAAATCATTTCTCTTAAATCTTGGAAGACTTAGGTTACGAGAAGATGTAGTATCGGTAAATGTTCCTGGGTTGTGCTCAACGGAATCAATATCAGTTGTACTGGTGGTGTATGTCATGTCATCAGTAACACCAGTTACAAGGAACGTGCCATTGTAACCACTAGCAGCAGCACCAACAGTGTTAGTATCACTCTTGATGTTTTCCATGATGACTTTATCACCAACATCTAATCCATGAGGTAATTCTGTGGTGTATGTAACTGTTGCTCCTGCTACAGAACATGTTGAGATGAAACTATTGTTTCTGTTATACAGAACATCATCTCTGGTAATTGTTGTTGCTGTAGCATAAGAACTCAAAGCATATCCAGTTTGACTAGACAGTTGAATGATATAACCCTGGAGAGGATCTCTTGAATCTTCTGCTTCTTTGGGGATAACATAATTCAAACGATACAGTCTAGAGTCTAAACCTCGGGTGTCATCAATTCTCTTGACATAACTCCTTGCCGTAGCAGTATTTGTATTAGTTGCCAACCCAGCATAAATGCCATTATCAGCATTTACATGAACAAACCAATTATTGTTTACGGTATCGAATTGGATTGGGTGTCCAATTTGGTTCGGAGTTTTATCACTTACTCTACTTTGTACATTGAGATCATTACCACCATAGATCGCAATATTCTTATCATTCTTAGCATCAGAGAATGATGCTGCTACCTTAATTTCAGTGGCAGAAACTCTAATAGCATAATATGTTCTATGATCTTCCAATCCTTCTGGTAAATCACCACTGTAACTACCAACTTTAATAGACTCACCAGTTACTAATCCAATATCAGATTCAAGTTCCAGAATACTGGTAGAGATACCAGGAACAACATCTGCTTTTTTAGCACCAGAGAAGTTACCTAAAGCAACTGTGCTACCAGCACCTAGTTCATTATCCAACATCTGGATAGTGGCACTGGTGGTTCCAATACCTGTAGAATCTGGTAGATATAAAGTTTCTCCATGTCTAGCACCGATTCTAAAACCTTGAGTGATAGATGTTGGTGGAACGTCTTGGTCACTAAATCCAGACAGATATAGTTGACTTGAGATACCAACAGATGTTGTGAGTCCTACATCAATCTGTAACCATCCAATGTCTCTTTCCCCAGATGGAATAGACTTAGGTGTGATAACATTGGTGATGAATCCTTGGTCATCACGATTAAATGCTTCTGCCTTAAATCCATCAGCAACCAGAGCAATCTGACCGAAGTTAGAGTTAGAGTTGGTGATAGATGCGTCAGCACCACTTAATGCTTCGAAGTGCTTATTGAAACCAATAGCAAACACCGAAACGATCTGGAATACAGCATCGTTGCTCAACTTGACGTGAGTAGATTCCCACCCACTACGATAAGTAGCAGATGGATCTAGGTGATAAACTGTAGCACTATTAGTGGAACTAGAACCCGATGCTAAGTCTCCACCAGTTACCTTAGTATAAACAATTCCATCATATAGTCTAGATTCTGGGTTATATTTTACAAATGCTCTATCATCCTTTTGTAGTGAGATAGCAGTGTATTGTGCCAGAACGATGGATCTAAATCCAGTAGACTTAGAACCATCACCATGGAGACCTTGCATACCCCAGACTGATCTCAGAGATACGTTAAAGACGTATGGAGAAGCACCACTAACTGTGTCAGACTCAATAGTAATCGTAGCGTTGGATGAGTCTGGTGTGGCAATTAGGTTTGCTGGGAAACTTGCTAATTGATATGTAAATCTAGATTCATCAATAACAGAGGAAACAAGAGCAGAGATATTATAGTTTGCTACATTAACACCACGAACTTTAATCGGTGTTCCTGTCGTCAATCCATGAGGACTCTGTGTAGTGACTGTAACTTGAGCAGTAGGAGATGCTCCATCACCAGCAAACATACCAGTAACAATGGATGGATCAATACCCAGAGCACCAACAATTTCATATTCTGGTCTTACTTTATCGAAGTCACCCTGTTCTGATGGCCATTGGAATGTGACTGGTCTTCCAGATGCTGCCTGGAAAGCATGAGTCAACTTATAATAGTACATGCTGAGGTCAGTTAGACCAGCATATCCAGTAACATCATTAACACCATCAGCATATTCAAATGCTGTTACTTTATGGTGAGAGAATGTTGGTTGAGATCTATTTGCTGTGGTAAAGTTTCTAGGATCAGTGTAAACTAATTCATTATCTTGAGCATCCAAGAATGTAAATTGCCAGAAGTAGCAACCACCAGTGATTCTAAGAATAGCAGTTCCATCTACACCATCATCAGTTGGGTTAGGAACATATTTTGGTCTAATTCTGGTCTTTCTCAAGTCCATACCAACGATGGATGTACCTCTTGGTACAATTACACCACCTTTTACACTGTTGAACTTATAAAGAACGTTGTCTTCTTGAGTTATGTCAAAGTTTGATTCAAGAGTCAAGTTGAGTGTAGCAGTAGCATCACTCTCAGAACCACCAGGACTTACAACTGTACCAGTTCCAGATACATCTTTGATAGCAAAACCAGGTCTGTTGTCAATAATATGGTCACCAGGATACAATAAGATTGTGGTTCTATTGAACAGATCGTTATCTTTACCTCTTACATAAGAAAATCTAGCAGACTCAATCAGAGCTCTCTGAATAGTCTTAAAAGGTTGAGTTAAGGAGTTACCCTGATTACTAATACTATCTGTGGCATCAAGATCATTGGGATTAACGTATAAAATACGACCCTCTGTATTCTTGATAAAATTATCTAACTTACTAAGAGGCATCTTCTTGCTTCAACGATATCGTTTCTTGACT
>MDTE01060388.1_pt1 | contig 10971 bp, 9 predicted proteins | sample 811231 | NCBI WGS metagenome assembly MDTE01 (sample SAMN05326651, study PRJNA326480) | marine metagenome | isolation source: seawater | place: Indian Ocean: Red Sea | collected 2010 | reverse complement strand
TTTGGAGACAGTGAGGCAGTGGCTTCTGGTTCAATAGCATCTAAGTTACTAGCTTTTCTTGTCATCGCTCCAGTATGCCAGTGTTCTAATTGTCTTCCTGTAGTTAAAATCATTGGAAATTTAGTATCTGGAATTTCATCAGGAGGTATTACATTAGCAAAGACGAATTTTCCTTTGCCATCAGCAGTTGGAAATTTATCTCCAAAAACTATTTCTTCCCCAGCTTCATCTTCAGATCTGCAAGGATAAGTTACAGAATTTTCTTTTTCTAACCTATCCCAAGAAATATTATCTAAAGAAGGCATTGCTACTTTCATCTCATCAAAAATATCCTTTGGGTGTTTGTATTTCCATCTTAAACCAATTCTTTTGCCAATTTCATTTGTAATCCACCAATCTTCTTTTGCTTCTCCAGGAGGATTTAAGGCCTTTCTTCCCATTTGAATTTGTCTATTAGTGTTAGTAACTGTTCCATTTTTTTCAGGCCAAGCTGATGCAGGAAGAATTACATCTGCATAAGTTGCAGTTTCAGTCAAAAATATATCTTGTACTACAAGATGTTGAAGTTTTTGAAGTGCGGAACGAGCATGATTTAAATCCGGATCTGACATAGCTGGATTTTCCCCTAAAATATACATACCTTGAATCTTGTTGTCATTTATAGCATTCATAATCTCTACAACAGTGAGTCCTTTTTTTGAATCCAAATCACTATTCCAAAAATTTTTATAAAATTCTATATTGTCAATTTTATCAACCAATTGATAATCTGGATACATCATAGGAATAAGACCCGCATCTGAAGCGCCTTGTACATTATTTTGACCTCTCAATGGATGAAGCCCAGCTCCTTTTCTCCCTACATTTCCTGTCATCAAAGCTAAAGAAATTAAACATCTTGCATTATCAGTTCCATGAATGTGTTGAGATATTCCCATTCCCCAAAAAATAATACCTTTATTTGTGTTTGCAAATAATCTTGCTACTTCTTTAACTTTTTGTGAATCTATTCCAGTGACACTTTCCATTTTTTCAGGATTATATTCATTTAATTGTTTTTTTAAATTTTCAAATCCAAGAGTGCGTTTATTTATAAAATTTATATCATACAAATTTTCTTCAATAATAACCTGCATTATTGAATTTAATAGAGCTACATCTGTGCCTGGATTAAATTGCATCATATGAGTAGCATGTTTTTTTAATGATTGTCCCCTTGGATCCATTACAATAAGTTTAGTTCCTTTTTTTGTAGCATTTTTAAAAAATGTTGCTGCAACAGGATGATTCTCAGTAGGATTAGCTCCTATAACAATAATAACTTCTGAATTTTCAACTTCATAAAAAGGAGCTGTAACTGCTCCCGATCCAATAGTTTCTAGTAACGCAGCAACTGAAGAAGCATGGCAAAGTCTTGTACAGTGATCTACATTATTTGTATTTAATCCCGTTCTTATTAATTTTTGGAATAAATATGCTTCCTCATTTGAACATTTTGCTGAACCAAAACCAGCTAAATTACTCTCTATTGTATTTTTATTTTTTAATTTTATCAATCCTTGAGCAGCATAGTCTAAGGCTTCATCCCATGTAGCTTCTCTAAAATATTCATCTAAATTATTAAAAGTAATATTTGGATGCAGATCTTTCTTTTTACCCTCTATTCTAATAAGTGGTTTAGTTAATCTCTCTGGATGATTTACGTAGTCGAAACCAAATCTTCCTTTAACACACAACCTATTTTTATTTGCAGGACCATCAATTCCATCAACATAAGAAATTTTGTTATCATTAACATTATATTCGATTTGACAGCCAACACCACAGTAGGGGCATACACTTTGTATCTTTTCTTGAACATCAGTATGACCTTTTCCATTCTCATCCACTACTGAGGAAGGCATAAGTGCTCCTGTTGGACATGCTTGTACACATTCGCCACAAGCTACACATGTACTATCACCCATCGGATCATCAAAATCAAAAACTATTTTTGAATGCTCTCCTCTATAAGCCATTCCAATAACGTCATTAACTTGAACTTCTCGGCAAGCCCTAACACAAAGATTGCATTGTATACAAGCATCTAAATTAACTGACATTGAAGGATGAGATACATCAGGTTCGCAAGGTGCTTTGCTTGGAAATCTATTTTTTTCTAATTTTATTTTATCTATCCAATTCCAAAAATCTGAATTAGCATCATGTGCAATATCCTTTTTTGGTTGATCAGCAAGCAACAACTCAAAGACAAGTTCTCTTGATTGTTTTGCTCTTTCAGTTGAAGTATAAACTTTCATATTTTCTGTTGGTTTTCTAATACATGAAGCTGCTAAAACTCTTTCTCCTTCAATTTCGACCATACACGCTCTACAGTTACCATCAGCCCTATATCCAGGTTTATTTGAATAACAAAGATGAGGAATTTCAATACCAAGTCTGTTAGCTACTTGCCAAATAGTTTCATCTTTTTTTGCTTCTACTTTAGAATTGTTGATATAAAATAATGTTTTAATTTCACTCATAGTTTAATTCATCTCCAAAGTATTTCATGACAGATTTTAGTGGATTAGATGCTGCTTGTCCAAGACCACAAATTGATGCATCAGACATTACTTTCGATAAGTCTTGAAGCTGAAATTTATTCCATATTTTTTGCTTCATAATTTTAACTGTTTTTTCCGTACCAACCCTGCATGGCGTACACTGACCACAACTTTCATCTTCAAAAAATTTTAATAAGTTTAATGCAACTTCCATCATATTATCTTTATCAGATAATATGACAATAGCAGCAGAACCTAAAAAACAACCCTCATCATCTAATTCTTTAGATCCGTAATCTAAAGGAATATTATTCAAATTAGAAGGCAATATGCCTCCGGATGCCCCTCCTGGTAAATATCCTTTGAAAATATGACCCTCAGCCATGCCATCACAATAATTATCAATAAGTTCCTGAACTGTTATGCCTGCAGGAGCTATCTTTACACCTGGATTTTTTACTCTCCCAGATACAGAAAAACTATGAAAGCCTTTTCTTCCTCTAATACCCTGTCCAGAAAACCAATCAGCTCCTTTCTCAATAATATCTCTTATCCAAAAAATTGTTTCAATGTTGTTTGTTAATGTTGGTTTACCAAATAATCCCACCTCAGCCACATAAGGAGGTCTATGTCTTGGAAGTCCTCTTTTACCTTCAATGCTTTCTATCATTGCTGATTCTTCACCACATATATATGCGCCTGCACCTCTTCTAATTATAAAATAGTCTTTTTTTATTATTTTATTTTTTTCAAGTATCTTTATTTCATCCTTCAAAATTTTTATTACAGCAGGGTATTCATCTCTTAAATATATATAAACTTTATGTGCATTAATAAATTTTGCAGCAATAACAACTCCTTCTAAAAAACGATGTGGGTCAGACTCAAGATAATATCTATCCTTAAATGTTCCTGGCTCACCTTCATCTCCATTTATAGCAAGATATTTAATATCTTTATATTTAGAAACTATTTCCCATTTTTTTGCAGTAGGAAACCCTGCTCCGCCTTTTCCTTTTAATCCACTATTATTTAAAATATTAATAATTTCATGATTAGAGATTTCATTATTTTCAATTTTTTTAGAAACAACATAACCTCCAGAAGCAATATATTGTTCAAATTTTTTATATTTAGGTATTTTAACTGAAAATTTTTTTAAATTGATAGCCTTAATGATATCTTCAGAAGTTGCGTTGTCTATGTAATTTTTTCCAACACAAACTGTAGGTGCTGACTGACATCTACCCATACAAGGACCAGATACAATTTTTATATTGTCATTATTAAGTTTTGATAAATCTTTTAAAATTTTTTTAGACCCAAAAAGTTCACAAGTTAAGCTTTCACAGACTCTAACAAAAGTAACTGGTTTGATTTTTTCTTGATTTTTTACTACATTAAAATGTGAATAAAAGGTTGCCACTTCATATATTTCCGCAAGAGGTAAATTAGTAATTTGAGAAAGTGCTACTAGATGTTTGTCGAGAAGAATTCCATATTTATCTTGAATTAGATGAAGATACTCAATTAATTCATTTCTTTGAATATTTATGTTAGTAAAAAGTTTATTAATTTCATTAAAACTATTTATTTCAGTTTGACGACCCTTAGGGTGCCATCTTTTTTTCTTTTTTTTAAAAGCTTCCTTATTTTGAGATATAAAATTTTTCATTCAAAAAAAAATAGTATAAACTATCTTTTAATTTTATCATAAAGAAATGAAATATGCAGTTCAAAATAATGAAGTAGTACTAGATACTTCAGGAACAGAATGTCCAATACCAGTTCTTAAAGCAAGAAAATTAGCGCAAAGTTTAAGGAATGGAAACATTGTAAAAGTTATAGCTACCGACCCTTTAGCAGAAGGAGATTTTTTGCATTATTGTGAACAATCTAAATACGAATATCTAGGCTGTAAAAAAGAAAAAAATAAATTTATAATAAAATATAGAATCAAAACAAAAAATTAGAAAAAAAGTTGATCAAATTGATAAAAATCAAATTTATCACCAATATTGATTTGACTTACATTTTCAGGTATTTCTATTATTCCATCTGAATAAGAAATGGAAGAAATAATACCAGAACCTTGTTTAGGGTATTTGTCAACAAACAAGCCATCAGTATTTTTTTTGTTAATTTTAACTCTTAACCATTCTAGTCTATAAGTCTTTTTTTTCATTGAAAAGTTAACAGTTGCTTTTAAGCTTTTTGGTATAATCATTTTAGAGCCGCATAAAAATTCAAGAAATGGTTTTATAATCATGCCATACAGTAAATGAACTGAAACTGGATTACCTGGTAAACAAATAAATATCGTATTTTTTATCTTTCCAATTGCTAAAGGACGTCCTGGTTTTATAGCAATCTTCCAAAAAAAAAGTTTGCCTTTTTCATTAAGAATATTAATTATATGATCTTCATCTCCTACAGAAGCTCCGCCTGTTGTAATTATAACATGGAATTTATCTAAATTTTTTAAAATTGAATTAATTATTAATTGTTTTTTATCTTTTAATACGCCGAGATATTTAGACTCCAAATAATTTTTATTTAGAAGTGATAAAAGAGAATAATGATTAGAATTATTTATTTCAGAATTAGTTAGTTTTTCTGAAAGATTTTTAAGTTCATTGCCGCTTGTAAAATAACCAACTTTTAATTTTTTTTTAACCTTTATATGAGATTTGCCAATAGCAGCTATCAAATTAATATTATTAGAATTAATTTTTTCACCAGAATTGAAAATTATACTATTTTTTTTTACATCTTCACCAGCTAGTCTACAATTTTCACCTTCTTTTGGTATTTTATTAATAGAAATATAGCCATTGTTCTCTAAATTTGTATTTTCCTGCATAACAACTGTATTGCTATTACATGGCATTCTAGCACCAGTAAAAATGCGAGCTACTTCATTTAAATTCAATGAAACTTTATTTTTATCTCCTGCTGCTAATCGATGTTTACATTTTAATTTTATATTTTTTTTTAAATTTTCTTTAAGTATAGCGTAACCATCAACAGCTGAATTATTGAATGGTGGCAAATTAATCAAACTTTTAATATTAGAGGATAAAATCCGGCCATCAGCATTTTGTAAATTAATTTTTTCAGATTTTAAATTGCCTAGTGAAATTTTCCTTATTAAGTTAAAAATTTCTTTTTTTGTAAGAGGCTTAGAATTCATAATTAAAAGGTCTCTAATATAAAATTTGCAATTTTTTCAATATCATTTTTTCTAAATTGCTTAATTGAAGTATTAATCTTATTATCACTTACAATGCATACAACATTACTTACAACGTTAAATAAATAATTTTCAGATTCAGTTTTTTCGTTAATTATTTCTATTTTATTATGTTTTTCTTTTTTAAAACCTTCAACAATAACTATATCAGGGTTATCCAAATTATCTATTAATTCATTAAGATTCTTTTCTTTTAAATTATTTAATTCAACAATTTTTGCCCATCTTCTTGAGGAACTAACAATTATTTGATTGGCTCCAGATTCACGATGTAAATAACTATCTGTACCGGGTTGATCTATATCAAAATCATGATGAGCGTGTTTAATTGATGCAACATTTAAATTTAACTTTGAAAAAAAAGAAATTAACTTTTGAGCTAAAAAAGTTTTACCAGAATTTTTCCAACCAACTATTCCTACTATTTTCATTGTTTATCTTTTTTTATAATTAAATAAGTATACTACTGCATTTATAAACGTTGTTAATAAAATTAATACAATACCTAGAGACATTGCATATTCTAAATTACCAGTTCTCGTTTGTAGAGTAATAGCAGTTGTCATTACTCTAGTGTAGTGATCAATATTTCCTCCAACGATCATTACTGCACCAACTTCAGAAATAGCTCTTCCAAATCCTGTCAAAAGAATAGTTATTATAACAAAATAGCTATGTCTAATTATAATAATCATTATTCCAAAAGTAGGAATATTAAATGAACGAAAGTGATCTTTAAGATTTTTCCAATTTTGAGAAAATATTTCATGAGATAATGATACTATTATAGGAAATATAATTATTGTTTGAGCAACAATCATAGCAAAAGGAGTGTATAATAAATTTAATACTCCCAAGGAAGAAGATCTTGCAAAAATAAAATATACAATAAGTCCAACAACTACTGGGGGAATGCCCATAAGAGAATTAAAAATAATAATTATAAAATTTTTTAGAAAAAAATTATTTAATGCCAATAAATAGCCAATAATTAAAGCAAAAAAAGAAGCTAAAATTAAAGCTGTAAAACTAACCTTTAATGATAAAAAAATTATTTCAAATAATATAGGATCTAAGCTAAAAATTAATTTTACAGAACTAAAAAATATTTTTAAAATATCCATGAATATATATAATACATATTAATACTGAATATTATAAATATTATGAAGAAAAAAAAATACCTTATATCTCCAGAAATAAATAATCCTTTGCTTACAAAAAATATTTGTGGCTATGATCAAGATAAAAATAAAATTAATACGAAAGTTATACAAGAAAAACCTCTTACAATTTTTTTAAATAATCAAGAAATAGTAACTTTGATGACTATAGGTGATCATGCAAAATATTTAGCAATAGGTTATCTGCTAAATCAAAATATGATTAATTTAAAAGACACAATTAAAGCTATAGAATATGATGATAGTATTGATACAATTGTAGTCAGAACAAATAAAAAAACTAACTACGAAAAAATTTTGAGAAAAAAAATTACTACTAGTGGCTGTGCTCAAGGAACTATTTTTGGAGATATTTATGATGAGATTCAAAAAATTAAAATTAATTCTAGAGCTGTTATTAAACATAAATGGATTTATGAAATTTCTAAAAAAATTAATTTGACTCCTAGTTTATATCTTGAAGCAGGAGCCATACATGGATGTGTTATTGTTAAATCAAACAAGCCTTTAATATACATGGAAGACGTAGGTCGACATAATGCTGTAGATAAAATTGCGGGATATATGTTTTTAAATAATATCAGAACTAATGATAAAATTTTTTATACAACTGGAAGATTAACTAGTGAGATGGTAATAAAAGCAGTAAAAATGAAAATTCCAATATTGATTTCTCGTTCTGGTTTTACTTCATGGGGAGTAGAATTAGCTATTAAGACTAATTTAACTTTAATAGGTAGAGCCAAAGGTAAAAGATATATTGCTTTATCAGGTGCTCATAGAATAAAACACTAAATAATGTCATTTAAAAAAAACGTTTATGCCGTAATTTTAGCTGGCGGGCTTTCTTCAAGAATGGGCGGAGGTATTAAATCTTTAAATAAATTTAATAACAAATTTATATTTGATAGAGTTTTTGAAAATCTAAAAAAACAACTTAATAATATTATTATTAGCAGTAATGACGAAAATAATTCATTTAGTAAATATAAAGTTAGAATTATTAAGGACGTGGAAAAGGGCTTTCTTGGACCTCTCGCAGGAATACACGCTAGTTTAGAATGGATAAATACAAATAAAAAACAAATTGACTGGTTAATAACAGTACCAAGTGATACCCCTTTTATACCCAAAAATCTTGTTGAAAAATTATATATATCTGCAACTAAAAATAATTGTAAAATTATACTTGCGAGGTCAAATAATAAAACTCATCCCATTATAGGTATTTGGCATACAAGTTTATATTTAAGTCTAAAAAAAGATTTATTTTTAGGCACTAGAAAAATACTTGATTATGCTATAAAAAATTCATTAGGTTATGCCGAATTTTTTAATTCTAATTATGACCCTTTTTTTAATATAAATTATAAAAAAGATATTATTGAAGCAGAAAAAATTGAGAATAAATATCTTTAAAAAAATTTGAATTTGTTTGTAGAATTAATAAGGTAATAGGATTATAGAATACTTATGTCAATTTATCTTCCAATAGCTGAAATGAACGTCAACATTTTACTTATTGTACTAATAGGGATGCTAGTAGGTGGTCTCTCTGGACTATTTGGTGTAGGAGGCGGTTTTTTAATGACTCCCTTACTAATTTTTTTAGGTATACCCCCTGCTGTAGCAGTAGGAACAGAAGCGCCTCATGTTCTTGCTTCATCAATTTCTGGAGTTGCAGCACATTGGAGAAGAAAAAATGTAGACTTCAAAATGGGTTTTTTTCTTTTAGCAGGAGGTGTTGTTGGTTCAACATTTGGTGTTAATTTATTTAAACTATTAAAAGGATATGGGCAGATTGATGTTGTAATTCAATTTTTGTTTTTATTTTTTCTTGGATTTATTGGTTTTTCAATGCTTTTTGAAAGTGCAAGAACTACAATAAGAAAATATAAAACAACGTCTATTATAAGAGCAAAACTACATCAACATTCGTGGATACATGGACTACCATTCAAAATGAGATTCCATCGATCAAAATTATATATAAGCGCTATACCTCCAATTTTTATTGGTTTCATAGTTGGAATCTTATCAGCTATGATGGGTGTTGGTGGTGGATTTATCATGATACCAGCAATGGTATATATTTTAGGCATGTCTACAAATGTAGTTGTTGGAACTTCTCTCTTTCAAATCATTTTTGTTACTGCTAACTCAACTTTTTTTCAGTCATACTTAAATCAAACAGTTGATATTGTGCTTGCTACATTAATGATTATTGGAGGTGTTATTGGTGCACAAATAGGAGCTAGAATTGGCGTAACTTTGAAAGCTGAATATTTAAGAGGTGTTTTAGCTTTGATTGTATTAGGTGTTTGTATAAAAATCTTTATAGATCTGACTTTAACTCCGTCTAATTTGTATTCCTTAACATAAAAAATAACTAAAAAATTGTCGCTCCAAAAATTTTTACATGACTTCCTTCAATGCCCAAAACTAAACGGCCGAGATAATCACCAGTTACTTTTATACTTGTTTGTTTAAATAAAACTGTTACAAAATTATTTCTTCTTAAACATCCAATAAATTCTCTTTCTTCAGATAAGCTTACTAATAATTCGCTACTAGCCCACTGCTTTCCTAGTTCAATTTCATTTGCTCCATAAAGCATTTGTGCTGAAAAATCTTTTGTAAAACCGCTATAATCTTTATTATTTGAACAAATTATAAGGTTATCCCATAATGGATTAGCAATTTTTAAAATTTCTTCATCACTTTTTTCAGAAAGATTCATTACTTTAAGTAAAATTAAGAAGCTTCTTTTTTCTTTTCTTCATCAATGATGTGATAAACTGGTTTTTTTTCCATTGAAAATTTACCAGTTTTTGGATCTCGTCTAGAAACTGTAAGACAATGCCAATTATCATCATCTAATTTCATATGATCACCTCTATAATAATATCCAGGCCAACGTGTCTCTTCTCTAAATAAAGTGTGTTCCGTTACACATTGCGAAGTAAGAGTGCGATGTTTTAATTCCCAAGCACGCATTAGTTGGTGATAATCTTTAGCTCCAACATTCTCTAGATCTTCTTGCAACCAATTTAATAATTCTAAACCTTTTTTTAATAAATTTTCATTTGTCATATAATTAAAAGAAATGCCACCAACATACTCATCCATAATTTTTTGAAGTCTTTGTAGTCCCTGTATTGGCAGAATATAACTAGGAGATACTGTGCCGCCTGTTATTTCATTACTCCCAATTTTATAATTTTCTAAAGGTTTGTATATAATTTTTCTAAAATCTTCACATTGCTCGTCAGAAACATTTATATTTTCTGCTTTTTGTTCTTGAATATATTTTACTGCAGCTTTTGCAGCTAAACGACCTTCTGTGAATGATCCAGAGGAAAATTTATGAGCACTACCACCAACAGTATCTCCTGCACCAAATAATCCTTGAACGGTTGTCATTCTATTATACCCCCAAAAATATTCGTCCGGCGAAATGTCCTCAGGACCACTAACCCAAGCTCCAGAACAAGTAGCATGAGAACCCATAACATAAGGTTCTGAAGTAGTAAGTTCAGGATTTTGATATTTTGGATCAATATTTTGAGAAGCCCAAACAACTGCTTGACCAACAGTCATTCCTAAAAAATTTTCCCAGCCAACTGTTTCTAAATGTGGATCTTGAAAAGCTTCTTTAGTGACCATATGAATTGGACCACCTCCAGCCATAACTTCTTGAACAAAAGCATGGTTTCTTAAGCAGGTTGGCACAGGGTGATGATCTATATATTCACCAACAAGTTCTTTCGTTTGATCATACCATTTTTTTTCATAGTTCTCTCCATTTGCATTCTGAGTATAAGTTTTTAAGTGAAGAAAATAAGCGCCAACGGGTCCATAACCATCTTTAAATCTGCATAAAACAATTCGGTTTTCCATTTGTGTCATTTTTACTCCTACTGCAATTGGAAGTGCGCAAGCGGAACCATTGCTCCATGGGGCATACCAAGTTCTTCCCATGCCTTCA
>MDTE01170971.1_pt1 | contig 10972 bp, 5 predicted proteins | sample 811231 | NCBI WGS metagenome assembly MDTE01 (sample SAMN05326651, study PRJNA326480) | marine metagenome | isolation source: seawater | place: Indian Ocean: Red Sea | collected 2010 | reverse complement strand
GGAGGCTAAGATGGCGCACCCGGCGCTCAGACCCGCGACGTTTGACGCGAGCGCGTTTTTCGCCGCAGCCGCCGCGAGGCACTTCACCCTACGAAACGCGACGGATTCACCTCCCGTTCGAACGGACGATTCCCCGTCGGCGCCCTCGTCGGCACCCCCGTCGGCGGCCTCCCTCGTCCACAGCTCGCAGACTTTCGCCACCTCCGCGCGTAGTCCGGGAAACTCCATCGCCGACGGGACCAGCGCCTCCTCGACGAACGACTCCGTGAGCTCCCCGACGTACCTCGAACCGTCGCGGGTTCGAGTCCAGTCGCGGTCGCAGAACGTTCGCAGGGTACCCGCGCGAACGCTCGGGTTAGGGTGTCGCAAACCGCGAGTCCACGCGCTCAACACGTACTCGTACGGAAGGAGGGTCTCGTTCGGGTCGCCGGAGACGCGAGCGGCATCTCCTTCTGGAACATCTTCCGGCGTCGATGACGTGGACGTTCCAGAAACATCCGCGGATGAAGCCGGGTGAAGCGCGTCGACGTGCGCCCTCGCCGCGTCGTTGAGGTGCGCGGCGAAGTCGTCGAACGCGTGCGTCGTGGCGACCAGCTCCAGCCACGGCGTTTTCCCCGCCGTCTCAACCCCCAACGCGTGCGTCAGCGCCTTTGTCGCCGCTTTCCTCTCCCTTCCGTCGTCCGAGCGCATGCCGCGGGCGAGCGCGTTGACAAGGCCGCGATCGTCCCCGGCGACCGCCCCGCGCGCCGCGCCCGCCGGCCCCAACACGAGCTCCGCGTGCGACGCGAGCAGGTAAAATCCAAACAATCGCCGGCGATCGTCGTCGTCGGATTGCGGGACGGACGATTGCTCCGACGTCGACGTCGCTCCTTCGCTCGTCGGCGCCAGCGCGCGAAGGATCGAGGCCCGGATCCTCGCGACGAGCGCGTCGGCTCGCCCGACGCCCGGAGCCGCCGCCGCGGCCTTGACGGCGCACGGTATGAGCGCGCGCGCGATGAGCCTGCGAGGGTAGGTCGCCTCGTCGTCATCCGGGTCCGCCGCCGCATCGGCAGCCGCGTCGGCAGTCGCGTGAGCAGCCGCTTCGGCTTCTTCGGCTTCGTCGCCGCGAAATCTCGGGCGTCGTTCGGCCCGCCGCGTCGTCGTCGGCCGGGTCGTCGTCATCATCCCCAACGCGACGTCCGCGAGGGAGGACAACGTCGTCAGCGTCGCGGCTCGCGGGGTCCCCGGGACGATCATCTCGCCCGCTCGCTCCTCCGCGACGACGTCGGCGAGCGCGGACGCGACGAAGACAGCCGCGCGGGGGTCGAGCGGCGGGTCGTCGGCACCCTCGTCGGCACCCTCGTCGGCACCCTCGTCGGCACCCCCCTCCGCGACGCTCCCGACGCACAGCCGCGCCAGGCGTTTCGCGGCGTCCCAGTCCCGTCTCCCGGCGACGACGGCGATCATCTCGTCGATCGCCTGGTGCCGTGTCGAATCGTCGACGTGCGAACACTCGCACCGCCGGGCGAGTAAGGCGAGCCACGTCGTGTCGAACAGCCCGCGTTTGGCCGGCGTCGCGTTGAGTCCGCGCGGGGTCCACGCGGTGAATTCGGCGCGCGGTTCGTCGCGCAGCGCGAGAACCTTGCAGGCGGTGTGAAGCACGGCGAGCTCCCGCACGTCTCCCGCGGTGGCGCGCGTCATCTTTGGTCCTCCGAGCCTGTCCAGCGTCTCGGCACTCGCTTCGAGCACCTCATCCAGCGCACCGGCGCCTGACGCGCCCTCTGGATACGCGAGTTCGCACAGTCCTTCCCTCAGGGCGCTGGACGCCGTCTGCGAACGGTGGGACGAGAGGGAGGTGGGTGGAGATGAGACTGGCAACTCGCGGATGGTGGGTGGAGGATGCGAGGAAAAGAGGGGAGGGCGCCGCGCGCGAGGGTCATGCCGAGAGACGGGGGCGCTCACCAGGTGCGAGGGGGCCTTCGCGAACGCACGCAGCGCTTTGATACCGGCCGGGACCGCATCGGCGGCGTCCCCGCCCATAGCGGAAGCCTCGGGTCGCACCGAGCGATAATCGGTGCGGTCGTTACTGCCGATACTCCTCCGCCACGTTGCTGCCAAAAAGCGAAGCCAAAAAGTGCAAAACCTAAGCGGGGCCCCAGCCACTGAACCTCGCGCGACGCGACGCGAACAGACGCCTCATCGGCCCCCGTTTCGCCTCGTGCATCGCGTCAAGACATGTCCGCGGCGATGCAGATCGCGCGCGCGGGGATCGTTCCGACCGCGCGACGCCCGCATCGCCTCTCCTCGCGCCGCCCCCACCAACTTCACCGCGCAGTCTCGAGCAATCGGACCAAGAATCGCCTCGCGCTCCGCCCCGCCGCGGTGCTCACCCCGCCGCCGCCGCCCCCTTCCCCCGCGCGCACCGACGCCGAGCGCCGCGCCGAGGAGGCCCTGCTCGCCGGCGACGATTCCGACGGGACCATCGCCGGTTTCACTAAACTCGAGTGGTCGTGCATCCAGACCCCCGCGCGGTACCTCGGCAACGAGGTCGGCGCGGTGCACAAGGACTGGGACTCCGCGCAAGTCAGGTTCACGATGGCGTACCCGGAGATTTACGAGGTCGGCGCCTCCAACCTCGGCCACGTCGTGCTGTACACCATCCTCAACAACCAGCCCGGGATGCTGTGCGATCGCGCGTACCTCCCCGGCGACGACATGCTCCAGCTGCTCAAATCCAAAAACCGCGACCTCTTCGCCGTAGAGTCCAAGCGGCCGCTGAAGCACTTCGACGCGCTCGGCATGTCTCTGGCGTACGAGCTCGGCGCGGTGAACGTGCTTGAGATGATGCACCTGTCGGGGCTCCCTCTGACGTGGGCGGCGAGGGACGACAAACCCGACGAGGTATGGGACGTCGACGACGGATCGTGGCCGCTCGTCTTCGTCGGGGGACCCACGGCGACGTCCAATCCGGAGCCCATCGCCGATTTCGTCGATTTCGTCGCGCTCGGCGACGGCGAGGACATCATGGTGGAGATTGGCGAGTGCCTTAAGAAGACAAAGGCGGAGGGTTTGAACCGCGAAGAGACGCTGTTCCGGTTGGCGACTGAGGTTGAGGGAATCTACGCGCCGCGGTTCTACGACTCCCCCAAAGGGTGGGGAGGCGCGGTGTTTCCCACGAGGGAAGGGGTCCCGGAGCGGTGCAAGAGGCGCGTCGCGGACCCGGATCCGTTGCTGCAGGTGGGGCTCGTGCCGTACGTCAGCACGGTGCACGACAGGCTGACGGTGGAGATTCGAAGGGGGTGCACGCGGGGCTGCCGGTTTTGCCAACCCGGCATGCTCACCAGGCCCGCGAGGGACGTCCCGCCGGAGAAGGTGGTGGAGGCGGTGGAGAAGGGGATGAGGGAGACGGGGTACAACGAGTTCTCGCTGCTGTCGCTCAGCTGCAGCGATTACCTCGCGTTACCGAGCGTGGGGCTGGAGATTAAAAACCGGCTCAGAGACGAAAACGTGACGCTCTCGCTGCCGTCGCAGAGGATCGACCGATTCGACGATTCCATCGCGGACATACTCGGCGGGGCGGGTAAGGCCGGTCTGACGTTCGCCCCCGAGGCTGGGACCCAGCGACTGCGAGACATCGTCAACAAAGGGCTTACCAACGACGAGCTACTCCACGGCGTGCAGACGGCGTACGACAGGGGTTGGAGAAACGTCAAGCTGTACTTCATGATCGGTTTACCGGGCGAGACGGACGCTGACGTGCTCGGCATCGCCGAGACGGTGGATTGGCTCCAGAAGACCGTGGGCGGCAACAAGGCTCGCAAGCGCGACAGGCTGACGCTGACCCTGACCCTCTCCAACTTTACCCCGAAACCGCACACCCCGTTCCAGTGGCACTCGGTGTCCACGGAGGAATTCGCCAGGCGGGGCAAGCTCTTAAAGGACGCGCTCGCGAAGGTTCCCAACGTCAAGTCCAACTGGACGTCCATACGGATCAGCGCCATGGAGGATTTCATCGGCAGAGGCGACCGTTCGCTGTGCGACGTCGTTCGCAGATCGTGGGAGCTCGGCGCGCACAAAGCCACTTGGTGGGACGGCGCCGAGTCATCGTTTCAGTCCTTCGACCGGGCCATCGAGGAGGCGGGTCTGACGTGGAAGTACCGCCAGGTGGTGAACGGCGAGTGGGACGTGCTGGAGAAGCTCGGGGACGGGGAGTACCGAGGGCAAGGCGGGGGCGGGAAGGGGAGGGTCGACCGAGGCTCGCTGGCGGATTCCCGCCTGGACGCGCCGCTCCCGTGGGACCACATCGACACCGGCATCGCCAAGTGGTGGCTCAAGGCGGACCTGCAGAAGGCGCTGGAGGGGATCACCGTGCCGGACTGCTCGCACAGCGGCGTGTGCACCGAGTGCGGCGTGTGCGGCGACGAGTTTGGCGAGAACGTGGTCGCGGAGGTGCCGCCGCTGCCGGTGTTTGAAGGACACTACGAGCCGGATGGGCGCCGCACCCAGCGCCTGCGATTTCGGTTCACCAAGGACGGCAAGGAATCGTTCATCGGGCACCTCGACACCCTCCGGCTGCTGGAACGCGCGTGCCGCAGGGCGTCGCTGCCCGTGTCCATGACCCGTTCTCCGTACAGCTCGAGGCCGAGGATCTCCACCGCGATGGCGCTGCCCCTGGGAGCGAGCTCGGAGGCGGAGATGATGGAAATCGTGCTGACGGAGCGGATGAACCCCGAGGACGTTCGGGCGAGGCTCGCGGAGGAGCTCCCGGCGGGCATGCGCCTGACGGAGGTTGAGGACATGCCGGTGAAGTACCTCAACGGGCGATACATGGTGCGGCTCGTGGCCACTTTTCCATCACGCGAACCCCTTCGTTTTGTTTTTTTCTCGATTTCGCTCGCGGTCCGACGTCTCTCCTCCCCTCGTTCGGCGCCGCCTCATCACTCGCGTCGGGAATGACTGGCCCTTCGGGCATAATTAGATGTTTGACATCCCGTGATATCACAACTTTCATTTGGCGATGTTTACTGACCCGCACGGAGGGCGACGCCGCGGCGAGGGAGGGAGAGGGCCATTTTTTCTTCATCTCGCGCATGTTTTGTTTGACACCTGCTTTGTTTGACGCCCGCATGTTTCGTTTGACGCTGACCCTCGCGTTCGTTTCGAACACCCCACTCTCGCAGGAGACCATGAACGAACTGCTCCAATCCGCCGAGTTTTTGGTCCACGTCGCCGTGCCCGGCGCCGCGGCTAAGCCGGCGATTGAAACCATCGGAGGCGACGCGCCCAGCTGGGACGTCGAAGGAGGCGGAGCGTAAGGATCACATCCATCCCGTCTCTGTTTTGTTTCCCCATCCTTTGCTTCGACGTTTGTTTTCGCGTCTGTTTGTTTGTTCGCCCGTTTGACGGCGATCGCTCGGTCGTTTTTTTGTCGCGCGTGTCGCGCCGTCGGTGCCCTCGGCCGAGGATTAATTCCATTAAAAAACACCATCTTTCGGATCAGAAGTAACATTGCTGATAGCAACAATGTCGAATGAGGCCGATGAGACACCGACGGAGGCGCGCGGGGGAGGGGGGCCGACCGCGACACCCCGACACGCGCGGATACCGACTCCCGTCAAACGACACCTTCGCTCGACTCGATTCTGCGCGACTGACTTTAAACGATATCGCCCCCGTTTACGACCCTTGACGAAGTTTCTTTGACGCGGGCAAGAACGGCGACGGCATCCCGGATGCGTCCGCCGACGAGGACGACGCCGACGCCGCCGCGGAGGCTGCGGCTGAGGCTGAGATTGCCGCGGCCGTGGACGCGTTTGCGAAGGCTGTCACCCCGGCGGATTGGAAACGCTGGGTCGCCTCCGCGATGGCGCTGGAAAAGTTTGAGATATCCAAGACGTCCAAGAAGGGAAACGTCCGAGTGGTGGACCTCCGCCCGCAGCTGCTCGCCCTGGAGCACATGGACCAACCCGAGATTGACGATTCGCTGAAGGGCAGGCACGTGCCGATGCCCTCCGTTTGTCCTCCCGGCACGGCTATACTTCGCTTCAAGGGGCAGTACACCGGAGCCGGCGGGCTGAGCGTCGAGGGAATGTGCCGGATGCTCTCCCACGTGTCGAACGTGGACATCACGCCGCTTCACTCGCATCGCGTGCGCATCGACCTCGGCGAGCCGACCCCGCCCGTCGTGGACAAGCTGTGGCTGGATAACATCGTCAGGGCCGAGGCGTTCATGGCGTTGGAGCGGCGTTGGGATCCCGTCGCCGGTGTGAACAACCGGGGGCACATGGGCGGCGGCAACACGGAGGGCGATCGCATCGACAATCACAGGAGCTACCGGGTCGAGGAACCGCCGGAGAAGACGTCGAAGAAGAAGAAGTAACCTCGTGACCTCATTAGTTGAGTGATGTGAAACCTACGCACCAAGTCTCGAGGAAAAACTCAAAATTTTGACGTAGGCACTGCTTGCCCACCAAAAACGCGGCAAGATGGAGCGATCGCCCTCTCCGCGCGGCGTCAGTCCCCCCGCCGCATGGCGTGCGTCGGATCACGTATCACCGTCCTCGCATCTCGCCTCGCCTTCCGCGGCGCGTGTTCATCCCCCTCCCTCACCCGCGCGCTCACCTCCTCCATCGCGATGCCCCCCAAGGCGTCCGCGGCCGGCAAGACGACGCAGCAGGGCCTGGGCGCGTTCCTGCAGAAGGGGGTCAAGATGGTGGACCACATCAAGGTCGACGTGCCCAAGGCTTCCGCGGAGAACGGCGATAAGAGCGCGGCCGGCACCCGGACATCGGGGCGTAAGCGCACGACCAAGGCGGAGGCGGACGCCAAGGCCGCCGCCAAGGCTGCCAAGAAGCCCAAGAAGGCGGGCCCTTCCCGCGACGCCGAACGTCGATGCTGGAGCGCGGGTAAAAAAATCGTCTGCGGGGTTGACGAGGCGGGGCGCGGGCCGCTCGCGGGGCCCGTCGTCGCCGCCGCGTGCGTGTTCCCGGAGGACCTGGTCATCGACGCCATTAACGATAGCAAGCAGATGACCGAGGAGGAACGCGAAGAGGTTTACGAGGAGCTCATGGCGAACGATCAAGTCATCAAGTCCGTCTGCGTCATCGACCACGAACGCATCGACGAGATCAACATCCTGGAGGCGACCATGCAGGCGATGACCAAATCGGTGGAGGGGCTGTCCACGCGCGCCGACTGGGTCCTCATCGACGGTAACCGAATTCCCCCGCCTCTGGTCGATCGAGCGGAGGCCATCGTCAAGGGCGACGCGAAGAGCGTGTGCATCGCCGCCGCGTCCGTGTTGGCCAAGGTGACGCGCGATCGGATGATGCTGAAGATTCACGACGAGTTCCCCGCCTACGGCTTCGACCAACACAAGGGGTACGGGGTCAAGGCGCACATGGACGCGATCCACAAGCACGGACCGTGTCCCTATCACAGGAAGACGTTCGCGCCCATGAAGTACATGCCGGGAGGCAGCGCCTACGACGGCGCCTGACACCCAGTAGCTAGCCAGCTAGAGTCCGTCAATTGGAGAAACTTTCACTTCGGTCTGTCTGAGCTCGTTTCAAATCAACCTCAAACCTCCTCCTCGCCCAGACCGGGGCTGCGGCAGGGAGGGGGACGCGTTCGGATCATGCGCCTCGCGGAGTACGAGTCCATCCGCGCGCACTTACTGTCGCTCCCGTGCGCGCGATACCCCGACATGGACGCGCTGAAGGCGGCGCACCCCGGCGTCTCCCTCGACACCCTCGTCTCCATCTGCGCGCAGGAGAGCTCGAGGCGGATCAAGGCGCACCACGGGCGGCACGCGCGAGCCATCTCGGATCACGCGCGGCGGTACCTCGCCGGCGAGGACATCTTCGACGTCGCGCACGACGCGGACTTCCCGCCGTGTCAGCTCATGCGGCTGCTCGTCGAGCACGTGCTCGGCGTGGGGCACAAGGCGGCGGGCGCGCTCATTCGCGATCCGCGAGGCCGGGTCCCGACGCACCCACCGCCGGAATCTCCCGCGGGCGCGCGTCACGCGGACGACCTCGCGGCCGGTGCCGCGCTGTGCGAGCGGATCCGGTTCGACGTCGAGCGATGCGTGGCGTGGGACCACGTCGCGTCGCCCGCCGTCGACGCGTCGAGGCACTCCGCCGGCCGCGAGTACGAAGATCTGCTCGAGGAAAAACTGAACGCGCTGGGAGTGCCGTTCGTGTCGGAGGGATCGCTGCGCGCCGAGGGCCACGCCAAGACCCCGGACGTCAAGCTGGAGCTCCCCATCGCCGTGCGCGGCAGGGTGGTGAACTGGATCGACTCCAAGGCGTCGTTCTGCGACCCCATCGTCCATTACGAGCGGGGCGCGGAGCAGTTTCAGGGCTACGTCGACAGGTTCGGGCCCGGGATGGTGGTGTATTGGCTCGGGGTGGTGGACGAGATCGCGGAGGAGAGCGAGGTACGAGGGGACGTGCTCGTGGTGGACGATTTCCCGGACGAATCCGAGGTGACCAAACTCAAGCTGACGCCGAGAGTTTAGGCGACGGTTCGACGTCGGTTCGAGTGTATAGTTCTGACCCTTAGCCAGTAGCCCAGTCTTATTAGCGGTTCCGTCGAGAGAATGCGACGCGATGGATGAAGATCGAGTCAACATCACGCGTGCGTCGCTCTTCCGAACGAAACGAAAAATCAAGTCACTCGTCGTCGTCCGTCGACGCCAGCATCGAGCGCAGCAGCCGCGTAAACTCCTCCGGCGTCCGTTTGACGTACTTCTCCGGGTGCTTCCGCGTGAAACCGCTCTTGGCGTATCTCGCGTGAAAATCGTCGTACGCGCGTCCGACGATTCCAACCGACGCCTCGCGGAGGACACGAACCGTCGCCGACGGCACCCGCCAGGCCAAACCCGCCTGCACCGCCGATTCCGCCGCGTCCGCGCGAGTGTTCACCACGCTCCACAGGTCCTTCACCCGCTGCCGCTGCTTATCCGTCATCCCATTCGTCGGGTCCGGGCCCGCGCCCGGAGCCATCGCGAGCAGAGGGGCCCCCCACGCGAGCCGCACCGCGGCCTCGCCGTATGAACGCACGCGCAGCCTCGCGTCGGTGGGCCAACGCCGGTCCAGGGCGGCGAGTAAACCCTCGTTTCGGGGGTTCATGACGCCAGCCGTCACCACCGTCGCGGCCACGGCGCATCGCACCGCGCCCAGCGCGGGGCGAAACGTCCGAAGAACGTGTTGAACGTGTTGAACGGTCGTCGCAAAGGTCGTCGTAACGGTCTTCTTCCTCGCGCTGCTCGCGGCTCTCTTCCCCGACGCCGCCATCGCTCCCGACACCTTGGCCAACATCGTGTTTTGGCCCGAGATTTTCGCGACGGCGTCTTCCAGATTTTCTTTTTGGACCGCCTGACTGTTTGCTCGTACGTCGTCGTCCTCCAGGGACGAGGCAACCGCGTCGAGGGCGCGGGCGAGGAGAAATCCGAGCTCGGCGGTCCCTCGAGGGTTCGAACCCGCGACGTCGGAGACGCCCGCGTCGGTCCCGCCCTCCGGGACGAGGCTCGGGCTCGGGCTCGGGCTCGGGCTCGGGTTCGCCGACCCGGCCTCCTCCTCGCGTTCGTCCTCGTCCGTTTCGTCGTCGTCGTCGTCGTCGTCGGTGAAGTCCAGGATGCCGTCCGAGTCTCTCGACGCGACGCTGACTCTCCTCTCGGAAACCGTCGCCTCGAGCGAAACCTCCTTCCCGCCAACCTCCTTCTCGGCGATCAGAGCCGAAGTAGCCGCGCCGGCCGCCGTCTCCTCCGACGCCTCCGCCGGGAAGAGCACGCCCGTCGCGTCCGGCCTCGCCGCGAGCCTCGCGCAATAGTCGCAGACGGTGAGCGCGAACGCGCGCGTCTCGAAGGTCACCGATTCGAACCCGGCGCTCGCCGCCGTACCGTCCGCCCACCGCCGAAGCCGAAGCCCCTCCCGCGAAACTCTGCCCGGTAACGCCGCCGCCGCCGCTCGAGCGCCCTCCGCCGCCTTCGACGCCGCGCGCCGCCACAACCGCGCCGCCGCGGAGTCGGCGCCGCGTATCCCTTCCACGGCGGGGAGGAGCTCGAGGAGGGCGGCGCGCGCGTCGAGGCAGCCGAACAGGCGCTCGGGAGAGCCCCGAAGAAGCTCGGCGTCGTTCGGGTCTTCGTCTCCGTATCCAGACGGTAAAGGCGCCGGCGCAGAGTTCGCGACGTCGCCGGATCGAACCCCCCCGCCCCCGGGTAACGCGAACTGCTTCGCCTTACTCCACAGGTCCCCTTTCGTGGATCCGCGCGCGCGACCGGGACCCGCGGTAGGTCGACCCGGATCGTTTCGGCGAATCGTCTCGTCGGAAGCATTTTTTTCGTCGTCGTCGGCGTCGGCGGCGACGTGGTCGGGTCGAGGAACGAGCGCGTCGAGCCACTCCAGCGCGTGCCTCGCCGCCCGCTCGAGCACCTCGTCGCTCGCGCTCGCGACGGCGTCGTCCGCGAACCCTCCTCCGCCGTGAACGAACCCGTCCCCTCCTTCTTTACCTCCTCCTCCTCCTCCTCTTCCGCCTTCTCCTCCCAGCACCGCCGCGGCGAGCTCCGGCTCGAGCACCCACCTCGCGACGGCGTTCCTCGCGACGTCGCGCCACCTGGCGACTCGATCGACCCACGTCGCGCCGTCGCCGACGCCGAACCCGCCCGCCCCGCCCCGAACCGCGAGGTCGCCGGATCGAACCCCGCCGCGGTCGCCGGCGTCGGCGTCGTTCGCGTTCGCGTCGGCCAGACGCGTCGCCGGCGTATTTTTCGCCGTCTTCTCCGTCTCCGCGCGAAGACGCGCGAGGCCGTCGCGGTTCGTCGCGTCCACGCACGCGTCGGTCCTCGCGTCCACGTACAGCGCGATGCAGGCGGCGCGGGTGTCGACCGTCAACCCGTGAGAGCTCTCGCCGCCGGGCCGGCTGACCGACCCGGCGGGCGTCGGTCGCGAATTACGCAAGAGGTAGGTCGCGACGGCGACGAGGCCGGGGT
>MDTE01054839.1_pt1 | contig 10972 bp, 3 predicted proteins | sample 811231 | NCBI WGS metagenome assembly MDTE01 (sample SAMN05326651, study PRJNA326480) | marine metagenome | isolation source: seawater | place: Indian Ocean: Red Sea | collected 2010 | reverse complement strand
TTGACCTTGGCCCTGACCTTGGCCTTGACCTTGGCCCTGACCTTGGCCTTGACCTTGGCCTTGACCTTGGCCTTGACCTTGACCTTGACCTTGGCCTTGACCTTGGCCTTGACCTTGGCCTTGACCTTGGCCTTGACCTTGGCCTTGACCTTTGCCTTGACCTTGGCCTTCGCCTTCGCCTTGCTGATCAGAGCCACCACCGCCAGATGTGCCACCGTTTCCGGAGCCATCCTCTGGTGATTGGTAATCAGGATCGTAAGCGTCGGGAATACCGTCGCCATCAGAGTCTGAATACTCTCCATCATTAGGGTCGTTCGGGAATGGATCTGTCGAATCTGGGCGGCCATCGCCGTCAGTGTCCGCACTGTTAGGGTTAGTACCCTTAGCGTACTCTTGGGCGTTAGATAGGCCATCGCCGTCAGGGTCTGCGTTAGCGTCACTGCCAGAATTAGGGTTGAGGCCATTAGCCACTTCCCAACCATCTGGAAGACCGTCGCCATCGCTATCTGCGTTCGTCATATCCGTTCCTTGGTTCTGCTCTTCAGCATTAGTCAATCCATCTCCGTCCCAATCAGCTCCACCATCAGATGGATCAAGAGGGTCGGTACCATCACCTGATGCAGCAGATGCTGACATCAAGATCATTAGAATTGCGACTAACACACTCAGGTTTTTTCGGTTCATATTTTTCATTTCTCCTATTATTTTTTTATTGCAGAGAACCCGCTGTTCTCTCTTTCCAGGACAGCCCCAGTTAACTGGGAGTTCTGACTCTGGGAGTAGGGGTATGCAAAACAGTAAATCGGGCATCCGCCCAACCTAACTATTTCTGCGGCTTTGGTAACCGGGTTGAAACCCATCAAATCGATGGACTGTGAGCCTTTTTGCTCCAAATATAACCCAGTATCGTAGTTATTTACACTATCTCCTTTTTCCACGCCGTTTCACTTTTTCATTCAGGGAACCCAGTGTTCCCTCTAAGTTTCCGGTTCAAATGATACTATTTCAACCGTTTGACACCCAGCATCGCAAAAAATGAGATTATTTAGTAGATAAACGGCGTAAATTTGCTTGGTATTTAGGGCCACCGAGAAAATACATTACCGGAACTATAAGAGTTGAAATTAATAGTATAACAAGTGAAGCTTTGCCCCATAAAGGAAGACCTGCAAAGAACAAAGACCAAAGTGACCATCCTAGAATAATCCAAAGGAAAGGTGCGAACCTTCTACCAATTATTACCATGCGCGCACGTTTCGTTTCGTCGTCATACAAATGTGTTGCTTCTTCGGCGGAGATGTAACCTCTATCTAAACCACATCTTTCACAAACCAAATGCCTTGGACCAATTCCACTAATGAGATGTTCTTGAGGATAAATTCCTCGGCATATTCGACAAGTGGCCATGGTATCCCTACCCCTCTCGACCAAGCAAAGGCACTTCAACACTTTGTCCGGTGACCTTATGTGAGATAAGAAGAAAGTTGTCCAATAACTTCCAACCTTCTAAGCTACCACATGATTCTGGATGAAATTGTACCCCCCACACAGGCAATTGAGGATGTGCCAAGCCCATTACAAGCGTTTGAGATTCGTAATCAGTAGCAATTATCTCAAGATCTTCATTTGTTGGTAGAAGAGCAAGGGAATGATATCTCATCATTTTACAAATTCTTGGCATGCGGGAGAATATTGCATCGCCCCCCATTAGAATATCTTCTGGAACACCATGTACTGCACCCTTGGGTGCTGGTAATAATTTCCAACCAACAGCCTCCCCCAAGGCTTGATGGCCTAAGCAAATTCCGAGTAAAGGAATTGGTTCTCCTTCATGATTATTTATTTCGGATTTAATTGCTCTATCTGCAATCAATTTAGTTAGAGGAGATTGAGATGGACGACTCGGTCCTGGACCTAGAATGATATGTGTGGGTTTAATGGATTTAAGAATATAATCGATGTCGTTACTTGCAGAATCTCCGCGGCCTTCTACAATCACAACCTCCACCCCTAGTTGCGCTGATGCATGTACAATATTCCAAGAAAAAGAATCTAGGTTATCAATGAATAAAAGTCTGCGCTCATTGTTTTTCGGATAAGTTAGTGGGGGGTCTCCAGATAACCACCTAGTTGGTTCAGCTGGTGCAATGCAAATTTGGCGTTCTAATTTTAGTGATTTCAATAGAGATTTTGTTCTTTCATCTAAGGAAGGAATCGGTTCAATAGACATCTCTTCTTTAGGAATTTTACTTTCTGATACACCCCATGCTGCATCAAGAAGGGCTTGTGCTTTCCATTTTGCTTCCTCAACCTCTTGAGTCGGAATTGAGTCGAAAACTAGACCACCCCCTGCCTGAACTTTTGCATTCCAATTTCCGTTATCATCAATCTTAGCTTCTAACGTCCGAATCAATATGTTCCAACAAGCAAATTCAGTTCTAGGGTCATGAAAACCAATAGAACCTGTCCAAGCATTCCTAGGAGTTTTTTCCAATTCATCAATTGCTGCTATTGTAGCAGTTTTTGGACAACCAGTAATACTGCCCCCTGGAAAAAGTGCCTGCAAAGCATCCCATCCATCGTAATTCTCACCTAAAGTACCCCTCACATCACTAACAAGATGGTGAACGTTGGGGTGTGATTCAATACGCCAATCATGCCATTTCACACTACCAACCCTACATACCTTGCCGAGGTCGTTTCGTTCAAGATCAACTAGCATCAAATGCTCACTAATTTCTTTTCGGCTCGCGACTAATTCTCGCTTTAATGCTTCATCTCTATCTCTTTTTTTAGCTCGGGGACGTGTGCCTTTAATTGGGCGAGTAGATAATTTGTTGCCACGCATAGATAGTAGCAATTCGGGACTGACACTGGCAACTACATATTCATAATCTGGAATAGAAATCCATGCTGAATAAGGGGCGGGGTTGGATTTTATCAATCTCTTAAAAACAGACCACGGGTTACTAATTTTTCCAGACCAAATACGACCATAATTTAATTGATAAAATTCACCATCCTTAATCGATGAACGTACTGTATCAACAATGTCACAATGCTCGGAATCAGATATTGTTGATTCTAACGATGTGTGTTTAGCAGATTCAACCTCTTTGTTAAAGCGATTTTTTATCCAATAATCAATTTTTGTGGAACAAATATCAAACCAATTATCAGAATGTAAAGATTCTAGTGTAAGTATTCCTTCAAATCTATTGTGAATTATCAAACGATCCGCCCTCAATAATATCCCTAGAAGTGCGGAAGGTTCTGGAATATTTTGTAATCTGACTGGTTCTGTCCATTGTACCAAATCATAAGTTAGTAATCCTGCGAAACCCCCTGGTTGAATCAATTCATTTTCAGTTTCTAATTTTGGCAACAGTGGCGTCAATGCTCGTAAAGATGTTGCTAAGTCATCCCTCTCAATTGTCACCCTAGTTCTCCAACCACCCCCTTCCTGCCATTCTTCAACCTGCCAATCACATGTGGTGCCTTTTCCAGTTAGATCTAAATTCCCCTCCAATGCAGAATTGGAATTGCTAGAGGGTGGTTGTCTCAATCGACTAGGTTGAGTTGATATGCAACGCATCGTTGGAGGGCCTGAAATTATTGATAGATTGGAATCATCAGTTAGCGGGCCGTCTGAAATTAACATTAATTCATCGGGGCCTCCAAATTTACTAGCATATTTACCGATTAACCCTTCTTTTTTCAAATATTCAAAAAGATCAAGAGCAAAATTGCTGTCTTCACCTAGAGTCCATTGTTTACTAGATTTCAAGCAACCACCTCTTCAATTTTGAACCATGATTCACTTATTGCAGATTCGAATAATTCATGACATAGTATTGCAAATTGGGTTGAGCCATCCCCTAATTTTTGGCCATCGAGGTTTGTTATATGCAAAACTCCTACTCCTGTTCCAACGACCAAAATTGATTTGGCTCGTGAAATAAGTGATTTGGTCAATCTTCCTTTTGAAACTGGAATACCACAATCTATTAATCGCGGGATTAAAGTTGCAACTGATATCGAATTAATGCCGCCAAATTTGGGGTCTGGATACCATGCAACACCGTCATCATCAAGCAATATTGGAGTGTAGGCTACTCCATCAATAATCATATCTTCCTTAACGAACAATGCTGTTTCACAACCCCTCTCATCAACCATGTTTTTGGCATCGATGTATGGTTGCCAATCTCCATGCTTACAACCATTTATTGTTTCATTCCAATTTGGTGCAGGTAAGGCTGTAGCAGTAACTTGAACGGGCAGACTTGCTTTTTGTGTAATTTGATGATTTAGGGATTTAACCCAACGTGTTTCGGCGCTAACTAGGCCACAAGATGTCAATGTTAAACTAACGAGGCCTATCTCATCTTGTTTAGTTGATTTAACTGATTTATTGAATGCTTTAGAAAGGGCGCTGACTGATAATTCTTCAATGTCTTTTGGTAATTCGATATTCAACCTTAAAGAATGATTTTTGAATCTTTGAAAATGAGAAGCAAAATGAGCTACTGAACTATCACCGTCCCACCTCATCGTAGTGAAGACTGAGGAATATGCTTGGTCAATCATAGCCCCGCACCAAATACCTTGCGAGATGTTATTGGCAATGAAACCTCACATTGTAACACAATAGAAAATATTCACAATAAATCATCGATAAGTGAATCAAGTTCTGAATCTCCGCTGGAAGGGCGAGATACTGGTGAATCATCAAATAGATCTTGGGATAATTCTGCAAGGCGCCTGCTAGCATCTGTTGGGGGTTCTGCTGATGCAAAACCACTGTAATCTGAAGTTGTAGATTCAATGGATTCTTCGGCTTTAATTTGGGACGCAGCGGGCATTAAAGTTCCAGCTAAATCTGCATCTTGAGTCGCTTCAGAATCTTCCCAATTTTCTTCTTGTGGTAACCCCCATGCTGCCTGTGCAAGTTGCCAAGCTTCACTACCAACTCGCTTTCTTCGGGCACGTAGTGCTAACATCAGTACTGTTAGAATGGCCAATGAAAGAATAATTGTCAATAATGTATTGAGATCGATTAAGTCAAATAATCCAGCACTTGCTTCACCGTCATTTTCATCATCATCTTCATCTGATGGCGCAGTATACGGTTTCACCTCTTTAGCCTGCACAAGGTGCCTCCATACATTCCCATCATATGCTGAAACCGCTACGAACCATTGGGTCGAATTATCATATGGTGATGTTCCATTGAAATTATCCAGAGACCAGAAGGTCCCAATTATTCCATCTTTGGCAAGTTCTGCTTCATCTGTATTCTCAAAACGTTGCTTGCTTACATATATTCGATAACTTCGGATATCAGTTCTTGCAATATCTTCCCAATCAACTTCAATCACAGTACCATCTTCACTCCACTTCGCCGTGAAATCTACATCGGGTAAATGTCCTCCAGGGTCATCCCCTGAATTATCGATAGCCTTTCCTGAACCAACATTTAATTGATCTCTATATGCATTACCTGAGGAATCAACTGGAACAATTGCAACATGAATAGGAATGCCAGACATAACAGACTCTCCGCCATTGATATTCTCTAGAATAATTGGTAAGTCAAAGGAACGATTCAGAATCATTACAGGTTGGCGGTGGGCTGTGCTTGTAAATGCAATAATATCGGCGTATACTTCGTAGTATTCAATATCACTAGCATCACTACTTTCAAACTCGACATAAACAGCAGTTCCATTATCAGCAGGGACGTCTGTTACAACTGGTGCTTGTAACCTATCTGGGGCAATAATATCGTCACGGTTATCAATAGGTATTACCACAACTGATGGTAGATTTGTTAGGAATGCTGAATCGTATATGTCATGAATTGTGACCGTTACTGAAAGAGGAATGTTTGGCTTAATCGTATCCGATTCAGCATCTTCTATACTATCACCATACCGAGCTTTTGTTAGTGTAAGATTTACTAATCCACCAGAGCCAATTGGATGTTGAATTTCTATTTTTATACCACCACAGGATTCTATGTTGTCCTTGCATTGAGACCATACGATTGCTAAATCATCCACCGGTTGATTACTTGCCCATACAACATAATATCCAAAATCATCTACCGTTGATGCGTCCCATGATACATCAATTGCATTACCCATATCATCTGGATGATCCCATGCAGATAGATTTTCTACCCTGGGTGGCGGGTCAGAACCATGTTGATTTTTCTCAGGGGAAACTTGTACAGAGGTTACATTTCCTAAATCTCCATTACCCCACGCATCGAAAGCAACAACAGTTACCCAGTAAAGCGTGTTATCAATCAATGGCATACCACCCCAATCAGAGATTATTGTAGAATTAGTAGTGCAATCTGGAACAATTGTTGCATTGGCAAAATCTTCTGCATTTGTTGGTGGTACTAGTTCATCAAGAGAAGGCCTTACCAAAATTGTATGCCATGCACAATCTTCCTCATTATTTGGGGACCACTCTACAGTTACTCTTCCCCCACCATCGTTTGGTGTATCATAAGCTGAAATGTTCTCAACTGGTTCTGGTGGAATTCCATCATTAATACCCCCTGTTGGAACTACTGGCCCTATTATTGTGGCATTAGCCGGGTCGTGTTGGCCACCTTCATCAACGCAAGTTAGTGCAATCCAATATGGCTTACCTTTCTCAAGTTGTAATACTGTACTATTAGATTGTGAATTCAAATCAGGGCTGATGGGCGTCAAACCTATTGCGTCACTGATTTCCTGCTGAACTACCCATAACCTCGTTCCTGCATGATCTATTGCAGTGCATTTGCTCCACTCAACATATAGGTCCCCATCTTCTCCACCATCTGCAGGACCCCCAGTAGCCCATGATGGTGGTGACGGTATTTCATCACTAGAAGAGGCCGGGCCGAATATTGGAGATGGTTCTCCTAAGGTTCCGTCATCATATTCAATCAAGGCGACACCATAGATATCTATCCCATCTTGAATTGCAACTCCATTTACAGTAGTTATCTCAGCCATCGTAACAGACCAAACTGGAATACGGATATCTGAATTACGAATTGCCAAATCTGCTGAAGTTGGTAATGATGACCAATTTCCTTCTTGCAAATAAATATGGTAAGCAGCCCAACCATGATCTTGACTTGGTGTCCACTCTGCAACTAATACACCGCCACCATCATCTGGTCTATCGTACAAATCAAGTATTTCAACTGGGGATTCTGAGCGTGTCCAATCGAATTTAATTCGAATCTCCAGGGAACCATTCAATGGGCTCTGTAATCTAATATGTAAATCACGACCGCCTTGAGAAAGAGTCCCCCTTCTTGCTGCTAGAGAAAAGTCATCATCTAGATTAGAATTGAAAGATGTGAGATTCCACACTCCTGAATAATTGAGATGATGAGAGGATAGCCAAACCGCGGCGCCATCTACGGGACTTGATAATGTCAAAGGCATTTGATGAATTGGAATACCCATGGGTGATGCGCTATTGGCTTGTGTAGATGTTGTGATAGAAGTTGATGATTCTATTAGAGATATCATTTCCCCTGGCTTGGTTGAGTTAGTAATTATCCATGATGAACCTGAAAATGTTGCAGTAAGTGGATCAGCCCTTCGCATGGATTCTCTTTCAACTTCAATATGATTTGGAGACGGCCCAAAACCATACAAACCATCATCTAATGATGAAACCCAAATTCCACTTGGCCCAACCCATCCACCTGTTAATGAAAGAATATTCTCTTGATGATAAATACCATGTTGGGTGCTGGTAATATCAACCCAATCAATTCCGCCATTATTGATGGCTAAGAGTGTTGTTCCATCACTTACAAGTTCTCTAATTGGCCATGAAAGGAAGGCCCACGATGGACTTCCTGCTTCCATTTGATTTGCTCCTGCATTCCAATGCATCAATGGTTCTTCTGTTGTGGCAACATGCACACCCCACCAATCACCCTCTACTGACCTAACATCATTAGATGGTAACATGTCAACTTGATACTGCTGCATCGGCTGCATAGTGGAAAGTGAAAACGCAGTAGCCCCTGGCCTAGAAGCGCCCTCGCCGTTATGAGAAAGGAAAAGTGTAGGTGGATAATTAATTGTTGAGTTACCATTAGTTACTGTAGTTTGACCAGCGTATGCCATTGAATTAACCCTAGTTCCAATTAAACCGCTAGAACGATCATAAGTAGCAACTACCGTCTCATTCAAAACATCCCAACGAATCATCCCCGATGGGGTAGCAAGAAGGAACTCATCACCTTCCACCCAAATTTCTTCGACAAAAGTGCTTGGTAACCCATTTTGAGTTGTTATCGAATCTTCCCATGATTGTGTGGTCATATTCCATACACCTATTCCACTGAAAGTTGCAACCCATATACGGTTATCGTATTCGACAAAATCACGAACCACATTAGATGGGAGGCCTGCTAATAATGAGCCGTCAGTCCAGGTATTGGTAGTCAAATTGAAAGCTTGAAAACCGGCAGATGATGTTGGAGTCCCCATCAAACCAATCAGAAGATCACCACCGTGTTTTGAAATTCCGTGCATTTGGTAATGAAGGGGTACGGGGGTTCCTGAAATTTGTCCTGTTGCAATATCTACGCTGTATAATCCAGCAGTTGTAGTAACCCACAAATCATTATTCACAGGCAACATTTCATTCACCACATCCCATACAAAAGGATAGGCATCCAACCAGACTATTTCGCCAGTAGAATTTAGTTCGCCATGTAAAATAGATGAGCCGAAATACTGATTCGAATTGGAAGCAAATGTGGCCCATACGTCCGTGCCTTGGAAGGTTATGTCAAGCATCCTACCACTGGAAAGTCCTGCTAGAATATCAACTGCTCCTTTATGGAGCCCTGTAGAATTAATGATGTCAACTCTATTGTAACCAGAATCACCACCAGGGCGACCAATTAACCACTCAACTTGATTGTTATTTGATGGGACAATTTCCATACTAGATGCTTGGGTCCCAACATCGATTTGAATTCCTGAACCGAGTTGGCCGCCATTTGCTGATATTCTAGAAATTCCACCAATTCCACCATCATCATTTGTATGAGATACCATTAGAACGCCATCGTACCATCGCATCCCATCTGGAAACACTTGATCTGGTAATATTCCATTTGCAGTCTCTGAAATAGTAGATAGCCAATTAGACATAGTATAACTGTAACGAGATATACCAATATCCCTTTCTTCAAAACCAACGTAAACAACATCAGAAAATTCGTCGCACGCAAGAGCAACTGCATCATCGTCAGCTAAACCTCTTTGCTGTTGATTGCCTTGAGTCCAAGAAGATAACCACTGACCAGATGATAGATTATATCTAGCAACACCCCCTTGAGTCCCAAAACCTGCATACCTAGACATGGCTACGTGCATTATTCCATTACAAACTTCCATTGAAAATCCAAAACCTTGAGGAATATTGTTACTACCAGCTGACCAATCAGACCACTGTTGAGTTGTACCATTATATTTGAAAATTTTACTATTGCGATTCCAACCACCGCTAGCCATGGTAGTATACCAAAGATCATCGCCTACAATCTCAATATCATAAATTGTGTCCTCTGAATTAGATGGTAGACCATTACCAGGAGTAAGAGTAGATGCCCAGGTATCATTGTACATATCATAACGTGCAATCCCATCATAAGTTGCAAAATGAATCAAGCCCTGAAATAGATCTATTGAACGAATTGGACCTTGGATAACTGTGTCATCCCATTCATTGAGTAAATTACCATTGTAATCATAATGGCGATGCACTTTTTCACCATATGATGCGAAAATATGGCAAGCTGATACATTTAGTGGCTCACACTCGCCCGCGTATACTGCATTGACACGCAGAATTGATCCTGTCTCATCAAGGGTTGAACCCCAAGTATCGTTGGTATGGTCCCAACGAACTACACTACCAGCATAAAGCCCTGATTGCCAACCAGATGGTGTTACGCCAATCCATAACATCCCATCGGGGCCTTCTCCAATTCCATAAACTAAACCAGATTGCCCAATTTCTTGACCAGCGTCTAATGACTGAAGAGTGGTCATATTATCTATGTCATAACGATATATGTTGTCATTAGATTGAGTGCCTGAACGCTCCTCTGACCAATAAAGAATATTTCCAATTATCACTAACTCACCAGCAGAATTTTGGCCGCTTGAGCGACTAAATGATTGCTCGAGTGTTCCATTATCTAAATCAATTAAACGCAATCCAAAATCACCACCTACCCAAATACGATGAGTTTGCCTATCTGGAATCAAAGTTGTAACTTCGTCATCATTTAGTGGGCTATTGGAATTTGATGAATCCCATGCGGCGAGCCACGTATCATTCGTCCTATCGTAACGCGCTATTCCTGCGCCATTTAAACCAAGATATACTACGTTATCATGCTCATATAAGGGAGCGTTCCATGTCTCCTCTCCTGCTGTCCAAACATCGACAACTGAATCATTGACAACATCAATCACTCCAGCCCCATAATTAGTTCCCGCATACAGATACCCATTACTCAACAAGGCAATAGAATAAACATAAGATGATGGAAGTCCATCGGGGTTTGTATAATAATTCCAGCAATCTTCTCTAGAAAGTGTGTTCAGATTATACACACATGCACCATAATTAGTACCAGCATAGAGTTTAGACGTGTCTGATGTTAAATCATAGAATTCTGTGGGCTGCCATCCAAAACCAGAAGGCGTGATGTGGTCCCAACTAGTGCCATCCCAACGGTCCGCCCCACCAGAAACACCGACCCAAATTGAACCACCTGTGTCCTTGTGTAATGAATAGACGTTGTTACTTGAAAGACCATTTCCGTTACCATCATATTTCCATGTGTCAAGTACATCTCCTGAAACACGATCGAATACAAGAACTCCGTATCCATACATTCCTAGATACATTAGACGCC
>MDTE01046572.1_pt1 | contig 10972 bp, 9 predicted proteins | sample 811231 | NCBI WGS metagenome assembly MDTE01 (sample SAMN05326651, study PRJNA326480) | marine metagenome | isolation source: seawater | place: Indian Ocean: Red Sea | collected 2010 | reverse complement strand
GAATTTTTTCCTAAATTTTTCTTAAAAATTTCTTTAGATGTAAGTATATCATTTTTGATAAAGTCCGCACTTTCCTCAACCAGATATTCATGAGAATGGCTATGATTTCCGATTTCAACATATTCTGAATTATGTAATTCTTTGATCTGATCCCAATTCATATAATTAAAAGAACCCACTTCTCTTGTATTAACAAATAAGATAAATGGGATTTTTTTTTCTCTTAAAATAGGCCAAGCATTCTTGTAAAAAGACAATAACCCATCATCTACTGTAAAAAGAATTTTTCTATCTTTTTTATTTTCAGAAAGACTTTTTTTGAAATCTTTAGGATGAATAAATTTAATACCTTGATTTTCAATGATTTCTAGCTGTCTTTTAAAAATATCCATTTGAATATTTGTCGATGGATATTTGCTTTCATCAAATCTATGATACATTATAGAAATTAGTCCAAAGTCATCAAAGCCATAATTGTTCTCTGCAAACAGTTTTGATTGTTTTGGCCACAAAGTTATACTTAGAATAAAAATGATTAACAATTTTTTAATTATTAACTGCATTGGTAAGGATGATAAATTAGGATTAAGAATAAATAAAGAATTTTTTGTATATAATTTTGATAACAAAAAAAAGAATGAAAGATTAGTTGAGCAGATTTTAAGTATTTTAAAAAAACACGATGTAGAATTAAACGATAATTTTAGCGTGATTGTTAATCAAGGACCAGGAAGTTTCTCGGGTATTAGGATATCTCTAGCTGTTGCAAAAGGGCTGGAAATTTCAAAAAAAGTAAAGTTATTTGGCTACGAAGACGCAAATTTAAAGCTTTTTAATCAAGAAAATATTGAAAAATTAATAAATCAAGATTTAGTTGAAAAAAAATTGATTAAGCCCATCTATTTAAGTTAAATTAAATAATTATGAGTATTATTGAAGAAAAATGCAAACAAAAAGGTGTAAGACTTACCGATCAAAGAAAAGTTATTGCAAAAGTTTTATCTGAGTCTAAAGAAGTTTATGGATCAAAAGATCATCCAGATGTAGATGAACTTCATAAGAGAGTGTCAACTTTAGATGATAAGATAAGCATCGCCACAGTTTACAGAACAGTAAAACTTTTTGAGGAAGCTGGTATTTTGATTAAACATGATTTTAAAGCTGGTAAAGCGCGTTACGAGATTAGCGATGATCATAATCACTTAATTGACATCAATAGTGGAGAAATCGTTGAATTTGTTGATAAAGACATTGAAGAACTTCAAAAAAAAATTGCAAAAAAGCTAGGATACAATCTTGTTGATCACAAACTTGAACTTTACGGTTCAAAAATAAAAAAATAATTTGGAAAAAAAAATTTTTATAAAAACATTTGGATGTCAGATGAACGAATATGATAGCAATCGTATTTATGATCTTACTAAAAAAATTAATTATAAAAAGACAGATAACCCAAGCGATGCTGACTGTTACTTATTGAACACTTGTCACATAAGAGAGAAAGCTACTGACAAAGTACATCATGATGTAGGGCGAATAAAAAAAATTTTTAAAAACAAAAAAAAACCGATAGTAATTATTGCTGGATGCGTTGCGCAAGCAGAGGGAGAAATTTTATTGAAGAAAGAAAAGTATATCGATGCAGTTATAGGTCCGCAATCTTATCATCAATTAAATGAGATAATCTCTAAATTAGAAAATAAATTTAAAAAATTTAATTTAACTGATTTTGATGTAATTGAAAAATTTGATATCTTAAACGATTTAAGAAATTCTAACAGTAATGTTTCCTCTTTTTTAACAATTCAGGAGGGCTGCGATAAATTTTGTAATTTTTGTGTAGTTCCTTATACAAGAGGAGCTGAGTTCTCAAGGTCAATTAATGAAATATTTAATGAAGCTAAAGATCTAGTGAATAATGGTGCAAGAGAAATTATTTTATTAGGACAAAATGTAAATGCATTTAATCACAATGGAAAAAAACTTTCTGACTTGTTAAAAAAAATTTCAGAAATTGATGATTTGAAAAGAATTAGATATACTACTTCACACCCAATAGATTTTTCACGTGATTTAATTGAAGCACACGAGAACATTGATAAATTGATGCCAATGGTTCATTTGCCTGTTCAAAGTGGATCTAATAAAATTTTGAAAAAGATGAATAGGAAGCATACGATTGAGGAATACCTAGAAATAATTAAAAAAATTAAAAAAATTAATTCTAAAATTGAATTTTCAAGTGATTTTATTATTGGTTACCCCGGAGAAACAGAAAAAGATTTTGAAGATACTTTAAAATTGATCAGAAGAGTAAAATATATAAATACTTATTCATTTATTTATAGTTCAAGACCAGGGACTCCAGCATCTCTAGTGGGAAATATTAAAGATAATATCCTCAAAGATAGATTAGTAACTTTCCAAAAAGAGGCCGAAAAAATTAAAGTTGAATATAGAAAAAATCTGTTTAGAAAAAACTCTCATGTCTTATTTGAAAATAGAGTTGGGAATAAGAATGAATTTTTTGGAAGAGATGAATTTTCCAATTCTGTAATTGTGAAAAGTAAATTAAATCTCAAAGGTAAAATTAAAGAAGTAAAAATTATCGGCGGAAACCATAATACTCTTTACGGTGAAATTTATCAAAAAGTAGAAGAAAAAGAATTTGCAGCTTAGCTATGTCGGAAATAAGTAAACTTGATCAGAATTTAATTATAAAAAAGATAGACAGTGAAACAGTAAATTTGATCATAACTGACAATGAAATGCTTATGTCTATAGTTGGTCAATTTGACCAAAACCTTAAAGATTTAGCAAAAATAACAAATACTAAAATTTTTTTTAGGGGGAATTCAATCACATGTAAGGGCCTTAAATCAGATATTAATGTATTTTGTGAAGCACTTAAATTTCTTATTAATAAGTATTTTTTAACAAAAATCATAGAAAAAGAGGATATACTCCAATCTGTGAAAAAAAATATTGAATTAAAAGAGTCAAATATAAAATCATTTCAACAATTAATTAAAACTCCTAGAAAGTCTGTAATTGCTAGATCTCAAAAACAATCAGATTATATAAAAGCACTAAAAGAAAATGATATAATTATGTCTTTAGGACCAGCTGGAACAGGAAAAAGTTTTCTAGCAGTATCCGTTGGAGTTACAATGTTAATGGAAAAAAAAATTGAGAGAGTAATTTTATCAAGACCAGCAGTAGAAGCTGGTGAAAAGCTAGGCTTTTTACCCGGAGACATGAAGGAAAAAGTAGACCCATATTTGAGGCCACTGTATGACGCATTATACGAACTGTTTGGAGCTGAAAAAATTGTTAAAAAAATAGAAACAGGAGAAATAGAAATAGCACCTTTAGCTTTTATGAGGGGTAGAACTTTGAAAAACTGTTTTGCAATTCTTGATGAAGCTCAAAATGCAACTGAAACTCAAATTAAAATGTTCCTAACAAGAATTGGAGAAAACTCAAAACTTGTAGTTAATGGAGATCCGTCACAAATTGATTTAATAAATAAATCTCAGTCAGGCTTAATTAATTCAAAAAATTTATTAAAGCATTTAAATGAAATTAAAATTATTGAGTTTGATCACAATGATGTTGTTAGACATCCGCTGGTATCAAAAATTATTAGGGCTTATCAAAAGAAAAGCACTGATGATAAAAATTAACGTAATTTTAAACAATAAAGGCTGGAGTAGATATATTAAAGACCCTACTAAATTTATTGAGAAGAAAGTAAATAATATAAATAAAAATTTTAACAAATACAAAAAAAACTACATCTTTTTAACATTATTGCTATCTGGCGAAAGCGAAATTAAAAAATTAAATCATAAATTTAGAAAAAAAAATAAGACTACTGATGTTTTATCTTTTCCATTTTATAATAAAGAAGAATTAAAAAGAAAATTAAAAAAAGATAAAGATATTTATTTGGGAGATATAATTTTAAATATTAATAAGATTAATAAAAAAAATAAAACTATCTTTTTATTAGAACTTAACAAGCTTTGGGTCCATGGTCTTGTACATCTTTTTGGTTATGATCATAAAAAAGATAAAGATTTTTACAGTATGAAAAAGATTGAAAATAAGTTCCTTTCTTATCTCAATTAAATGTTTGAAAAATATCTTGATAACAGATTTTTAACTCTATTTTTGGTTCCATTTTCATTAGGTGCATTGACAGTTTTTTCATTTCAGCCATTTAATTATACAGTGATTAATTTTTTCGTGTTACCAATTTTTTTCTATTTAATAATTTATATAAATAAAAAATCCAAAAGTGTTTATAGAAAGAAACCGTATAAGAAGAATTTATTTTTTTATGGAACATCCTTTGGTTTTGGATTTTATATAAGTGGATTACATTGGATCACAAACTCCTTAACATTTGATGATAGTTTTAAATTTTTAATACCATTTGGTTTAATTTTAATCCCATTATTTTTAAGTTTATTTTTCTCATTTATAACTTTGATTTTAGGTCCATTTTTAAATTTCAATTTTCCTTCAGTATTTCTTTTTTCAGGGAGTCTTGCATTTTCAGATTATTTGAGAGCCAAGATATTAACAGGGTTTCCATGGAATTTATGGGCTTACAGTTTTTCTCATCATTTAGAAATAATTCAAATTCTTAGTGAAATAGGGCTATTTGTATTCAACATTATTGTAATTACTTTATTCATGACTCCAACCGTACTATTTTTTAAAATAAGATTTTTTAAAAAAATTTTAACAATAATGGTTATCCCTTTAATTATTTTTGTTTTTTATATTTATGGTAATCACTCGATTAATAGTAACAAGAAACAATTGATATTTGAAGACGTAAGATTAAATGTCAAAGTTATATCTCCCAATTTTGAATTAAAATATGGTTTAGAATATGAAGAAATTAAATCTAGGTTAAAAAAACTTATTAGATACAGCGAACCCGATCCAAATTCAAAAACACTTTTTATCTGGCCAGAAGGTGTATTTAGTGGTTACAGTTACAAGGAAATATATGAATATAATAATTTTTTCTCAGATAATTTTAATAAAAATCATCAAGTGCTATTAGGCATCAACAGAAAAAGTAATAAAGGAATTTTTAACAGTTTAATTATCGTAAACCATCAAATGGAAATTCTTCAAGAGTATAACAAACAAAAACTTGTTCCATTTGGCGAATTTTTACCATTAGAAAAATTATTACAAAAATTTGGCCTAAAAAAAATCACAGAAGGTCATGGCTCATTTTTGAAAGGAAAAAAACAAAAAAATCTTAAAGTTGGTGAGTTAAATATTTTACCACTAATTTGTTATGAAATAATTTTTCCAGAACTTGTTCAAAAATCTGATCAGGATACTAACTTAGTTGTAAATATTTCCGAAGATGGATGGTTTGGGAACTCTATTGGACCATATCAACATTTCGCCAAAAGTATTTTTAGATCAATTGAAAATAATACATATCTTCTAAGATCAGCAAACAAGGGCATTAGTGCAATAATTAATAATAAAGGGCAAATTATAAAAAAACTTGGCACAAATGAAGCTGGCAATATCGAAGTTGAAGTTCCCCTCATAAAAAAACAAAATAAAAATAAAAATGATTTGATATTCTTTGTTCTTTTAATTACATATATTTTTATTTTTATTTTTAAATTTAATAAGATTAATGGCAAATAATAATTATTTATTTACAAGCGAGTCAGTTTCTGAAGGTCATCCAGATAAAGTTTGTGATAGAATTTCAGATATGGTTGTAGACTCATACCTATCTAAGGATCCAGTTTCAAGAGTTGCCTGTGAAACTTTAACCACAACAAATAAGGTAGTTTTGGCTGGAGAGACTAGAGGGCCAAAGATAGAAAAAGAAGAATTAATTAACAAAGTAAGAAACTGTATAAAAGATATTGGGTATGATCAAAAAGGTTTTAGTTGGAAGAGTGCAAATATTGAAACTTTTTTACATGAGCAGTCTGCTGATATAGCTATGGGTGTTGACTCTAAAGATAATAAAGATGAAGGAGCCGGCGACCAAGGTATTATGTTCGGTTATGCATGTAAAGAAACTGAAGATTTAATGCCAGCTCCGATACATTTTTCACATAAAATTTTAAGATTAATGGCACAGGATAGAAAAAAAGGTTCACTTCTTGGAATTGAACCGGATTCAAAAAGCCAAGTCACAATGTTATATGAAAATAATAAACCTATTAAGGTAACTTCCGTTGTTATATCGACACAGCATTCCGAAGATTTAAAATTAGACCAGGTAAAAGAATTAGTTGTTCCATATATTAGTAAGTCCATACCTGAAAACTATCTTAACGGTTTAGATAAAAAAGAAATTTATATTAATCCTACAGGCCAATTTATCATTGGAGGACCTGATGGAGATACTGGTCTGACCGGAAGAAAAATAATTGTAGATACATACGGTGGAGCAGCGCCTCATGGTGGAGGAGCTTTTTCAGGAAAAGATCCTACAAAGGTTGATAGATCTGCAGCATATGCATCAAGGTACCTAGCTAAAAATATCGTTTCAGCTGGTGTTTCAAACAAGTGTTTGATCCAACTAGCTTACGCAATAGGTGTTTCTAAACCTTTATCAATATTTGTAAAATTAGCAGATGAAGATGAGTCAAAGGTAGAAACAGTAAAAAAAATTATTGATCAAAACTTTGACTTATCTCCAAGAGGGATCAGACAAATGTTAAAATTAAATAATCCAATTTATGAAATTACTTCTGCATACGGTCACTTTGGAAGAAAACCATCAAATAAAGGTGAGTTTTCTTGGGAAAAAACAGACAAAGTAGATTTATTTAAACTGTTATCTTGAAAAAACCATAATTTTCTTTTAATAATTACTTACATTATTAAAATTCAAAATGGGCACTAGCCCATTTTTTTTTAGGAGCAATGAAAAATGTTAAATAGAGGATTAGATAAGTTAGAATTATTAAGAATAGTTGAAGCGGTAGCAAACGAAAAATCAATAGATAAAGAGCTTGTCATCGGATCTATGGAAAGTGCAATACAAAAAGCTGCTTTAACGAAATTCGGAAATGATAATAATATTGAAGTAATAATAGATAGAGAAAGTGGAGAAATCAAAATACAAAAAGTTTTAGAAATTGTTGAAAATGTTGAAGACTCCTCAAGAGAAATTACACTAAACGACGCTAAAAAAATAAATTTAAAAAAAGAAAACTTAAAAGTCGGAGACAAAATATATGAAGAATTACCCCAAATAGATTTTGGTAGAATCGCTGCTCAAAGTGCAAAACAAGTAATTAGCAGCAGAGTAAGAGAAGCAGAAAAAAACAGGCAATATGAGGATTTTATTGATAAACAAGGACAAATATTAAGTGGAATTATCAAAAGATTAGAATATGGAAATGTTATTGTAGATTTAGGTAAAGCAGAAGGCGTATTAAAAAAAGATGAATTAATACCTAGGGAAATTTTAAAAACTGGAGATCGAGTAAAAGCTTATTGTTATGAGGTAAAAAAAGAATTAAAAGGCCATCAAATCTTTTTATCAAGAGCCCACCCACAATTTTTAGCACGTTTATTTTTTCAAGAAGTACCAGAAATTTATGAGGGAACAATAGAGATAAAATCTGTAGCTAGAGATCCTGGAAGTAGAGCAAAAATATGTGTTCATTCTCAGGACTCTTCAATTGATCCAGTAGGCGCATGTGTTGGTATGAGAGGAAGTAGAGTTCAAACAATCGTTAATGAATTACACGGAGAAAAGATTGATATAATAAAATGGACAGAGGATTTGCCTACTTTGATATCAGAGTCATTATCTCCTGCAGAAATTCAGAGAGTTTTAATTGATCAAGACAACAAAAGAATAGATATAATTTTAACTGAAGAAAATTTAAGTAAGGCTATCGGTAGAAGAGGACAAAATGTTAGACTAGCTTCAAAACTTACAAATTATGAAATAGACATATTAACAGATAAAGAAGACTCAGAAAGAAGACAAACAGAATTTAAAGAAAGAACAGAAAATCTGATAAAGAACCTCGAAGTTGATGAGACATTAGGTCAACTCTTAGTTTCCGAAGGATTTAACTCTATTGAGGACATAGCAAATTCAAGTCCTGAAAATATATCTAAAATAGATGCAATAGATGAGGAAACTGCAAAAGAACTTATAAGCAGATCAAAAGAAAATTTAATTAAAGAAAAAGAAGCGGTTGCTCTTAAATTAAAAGAACTTGGAGTAGAAGAAAATTTAATTAACCTAAAGGGCATGACACAAGGAATGCTTGTTATTTTAGGACAAAAAAATATTAAAAAAATTAGTGATTTTGCAGATCTTTCTTCTGATGAGTTAATCGGAGGATTTGACGAGATTAAAGGAAAAAAAATTCGAATTGACGGCTACTTAGAGGAATTTTCTTTATCAAGAAAAGAAGCTGATGATTTGATTATGGCTGCTAGAGAGATAGCATATAAATAATGTTATGGAAAAAGATAAAAGTAAAAAAAGAACACTTACAATATCATCTAATTTAAAAAAGAAAATTGATACTAGCTCAATTTCTTCATCAGGAAAAAAATCATACTCAGTAGAAAAGAAAAAACCTTTTAGACCAAATAAATCATTTAATAGGACTACAAGCCCATTAAATATAAATTCAGGTAATGAAAGTAAAAAGAAAAATACTAGTAGAAAATTTATAGAGCAACAAGCAACAAAAGATTTTATTAAAAAAGAAAACAAACCTGCCGGAAAAAGCAAATTAAAATTAAAAGGACCAGTAGATAAAAGAGATTTTAAATTGACAGTTGCAAGAGCTTTAAATGTTGAAGAAATAGAGATTAAGCAAAGGAGTTTAGCATCTGTAAAAAGGGCTAGACTAAAAGAAAAGAAAAATAAACCAGAAATTGAGGAAAAGAAGGAGTTTAAAAAAGTTATTAGAGAGGTAAAAATTCCAGAAAGAATTACTATTCAAGAGTTATCTAACAGAATGGCTGAAAAATCGAACGAGATTATAAAGTTTTTATTTAATATGAAAGTTGTTGCAACTATTAACCATAACATTGATAAAGATACTGCAGAATACATAGTAAAAGAATTTGGTCATAAACCAATAATAGAGGAAAAACCTTCAATTGAAAAAAATAAAGTAAAAAAAAATCTTGAAGGAGAAGTTAAAACAAGACCGCCGGTTGTTACAATTATGGGACATGTGGATCACGGTAAAACATCATTATTAGATGCCTTAAGAAACTCTGACGTCGTAGCAGGAGAATTTGGTGGAATAACTCAGCACATTGGTGCTTATCAGGTAAAGACAAATGAAAATAAATATATTACTTTCATAGATACCCCAGGTCATGCAGCATTCACTGAAATGAGAGCAAGAGGTTCTAAAATAACAGACATTGTTGTTTTAGTTGTTGCAGCAGATGATGGAATAAAACCTCAAACTGTAGAGGCAATAAAACATGCTAAGGCAGCAAAAGTTCCAATAATTGTTGCAATTAATAAATGTGATTTACCTGAAAAAAATATTAGTAAAATTAAGAATGAAATGATGCAATACGAACTTATAGCGGAGGATTTAAGTGGTGATACACTTTTCGTTGAAGTTTCAGCCTTAAAAAAATTGAATTTAGATAAGTTAAAAGAAAGTATTTTGCTTCAATCAGAAATACTTGACTTGAAAGCTTCATTTAGCACTAGCGCTAGGGGCGTTGTAATTGAATCAAAGATTGATAAAGGTAAAGGGCCGGTTTCCACTGTTTTAATTAATAACGGTAAGCTTAAAAGAGGTGATTATTTTATTTGTGGAGATACATGGGGCAAAGTAAGAGCTATGATAAATTATGAGGGAATAACAGTATCAGAGGCATTTCCATCATCTCCAGTAGAAATACTCGGAATGAATAATTCAGCTTATGCTGGAGCAGAATTTGTTGTTACAAAAAATGAGGAAGAAGCAAAAAATATGGCTGAATTCAAAAAAAATAATTCAGTAAAGAATAACATTTTAGCTAAAGATAAAACTACATTATTTGAAAATTCAAAAAATAAAAATGAATTAAATATTATTATTAAATCAGACGTTCAAGGCTCAAGCGAAGCACTTAAAATGGCAGTGAACAAAATTAAACATGAAGAAGTTGAAGCCAAGATAATATTATCAGATGTAGGAATGATTAATGAAACTGATGTATCTTTAGCAAAAGCTTCTAATGCTATTTTGATTGGATTTAATGTAAAACCTAATAGAGAAGCAAAGAAATTGGCCGAGGATCAAAAAATAGATATTAAGTTTTTTAATATTATTTATGAAGCTCTTGATCACATAGAAAAATCTTTATCTGGATTATTAGAACCTGATGTAAAAGAAACAGTTTTAGGAAGTGCTGAAATACAGAAAATTTTTAAAGTTTCTAACGCAGGTAAAATTGCTGGCTCTAAAGTAATAAGTGGAGAAATCAAAAGTAAATCAAAAGCAAGAATTATAAGAGATGGTGTAGTTGTATACAGTGGAGAAATTTCCTCAATTTTTAGAGAAAAAAATCAAGTCAAAGAAGTTGGAACAGGATTAGAATGTGGCATAAGCATAAAAGATTTTATAGATTTTAAAGAAAAAGACGTGATCGAGTCATACAAATCAGAGGAAATTCAAAGGTCAATATAATGGGCAATCAAACTTCACAGAGGCCGTACACTCAGAGGCAATTAAGAGTTGGAGAATTGGTTAAGCAAAACTTAGGTGAGCTTTTGATAAGGAATGAAGCTAAAATTCCTTCAATAAACTCGAAACTAATTACTGTTACCGAAGTTAGAATGACCCCAGATCTAAAAACAGCTAGGGTTTACGTTATTCCATTGGGAGGTGTTGAAACTAAGGAAACAGTAAAAATCTTGACGGAATACTCTCATCTTGTTAGAAAAGCCCTGTCTAAAAGGCTAGATATTAAGTTT
>MDTE01046123.1_pt1 | contig 10972 bp, 13 predicted proteins | sample 811231 | NCBI WGS metagenome assembly MDTE01 (sample SAMN05326651, study PRJNA326480) | marine metagenome | isolation source: seawater | place: Indian Ocean: Red Sea | collected 2010 | reverse complement strand
CAAGATTAATGAGCTCACAATATGAGTCATTAATTAGAAAGACTAAATTTGGAAAATAATTAGCTTTATGAATCTAATTATATTTGGCCCACCAGGAGCAGGCAAAGGAACTCAAGCAGATTTTATAGTAAATAAATTTAATTTATTTAAATTATCTACTGGTGAAGTTCTAAGAAATGAAATTAAGAATAAAACTCAATTAGGCAAAGAGATTTCATCAATTATTAATTCTGGTTCCCTAGTTTCAGACAGTATAGTTGAAAAATTAGTTGAGACTTTTATTGTTTATAAAAAATATAAAGATAGATTAATTTTTGACGGTTATCCTAGAAATCTCATTCAAGCAAAAACCTTACAAGAACTTCTTTTAAAAAATGGGCAAGTAATTAATTTAGTATTAAAACTATCTGTGTCTCAGGAAATAATAATAAAAAGAATTTTAGAAAGACGAACTATAGAAAAGAGAAAAGACGACAGTAAAGAAATAGCCATTAAAAGATATCAAACCTATGAGAAATCAACTGGACCGGTGATCGAATATTATAAAAAATTGAATTTATTAAAAGTGATCGATGGAGAGAGGACAATTGATCAAATAAATAAAGAAATTAGCGACATTATTAGCCTTATATAGAGTTGACTTTAAATAATTAGGCAATATAAATACGGCTTTGGAACTTTAACTCATTTTAATATGGCTCGTATAGCAGGAATCAATATTCCACAAAATAAAATTGTTAGTATCGCACTTACATACATTCATGGAATTGGACTACATTCTTCAAAGCTAATTTGTAAAAAATTGGATATTCCAAACAATACAAGAGTTAATCAATTAACTGAAGATCAAGTTTTAAAAATCAGAGAATTTATTGATCAAAATCATAAAGTCGAAGGGGATTTACGAAGACAAATTTCAATAAACATTAAAAGGCTTGTAGATTTAGCCACTTATAGAGGAAGTAGACATAAAAAAAAATTGCCTGTAAGAGGACAAAGAACTCATTGCAATGCAAGAACGAGAAAAGGTAAAGCAATTGCGATTGCTGGTAAAAAATTAACACCGCTTAAAAAATAGTAATAAAAAGTATAATTGATGCAAAAGAAGAAAACCGAAGAAAATAAAAAAACAACCGACTCAACAAAGACTGAAGCGATTGGAAAAGAAAGTAAATTTAAAAAGAAAAAAAAAGTTAAGAAAAATATAACTTCAGGCATTGCCTATGTTTACTCTACTTTTAACAATACAATTATTACAATTGCTGACCAAGGAGGTAATGTTATTGCCTGGTCTTCTGCTGGTGCAAAAGGTTTTAAGGGATCAAGAAAATCAACTCCGTATGCTGCTCAGGTCGCTGCTGATGATGCTGGTGGCAAAGCTTACGAACAAGGCTTAAGAGTTTTATCAGTTCAAGTAAAAGGTCCAGGTTCTGGTAGAGAGACTGCTTTGAGGGCATTTCAATCTAAAGGATTTAAAATTACTTCTATAATAGACACAACTCCAATGCCACATAACGGCGCAAGACCACCAAAAAAAAGGAGAGTATAATTTATGCCAACAACAAATAATGTAATTGATAAAAATTGGAAAGATTTAATAAAACCAAACAAACTACAAATTACTAGTAATAAAGATAGATCAGTCGCCCAAGTTGTTGCTGAACCTTTAGAAAAAGGCTTTGGTCAAACAATAGGAAATTCTTTAAGAAGAATACTTTTATCTTCTATTCAAGGAGCAGCAGTTACTGCTATACAAATTGATGGAGTTTTACACGAGTTTTCTTCAATAAAAGGCGTAAGAGAAGATGTTACAGATATAGTTTTGAACGTAAAAAACTTAGCAATAAAATCCTCTAGTTCAACAGCGAAAAAAATAATACTTGATGTTGACGGTCCTAAAGAGGTTAAAGCAAAAGATATTACTCTATCATCCGAAATTGAAATATTAAATCCTGACCAAACAATATGTAATTTAGATGAAAAAACCCATTTTCATATGGAATTAATGGTTAGTACCGGTAAAGGATACGTTTCAGCAATAAAAAATAAATCTGAGGATAATCCATTAGGCTTAATAACAATTGACTCTTTATTTAGTCCTGTAAAGAAAGTTTCATTTACTATTGAAAATACAAGAGCAGGAAGCGCTTTAGACTATGATAAATTACTTATGACTGTTGAAACAAATGGAACAGTTGATGCGGAAGATGCAATAGCTTATTCGGCTCGTATTTTTCAAGATCAACTTTCAATGTTTGTTAACTTCGATGATCCAAAAGAAATAATTGAAAAAGCAAAACCTTCAGAGCCAGAATTTAATAGAAACCTACTTAAAAGAGTTGAGGAGTTAGAGCTTTCTGTAAGATCTATGAACTGTTTAAAAAATGATAATATTATTTATATTGGCGACCTTGTTCAAAAAACTGAACCAGAAATGTTAAGAACTCCTAACTTTGGAAGAAAATCTTTAAACGAAATAAAAGAAGTTTTAAATTCTATGTCACTTTATTTAGGTATGGAAATACCAAATTGGCCCCCAGACAATATTGCAGAATTATCAAGAAAACTTGAGGAAAATAACTATTAATGAGACATAGGATTGGTTATAAAAAACTGAATAGGACGTCAGAGCATAGAAAAGCTCTATTTAAAAATATGCTTAATTCATTGATAAAATATGAACAAATTAAAACAACTCTTCCAAAAGCAAAACAGCTTAAACCATTGATAGATAAAGTAATAACACTTGGCAAAAAAAATGCTCTAAATAATAAAAAAAGATTATTTAGTAAGTTACAAAACAAACAATCAGTCACAAAAGTTTTTAATGTTTTCTCTGCAAGATATAATAAAAGAAACGGTGGTTATTCTAGAGTTTTAAAAGCAGGCTTTAGGACCGGCGATGATGCGCCAATGGCAGTTATTGAACTTATAGACAGAAATCCTGAAGAAAAAAAAGTTGATAAACCTAAGAAAATTGAATCTAAAGGAAAAGATAAAAAGACAGAAGAAAAAAAAGATACAGTTTCAAAAACGGCAAAAAAGTAATTTAATCCAAATTTCTAAATGTTTCAAAAGTACATAGTCGAAAAGGATTATCATAACGCAAGATTAGATAAGTGGTTTAAAGCCAAAGTTTTAAACATTCCTCAATCATTAATAGAAAAAATAATAAGAAAAAAGAAAATAAGAGTTAATAAAAAAAAAACCAAAACATCATATAGAGTTCAAATTAATGATATTATAGAAGTATTTAATATTTCTGAAATTAAACCCAACAATCTTAAAATAAATTCGTATAAATACAAAGCTTCTAAAGAGGAAAAGAGATCTTATGATAGCTTAATTATAGAGAATAATGAGGATTTTATTGTTATTAATAAACCAAGTGGTATACCAGTCCAAGGTGGCACTAAATCATTCAAAAACGTAACTGATTTATTAAGTGGCACTAAATATTTTGAAAACAAAAAACCATTTATAGTTCATAGACTTGACAAAGAAACATCTGGAGTTCTTATTATTGCTAAAAATAGAGAATATGCACAATTATTAACTTCTTTATTTCGAATAAGAAAAATACATAAAAATTATTTAGCGATAGTACATGGAGAGGTGCCAAAAAACAAAAAAACTTTAGAAGATAATCTTGTTTTATATGAAAAAAATAAGAAGATTATTCAAAAAGCTATTACACATTTGAAAATACTTAAAAGTTCACAGAAATATTCATTATTAGAGCTTAAACCAATAACTGGAAGAAAACATCAATTGAGAAAACAATTACTTAATCTGGGAAATCCAGTTGTAGGTGATAACAAATATTCAATTCAAAAATATAAAAAATTTAAAAAAAACAAAAATCTTATGCTTCATGCATCAAAATTGAAATTTATGATTAATAACATAAAATATAATTTTGAAGCGAAATATAATAAAGAGTTTAGCGATTTAATAAAAAAACAACTTTAAATTTTTTTTAAATATTTTAAAAATGACTTTTTTAAATTTTGATTTACATCTTTAATTGCAACCTTTTTCTCACTTTTAATAGAAGTAATTTTTTCATTACTTAAACCACAAGGAATAATTTTCTGGTATCCTTTGAGATTGTTATTAATATTAATAGAAAATCCGTGATAAGCTATCCAATTTGAAACTCTAATACCAATTGCTGCTATTTTCTTATTTTTAACCCATATACCTATTTTCTTTTTATCAGAGTGTGACTTTATTTTATAAATTCTTAAAAAATTTATAATAATATTTTCAATTTGAGTTATTAAATTTCTTATATCTTTTTTTCTGTTATTTAAATTAATTACAAAATAGATTATTTTTTGACCCTGATTGTGAAATGTAACTTTTCCACCACGATTAGTTTTCAAAATTTTAATAGATTTATCTAATATATCTTTCTTTTCAGATCTGATTCCTGCCGTATAAGTTGTAGGGTGTTCTAAAATCCATACTAATTCACGACCACCTTTTTTTACCATTTCAACTCTTTTCGTTAGAAAGAGGGTAGCTTTCTTATAATTTACCGGTTTTTTGCTGATTTTAAATTCAACGTCCATTTTAAATTGAATTTTATCATTAGATAAACTAAAAGTCTCAAAAATTAAAATAATCAGGTGAATTATGAGTTTAGTCAAATCTGTCGGTAAACAAAAAGTTAATGTTGATTTTAATAAAGATTTTATCAATCTTTTTAGCGAAAAAATTAAAGCGAATGACGTTGCATTCATAAACCAAACTTTAGAAGATTTACACGCAGCTGATGTAGCTGACTTGATAGAAAATCTTGATACAGATACGAGAAATAGATTAATAGAAATTGAGGCATTTACTATTGAACCTGAAATTTTTGTAGAACTAAACGAGTCCCTTCAATCTGAAGTATTAATTCTTTTAACACCTGAGTCCATCGCCAAAATATTACATAAATTAGAGTCTGATAACGCTCTTCAAATTTTAGAAAAAATAGAAGAAAAGAAAAAGGAAAAAGTTTTAGAAAAACTATCACCTCAAGATAAATTTCTTTTAGAAGAGGGATTAAGTTATCCAGAGGACTCAGCTGCTAGAATAATGCAGAGAGAATTTACGGCTGTTCCTAGCGACTGGACTGTTGGTCAAACCATAGACTATTTAAGAGAAAATAAAGAATTACCTGAAGAATTTTTAGAAATATTTGTAGTTGATAAAAATTTTAAACCTATTGGTACGGTTCCATCATCTAGAGTTTTAAGGACTTCAAGAGACTCCAAAATGAATTCAATTATGCGAGAAATACCTGTTTTAATTTCCGTTAACATGGATAAAGAGGAAGTAGGTCTTACGTTTGAAAACTATAATCTTGTTTCTGCGGGTGTTGTAAATAAAGAAAATAAATTAATCGGTATGATAACAGCTGATGACGTAGTTACTGTAGTTCAAGAAGAAGCCGAGGAAGATGTTTTAAGACTGGCCGGAGTAGGAGATGAAGAAATTACTGATGGAGTTTTGAAAAAAACTAAAAGAAGATTTACCTGGTTATTGCTTAATTTATTTACTGCAGTTATTGCCTCTATAGTAATAGGTTTTTTTCAAGAGGATATAGAAAAAGTGGTAGCACTTGCCGTCTTGATGCCAATCGTTGCGTCTATGGGCGGGAATGCAGGCATGCAAACACTTGCGGTTACAATAAGAGCTATTGCAAAAAAAGAAATTTATTCAGGAAATTTTTTAAAGATAGTCACAAAAGAATTTATTATTGGGGTTTTAAATGGATTAATTTTTGCAATAATTGCCGGAATAATTGTAGAATTTTGGTTTAAACAAATAGATCTATCAATACTTATTGCTGTTGCAATGATTTTAAATATGATAGTTGCTGGCTTATTTGGTATATTAGTGCCTGTTTCTCTCAAAAAATTAAATATTGATCCAGCTCTTGCTTCTAGTGTTTTTGTCACTACAATAACTGACGTTATTGGTTTCTTATCTTTTTTAGGAATAGGATCATATTTCTTTTTAAACTAGAAATTATCTATTAATCTTGTTTTTCCAATATAAAAAGCAATAAATATATTAAATTTTGTTTTCTTATTAATTGGTTTTTTTAAAGTATTAAGATTTAAAAATTCTATATAATCTACTTTATTAATAGACATTTCATTTAATATCTTTTTAATTTTGATTTTATTCATAGATTTTTTATTATTTTTAATTTTTTTTACAATCTTATCAAGTTTAATAAATTCCTCTTCTTTAAGATTATTATTTCTTGATGATAAAGCAATACCATTTTTATTTCTTACTGTTTCGCAAGAGATAACTTTTGTGGGTATTTGATTTTTTTCTATATGTTTTTTTATCAAAAATAATTGTTGAAAATCTTTTTTTCCTAAAAGAATATACTTAGGATTTATTATCTCCAAAAATCTATTTATTACATTTACAACACCTTTGAAATGTCCCTTCCTAGTTTTGCCACATAACTTTCTGCTAAAACTATGCAGAAAAACTTGGTTTCTAGGTTTAAAGGAAAAAACATCCAAATAACTAGGTATATATACATAATCTACTTTTAGTCTTTTTAAAACATTAATGTCTTTTTTAATATTACGTGGATAACTTTTAAAATCTTCTTTAGAATTGAATTGTTTGGGATTAATGAAAATACTTACTAGTACCTTTTTAAATCTTTTTTTTGCTATTTTAATAAGTCTTTCATGACCTTTATGGAGGCTTCCCATTGTAGGAACAAAAGAAAGATTTTTTGTTTGTAAAATTTTCTTTTGTAAGTTTTTTTTATTTTTAAATATTTTCATTTGTAAATTCTAATGATAATAAGTAAAAGTATCATATGATAAAGCAAGCAATTATTCCACTAGCAGGCCTAGGTACAAGATTGTTGCCCTTAACGAGTGTAATCCCTAAAGAACTACTACCTATAAATGGCAAGCCTAATTTAGAATATATTTTGGAGGAATGCATAGGAGCTGGTATTAAACAATTTATCTTTATAGTACCAAAAAATAGACCAAGCATAAAAGCATATTTCTTTAACGATAAATTTTACAAAAAAATAATTAAAAAGAAAAAAAATGATAAAAGATTAATGCAAGTATACCTAAGAATAAAAAAATATCAAAAAATGATAAAGTTTGTCTATCAGAATAAGCCAGAGGGAACTGGAGATGCTGTTTTAAAATGTAAAAAATATTTAAAAGATAAATACTTTTTGATGCTATTAGCTGATGACTTAATTGTAAAAAAAAATTGTTCTAAGGAAATGATAATGTTACACAAGAAAACAAAGAGTTCGATTATAGCAACTAAAAAAGTAAACAAAAAAAATGTATCTAGATGGGGTATTTTGGGATTTACTAGAAAAGCTAAAAACTCTTTTTTAATAAATGAAGTTTTTGAAAAACCAAAAAAAAGTGAAGCGCCATCTAATTATGCCATAATTGGTAGATATATTTTACCAAAAAAAATAATAGGTGTTTTAAAAAATCAGAAAAAAGGGAAAGGTGGCGAGATCCACATAACAGATGCAATAAGATCATTAATTCAAAAAGGAGAAAAATTTTTTGGAAATATATTTAAAGGTAAGTATATCGATTGTGGAACTTTAGATAGTTATGTTAACTCAAATTTAAAAATTTCAAAAAAAAACTAATATTATGAAATTATGCATGATCGGAACTGGATATGTTGGACTTGTAAGCGGTACATGTTTTTCAGATTTAGGTAATAAAGTTTATTGTGTAGACAATGATTTAGATAAAATTAAAAATTTAAATAAAGGAGTCGTTCCAATCTATGAACCTGGTTTGGGAGAATTAATTAAAAGAAATTTTAAAGCAGGTAGACTTATTTTTACTTCTGATTTATCAAAAGCAATTATAAATTCTGATATTATTTTCATATGTGTTGGGACGCCTACTAAAAAAGGATCTCAATCTGTTGATTTAAGATATGTTTTTAATGCTGTTTCTCAAATCTCAAAAAAAACAAATAATAAAAAAATAATAGTAACAAAATCAACAGTACCAGTCGGAACCGGTGACCAAATTGAAAAAATTTTAAAAAAAAAAAGAAATAAGAATTTTGAAGTAATTTCAAACCCAGAATTTTTAAGAGAAGGAGAGGCGATAAGAGATTTTAGGTTTCCAGATAGAATAGTAGTTGGATCAAACAACCGAAAAGTTTTTAATATTATGAAAAAATTGTATCAACCTTTGATTTTAAAAGGTGCAAAATTTTTTACTACCTCAAGACGAGGTGCAGAACTAATTAAATATGCATCAAATGCTTTTCTGGCTACCAAAATTACATTTATTAATGAACTAGCAAATCTATGTGAAAAATCTGGAATTAATGTTGAAGAAATTTCGTTAGGAATGGGTAGCGATAGTAGAATAGGTGGAAGGTTTTTAAGAGCTGGACCAGCATATGGTGGTTCATGCTTTCCTAAAGATACTAAAGGTTTAGTTGTTACAGCAAATAAACTAAATATTAACTTATCAATAGTTAAATCAGTAATAAAATCCAATCATAATAGAAAAATACTTCTAGCTAAAAGAGTTGAAAAAATTTTAGGAAATAAACTTAAAAATAAAAAGATATCTGTATTAGGTGTGACTTTTAAACCTAATACTGATGATATGAGAGATTCTAGTAGTTTAGTAATGATACCATATCTATTAAAAAAAGGAGCTTTAGTTTTTTATTACGATCCTTCTGGAAAGAAAAAGTTTTTTAATAAATTTAAAAATATTAAATATTATAATGATATCCAAAAAGTTTGTAAAAATTCAGATTTAGTCATTCTGCATACAGAATGGGATGAATTTAAAAGCCTTGATTTTAAAAAATTGGTAAAGAATAAAAAATTTAAAGTCTTTGATTTAAGAAATCTTTATAATCAAAAGGAAATGATACAAAAAAAAATAAAATATTATTCAGTCGGTAGACCAAATATTAATTAATTTCAAAAATAGAGACTATTTCCACTGCAGCACCTAGCGGCAAGGAATTAACACTTAAAGCAGCTCTAGAATGAATACCTAAATCACCAAAAATATTTGTTAGTAATTCTGATGCACCATTAAGCACCTTTGCTTGATCAATAAAATCATTAGTTGAATTAATATATCCAGCTATTTGAATACAATTTTTAACTTTATTTAAGTCTTCATCGCATGCTTTTTTTAATTGAGCTAATAAATTTAAACAACATAGTTGTGCAGCTTTTATTCCATCCTCTAACTTTAGGTCTTTTCCAATCTTTCCTTTTAAAATCTTACCATTTTCATCTATGCTAATTTGGCCCGATATATAAACTAGACTATTAACTTTTTTAAAAGCTGCATACGAACCTACTGGGGCAGGTGCATTTGGTAATTTAATTTTAAGTTTAATAAGACGATCTTCAATACTCATTACTTCTTTTTAAAAAGCATATCGGTTAACTTAGAGTCTGTATTCAATTTACCTAAAATTTTTTTTCCAGTTGATTTTGCTTTGTTCCCCATATCAGAAACTTTTTCTCCTAAATTAGAAGCTATTTCACTATCAGGTAATTTAAGTCTTTTTGTTTTTGCATCGTACTTACAAGGCCCAATAATAGGATCACCTATTTTCCATGATCTATCACATTTTTCTTTAGCAAAAGAACTAGAAGCAAAAGTAATTACAAATATAATAGTGATAATAATATTTCTCATCATTTTCTCCTTTTCTTTTTAGACTTATCATATTCTTTTCTTTTTTCAATTAAGATTAAAGCCTCTTCCATCGTTATTTCAGTTGGATCTTTATCTTCAGGTATAGTGGCATTTAATGATTTGTACTTAATGTACGGTCCATACTGACCTTTCATAACTTTCACTGGTTTTTTATCCTCAGGATGCTCTCCAAGACTCTTGATCTCAGAAGATGAAATTCTACCAGGTTTAGCCTCTGAAATTAAAGTTATAGCTCTATTAAGACCTATTGTGAATATTTCATCTACACTTTCAATTCTTGCAGATTTGTTTGAACATTTTAAATATGGTCCAAATCTTCCGACATTAACAGTTATGTCCTCATTTAAATCAGGATGCTTACCTATTATTCTTGGTAATGAACAAAGATATTTAGCCTTTTCTAAATCAATATTTTCAATAGAAAGACCTTTTGGTATAGAAACATTTTTCAAATTTTCGTTTTCTTTTTTCTTTTTTGATTTTTTAACTTTTTTTTGATTCAATTCATTAGTTTCAATTTCAAACTGTAAGTATGGACCAAAACGACCATTTTTAAGAAAGATATCTTTACCAAATTCATTTTTACCAATAAGCCTAGGTTCCGCTAGGTTAAGCTGTTGTGAAGCTTTAGCTTTAGACAAAGGTCTTGTAAATTTGCACTCCGGGTAATTAGAACAGCCTATAAATGCTCCACCTCTAAAACTGTTTTTAAGGCTAAGTTCGCCTGTTTCACAAAGCTTACATTTTCTATCAATAGCGTCATTGTCGTCTCTTTCAAAAACAAGATCACCTAAACTTTCATTTAAAAGATCCAGAACTTCTCTGGTTCTTTTTTCTTTAACTTTTCCAACATTAGAATAAAAATCTTTCCAAAAACCATCTAAAACTTTTACCCAATCAACTTTTCCGCTAGTAATTTCATCTAGTTGGTTTTCTAAATCAGCAGTAAAATTATAGTCAACATATTTAGTAAATAATTTTTCAAGAAATGCAGATAGTAATTTTCCACGGTCTGTCGGATGAAATCTTTTATTTAATAATTCTACATAATTTCTTGTAGATAAAACAGATATTATACTCGCATAAGTCGATGGACGACCTATTCCTAATTCTTCCATTTTTTTTACAAGGCTTGCTTCAGAATATCTAGGAGGTGGATCAGTAAAGTGTTGATCATCAATTAGTTCTTTTATAGAAACTTTATCTCCAACCTTAACCTCAGGCAAAATATTTTT
>MDTE01031546.1_pt1 | contig 10972 bp, 4 predicted proteins | sample 811231 | NCBI WGS metagenome assembly MDTE01 (sample SAMN05326651, study PRJNA326480) | marine metagenome | isolation source: seawater | place: Indian Ocean: Red Sea | collected 2010 | reverse complement strand
GTTCAGCAGCGTCCAGAGCACGTCTTCCCACGCCTGTCGCTTGTTGGTGCTGTTGCCGACATGGGCCAGCATCGCGGTGCGCGTCTTCGGCGACGGCCTGCGGGACAGCGCCCGCAAATACAGCGTGTCCAGGATCTCGGCGTCGGAGCTCCTCGCAGCCAGCATCTGGCTCAACCGGTTGGTCGGATCGGCCAGCCGCTTGGACATCATCTGGCCGATGATCAATTCCAGGGCCTGCTTGCGTCCGAATGTCTGCTCACGATCACATTCGCAGGTCTGCGTCCTCGACGGCTGTCCGAAGGCTCGCAGGAAGGGATGCGACTCGTAACGCACGTACTTCGACCCCGTGTTGATCAACGTCACGATGTCGTTGACGGGCAACTGCACCGCCCGGGTGCCGATCGGCAACTTGATCGTCCCGGGAGGCAGACCGATCGTGTAGTCCTTGGCGATCTCGTACATCTCGGGCACGCCCGTCACGTTGCAGACAGCGTCCAGCAGCACCTCGGCCGGCAGGGGACGCGCGTGCATGTGCGAGAAGTAACGCTTGTCACCGCGGTTGCTGGTGTTGGAGATCGGGCTGAGCTGGTAGGTCCGCGAGTTGACGATACTGCGGATCAGGGGCCGCAACCGGTACCCGCTGGAAACAAACTCGGCCGCCAGCGCCTCGAGCAAAGGATCGTTGGACGACGGGTTGGAATCGCGGAAGTCATCGACCGGCTCAACAACACCACGACCGTTGAGGTGGTACCACACGCGGTTGACGAACGCCTTGGCGAAATACGGGTTGTCGAGCCTGGTCAGCCACGAGGCCAGCAGGTCCCGACGATCCTTGTCGGCGGGAATCGGCTTCGGATCCTGGCCAATCAGGCTGGGCACGACCGCCGAACCGTCCGCATCGCGAGTGAACTCGGCGGCCTTCTTGTCGATCGTGATCTCGATCTGCCGTCGCTCGGCACGGCCGCCCGGGCCCGCCTTCCCCATGCGGGTTCGCTTGACCTGGCTGAAGTGCGCCGCGAGCCCCAGGTAATCGTTCTGGGTCCATCGCTCGTAGGGATGGTTGTGGCACTTGGCACACTGCAGACGCACGCCCAGGAACAACTGGGCCGTCGCCTCGGCCAGGTCCTTCTGCAGGAACTGTTTGTCAGTGATCGTCTTGGGTGTCATCGTGACGCAGTAGAAGTTCACCGGTGCGTCGCGGTAGGACTGGCCGGTCGAGGTGAGCATCTGGCGGACGGTGTCATCGAACGGCGCATCGCCCTCGATGCGATCTCGCAACCAGGTCTGGAATTTCTGTGAACCCTCCAGGTTGATCGCGTCCCGCGTCACCCGCAGGACGTCGAACCACTTCTTCGTCCAGTAATCGGCATACTCGGGACGCTGCAGCAGCTGCTCGATGAGCCTCGCCCGCTTGTCCGGGCCACCGGTTGCCAGGAACGCGCGAACTTCGCCAGGAGTCGGCAGCACCCCGCAGAGATCCAGGTACAGGCGGCGGACAAATTGCTCGTCGGTGCACAGTTCCGACGGAGCGATATTGAGCATCTTCAGCTTGGCAAAGACGTGGGTGTCGACATAGTTCGCCTCGGGAGGATTCGGCCACGCGTATCCCGCGGCCGGTTCGGCGATGTGCATCATCCGTACCGATTCCAGGCGGCCCATGAACCGGCAGAGAATCGCCACCTCGCCCTGGCGGTTGAATTCCACCCGCCCGGATCGGTCGACGCTGGCGATGGCAATGTCGCTGCTGGAAAAGGTTGTCAGCCGGGTCACGTCCTGGACGCGACCGTCAGAAAACTTGGCGCTTACGGCCAGCCTCTGCCCGACGGCGGGAGCCTTGAGAACTCGGCGGTCGGGAGTCACGGTCAGCTCGGCCAGGGACACCGGTTTCCGGTCATCCCGGAGTCCTTCGGACTGCCAGGTCCGGATCAGGTTGGCCAGGTGACTCTGCGGAGCAAACCGCCGTCCACCCACGTGTGGCACCTGCGAGAGCGCCTTGTTCAGGACCAGGCTGTTGTCGGGATTCAAGGTGTTGGTCCGCCGCCCCAGCCCATCATGCGTCAACTGCTGGAAATCGAACTCGGGATCAAAACCCCACAGGCTCAGGCGGAATCCGTCCTTGCCACTGGGTGCCCCATGACACCGAATGTCGCTGCAACCAGCCACGCTCAGAACTGGCATCAGTTCTCGCCGGAAACTGACCGGTTCGATCCGCTTGATCCCCGAGACGGTGGCCTCGGTCATAGCCTTGCGGCCCCCCACCTCGACGATCAGCTGCGTCGAACCGTCACCCAGGCCGTGGACCAGTCCATCGGCATCGACGGACAGGCGTCCCGGATCGGTCGCCTGGAATCCCGCCAAACCGGTCAGGTCGCGGAGCGATCCGTCAGCGTAATGGCCGGTCACCAGCAATTGCCGGGTCGCTCGAGGCCCATCAAGCCGAAAGGCGCGGGGTGCGACATCGATCGAAACCGGGCGGCCAACCGCATCACTCTTGGTCGACGGTTCTGCGGCCACGACCGCTCCGGCCATGACCAACATCGCCGGAACCAGGAATCTCAGTGTCCGCCACACCATCGCGCCACCCCTTTTCGTCCCATCGCGGTGTGAAACCCGAGGGACACAAAACACAGCAAATCAGGCGAGAATCTCTCGGATCACACGACCATCGAGCCGAATCTTCACCGGCTGTCCAGCCGCGTCGGGCACGTGCATGTCCGGGTCGATTCCCAGGATCTCGTAGATCGTCGCACAGACATCAGCCGGGCTGACGGGACGATCCGCGACGTAGGCCGCCTGGTCATCGGACCGACCGACCACCGTCCCGCCACGGACTCCGGCACCGGCAAACAGCACCGAGTAGCAGAAGGTCCAGTGATCGCGACCGGCGTTCTTGTTGATCTTGGGCGTTCGCCCCATATCGCTCATCACCACGACCAGCGTCTCGTCGAGCGTGCCGCGGTTCTCCAGGTCTTCCATCAGTCCCGAGAAGGTCAGGTCGTACTGCGGCAACAACGTTTCGCGGCAGATCCCGAAATTCCTCTGGTGCGTATCCCAGATGGTTCCGTCGATCTTGGCCGGTCGAGTCCAGAAAGCATCCCAGGTCACGTTGACGAATCTCACCCCTTCCTCAACCAGCTTCCTGGCGATCAGGGCGCTGTTGCCAAACAGCGTGCGACCGTACTTGTCGCGAACCTCGCCTTTCTCGCTCTCGACATCGAACGAGTTGCGGATGCGGTTGGAGGTCAACAGGGACAGTGCACCGTCCTGCACCCGATCAAACTCACTGGTGACACCCGGCTGGCGAAGGGCATCGTCAAACTGCTCGGTGAGTTTCTTTCGGGAATTCAGTCGATCGAGCGTGATCCCCTTGGGCAACCTGGCATTGGGCAGCGTCGGTTTGCCCAGCGTCACCTGCGGGTGATAATCGGTGCCCGGCTTCTTGGATGTCGGGTTGCACTCGGTGAAAAGGGGATCGTACTGCCGACCCAGGAAACCGGCGTACGGACCCGCGCGGCGAATGTGCTGTCCCCAGCCCAGCATGCAGGGCATGTGCACGTAGTCGGGCATCCCGCTGGGATCATCGTTGAGATATTCACAAACCGAACCCATGCTCGGGGGCAACCCGTCCTGGTTGACGCCGATCGACGGCAGCGGCTCGGGGTAACCGGTCAGGCTGGGCATCGGGTTGTGGCAACCGCCCTTGTGGTTGACGCTTCGCACCACCGCCGACTTGTTCATCCAGCGAGCGTGCTTGGGCAGAAGTTCGCAGACGTCCATCCCGGGCACATTCGAGACAATCGGGCTGAACTCGCCACGAACTCCACTGGGGGCAGTGGGTTTCATGTCGAACATGTCCTGCGTGGGCGCCCCGCCCAGCAGGTACAGCACGATCACGCTCTTGGCTTTTCCCGGCCGATCCAGCCGGGTGCTGTTGGCTGCGGCGGCGGCCAGGTTGCCCGGCAGTCCGAACATCCCGCCCAGCATCGCCAAACCACCAGCCTGCAATGTCTCCCGCCGCGTGACTCCGTCACAGTTTTGCCGCGGACTACCCAGGAGCTTGATCATGTCATCCTCTCCTCGAATGCGTTACACGCGACCGGAACCCCGCCAGAGAATTTCATCGGCGAATTGCCGACCCATTCCGGAGTCCAACACGCGGTTGTTCACTGCCAGCATTTTACGAAAAGCCGGCGGCTCGTGTTACCACGGAACACCTGTCGACGGAAAAAATCCGCCGCGAGGGGTCATCGATCAGGCCAGCAGGTCCGACATCTCGGCCGTGCTGTCGGCGAAACCCTTGACCGGCACGCCGATGCGATCGAGCATCGTGACAAAGAGATTCGACAGGGGAACGTCGTTCCCGTACCGCCGGTAGTGACCGTGTTTCAGGCCCAGCCCCGTGCCGCCGGCCAGCACCAGCGGGTAATTGCGGTTCTGGTGCGTGCGGCTGTTGCTGCTGCCGTAGAGAACCAGGGTGTGGTCCAGCAGCGTGCCGTCCCCCTCGGATGTCTCGTGCAGCCGCTGCAGAAAATACCCGAACTGCTCGGCCAGGAACTGGTCGAACTTCCCCAGCCGCTCGGCCCCACCGGCCTTGCCGGCCCCGTGAGCCAATCCATGCCAGTTGCCCTTCAGGCCAATACAGGCCGGAAACGCGTTGGCGATTGTCGTTGCGCCGGCCACCTGGCCGATCATGTAAGTCGCCAGTCGCGTGGTGTCGGTCTGGAAGGCCAGGAACAGCAGGTCGTACATCGACCGCAGGTACTCGCGGGGCGCCTTCTGGTCGACATCCAGGTCGACCGACTTCGGATCGACCTTCGGCTTGGGGATGCTCAGCCACCGCTGTGACTGCTGGACCCGCTTCTCGACGGCCCTCACGCTGGCCAGGTAGTCGTCCAGTTTCTTCTTGTCCCGGGTTCCCAGCCGACGCTTGAGAGACCGCGAGTTCTCCAGCAGCAGGTCCAGCAGGCTGCCCGACTGCTCGAGACGTCTTCGCTGGGATTCGGTGGACCCGTCGCCCTTGCCGAAGAGCCGGTCGAAGATCTGCTGCGGGCTGGCCAACGCGGGAACCGGCCGGCCGCTGCGGGTGAACGAGAGCGTGGTCGAGCGAGTCGGTTCGCCGACCCCGCCGTCACTCGAAAGGGTCAGAGACGGGAACCGGGTCTGGTCGCCCACGAACGCGGCCGCGTACTGATCGATCGACACCGTGTTGGCAAAACTGCTGCCGGACAATTTGGCACCGGTCAGGAACGTGTCGCCGGTATCGTGGCCACCCATCGAGCGGCCCTTGGGGTGAGACAGCCCGCCGAGAATCGTCACCTGCTTTCGCAAGGACGCCAGCGGCTGCAGCGGGTTGGTCAACTGGTAGTCGGCACCGATGCCGGTCGGGAACCATCCCCACTGGCGGTCGGGCGAGCCGTCCCTGGGCATCGCCACGCCGAACGGGAAGTAGACCGAGCACATCCGGCGGGGCCGTTGGCGGGCCTTCTGGTCACCGTGGACCATTCCGTCCAAAAGCGGCAGGGCCAGGCTGACACCCAGTCCCTGCAGGCAGGTGCGACGGCTGATCTTCCACGACGGCTGCGTCATCAATTGTCCCTCGTATCTCCCGGGCCAGCCCGGGTGATCACACCACAGACCGACCGTATTCTCGCACCACTACTTCGTCAGAAACAGGCGGCTGTCGGCAATCGCCACGATCAACCGCCCCAACCGATAATCACTCTCTATGAATCCCCTGGTCAAGCTGTCGACCAACCGGCGATCAGAATTCTCCAGCGACCGTCCCAGGCTGTAGGTCAGCAACCGTTTGACCAGGGCCCTGGCGAACTGCCGGCTCTGGAACTCGACCAGGTAGTCCTGGATCCCCGTCACTCCATCGACCTGCCGACCATCGGGCAACGTCACCGTGGCATCAACGGGCTGTCGGCCCCGTTTTTTCTTTCGAGGTCCGGTGACGACGGTCCGCCACCGGCCCACCGCGTCGAAGTTCTCGAACACCACTCCCCACGGATCGATCTGCCGGTGACAGTTGTTGCAGGCTTCCTTCTTACGGTGCACTTCCAGTTGCTGCTTCAGTGACAGCTTGGCCAGGTTGGGCCGGCTGGGATCCAGGTCGGGAACGTCCGGCGGAGGCGGAGCTGGTGGATCGTCCAGCAGGCGGTCCAGTACCCAGACGGCCCGCTTGATCGGATGCGAATCCTCACCGTTGGAATTGCTCAACAGGAAACTGCCCTGCGTCAGCAATCCGCCCCGGTGCGAACCCTCGGACAACTTGACCCGTTGCATGTCGCCTCCCGACGGCAGCGGGACACCGTAATGGCCGGCCAACCGGCGGTTGAGCATCGCGAAGTCCGACTTGAGCAGGTTCAGGGCACTGAGATCCGCGTTCAGGATCTCGGCAAAGAAGTGCCGCGTCTCGTCCCTCATGTCCCGCTTCAGGCGATCGTCAAAGGTGGGGTGAAATTCGGGGTTCACGGCCACTCGATCGAGTGCCGGCAGGTCGAGCCACTGATCGGCGAAGTGGTTGGCGAATTGTCTCGCCCTGGGGTCCTTCAGCATCCGGCGGACCTGGGCCTGACGCACGGCCTGGTCGGTCAGCCTGCCCTTGCCAGCGAGTTGGAACAGCCGGTCGTCGGGCATCGTGCTCCAGAGGAAGTACGACAGCCGTGAGGCCAGTTCGAAGTTGTCCAGCGGCTGTCGAGAAGCGGAACCATTCCGAGGTTCGACCAGGTAGAGAAACTCGGGAGAGACCAGCACCAGGGACAGCACGTCACGGATGGCAATCTCGAACGACGGCGAGCCGGTCCGCAACTTGTCGTAAAGCGCCAGGCTACCGGCCAGTTCGTCCTCACCGACCGGCCTGCGATACGCCCGGGTCATGAAGCGTGACAGGATCTTCCCGGCGTACTGGCGTTCGGTGGGCTGCCCGGAGGTCGGAAAGAAGATCCGCGTGTGGGTCGCCGGCGGCCAGGCATCAAAGACGGGGCCTTCGAAATCGACGGACTCGATCACCAACAGAGGCTGGGTGGGATCGGGCTCGACCGGAGCTTTCTTCTTCTTCTTTTTTTTCTTCTTCCTGGTCTTTGGTCGACCGTCCTCGTAGGCGTTGTAGACAGTGACCTGCAGGCCGGGGTACTTCGGGTTATGACCGGGCAGGGGGAACGACTCGATCCGACCGCGGAAGGTGAACGTTCGCGGCGCGCTGTTGGCCACATCGACCTCGGCCAGCGTCTTTTCCGGTGCCCGCACATCAGCCCGCACCCCCATGCCGATTCGCATCCGTGGCACCCCGGCCCCCGGCGGCACAACGGCGTGGGCTCGCACACGGACCACGACCTCACCCTCGCGAGGAAACTTCATCAGCCGAACGATGAAGCGAGAATCGGGCCCCAGGCGGCTGGACACCGGTCCCTTGACCCGCCGGATCTTCTCGCTCTTGATCGCGTGGTGCTTGAACACCTCGGGACGCGGCCCGGTCACGATCGCCTTGCCCAGTGCCATGCGGGCGGCCTTCAGGTAATACTCGATCTGGATCGGCGAGATGCCCAGCACCGAGCCGTTGTTCTGGAACCCGTCCGCCGAGACGGATTCGGGTGGCAGGTTCTCGGCAAAGTCGAGTTGCACACCCAACAGGTCTCGCAATGTGTTGTTGTACTCGTAGCGAGTCAGTCGCCTCATCACGACGCGGCCACCGGTGCTGCGGGCCGCCCGTTCGGCGCGCTGCAGTTCTCGCGTCACCCATCCGACCAACATGCGACGCTCGGCGGTGGTCGGCTGCTTCGCCTTCTTGGGCGGCATCTCACCGAGATTCAGCTTGTTCAGCACGTCGTGCCAGGTCTCGGCGCCGGTTCCCTTCACGAAGTCGGGATCGAGCGTGTCCAGCCGCAATTTTCCCGATTGCTTCCGGGGGCCGTGACAACCAACACACAACCGCTTGAGGACTGGCTTGATGTCACGTGCAAACGTGACTGGCTTCGGCTCCTCGGCCATCCCTGATCCGGCAACTCCCACAATCACCCAGCAGGCAAAGCCCATCATCCCGGCGAGACTCCGGAACGGAGGTGCCCGGAACAGAAGGGAACCATGCTGAGTCGTGCGGCGATCCATGGAATCGATCGATTTCCGGAGATTGATCCGCGTGGTGATCGACGAACCGTCCATCGGCAACCTCACAACAGGCGGGTCCCATTCCAGTTCTAGTCATCCCTGCGTCGGTTGTTGTTGCTCATCAACCACAGGAACAGAATCAGCGTCCCCAGCGGGACTCCGAAGGCCGTCGGAGCGTTGTAGTCGATCTCTGACAGGAGAAAGGAAAGCACCATTGCAACCTCGTCCCACGGGTTCGTGTCGAGAAAACAACTGAAGCAGCATTCGTCCTGAGAAATCCACGGTAGCAGAGTCGGGGCCGGGCTGGAAACAAGGTCTCCCGGAGAGTTGGCCATTTGCGACGTAACGTGCATGGCTGGGTCACCGGCCGTAAAATGACCGCGCCGGAAACGGCCCCGCGAACAGGCCGTGCCGATTGTCCCGGTTTTGTCCACCATGTGTGGCCTCTCACCGTAACCACATCCACGGGATGTCCCATGTCTGACACGCCCCATCAACGACCATCGTCGAGACCCCGGTTGGTTCTCCTGGCACTCGTATCGGCCGGCCTCGTGACCGGCTGCAGCAAGACCGCCGAGAACGGTCCGACGTCCTCCTCCACCAAGCCACCTGCGAACACTGGTCCGGCCGAAGCCAACGCTGAAGTCACCTCCACATCACCGGCTGCCGACGCGACGCCCAAAAAGATGCAACGGCGAATCGTCCACGCCTGGGACGGCGTCACGATGTGGGCCACCATCCTGAACACCAACTACTACGAATCGCCCAACCGAGAAATCCCCAAACCGGCGGAAAAATTCAGCCAGCGGATTCTCGAGGAACTGGTCGACGAGGAAGCCGCCGCGAACGTCGACACGATCAGCTACTGCCTGTTCACCGCGTTCTGGAGTGACGTTCCGTCATCGAAAGTGACCGAGTTGTTTCCCTGGCGTCCGCCCGGGATGGACGAGGCCGGAGTGGACTGCCTGAAGGTGCTGATCGACCGCTGTCACCACCACGACATGCGGTTCATCGCCGACATCCGCATGAACGACCGGCACGGCGGACCGCGCAAGGGGGCCGCGAAAGCGCACCCCGAGTGGGCGCTGCTGGGATCGGGAAACGACTTCGCCATCGAGGGCGTGCGGGAGGTGATGCTGACCTTCACCAGGGAAGTGCTCGATGCCTACGACGTTGATGGCATCGAATACGACTACATGCGGTGGTGCCACATGTTCCAGCCCGGACAGGGCAAGAAGAACGCCCACCTGCTGACCGACTTCACCCGGCGGACCCGAAAACTGCTGGATGAAGCGGCCCGGCGACGAGGATGCGACCGGCTGGCCCTGGGTGTGCGGGTGCCACAGAACATCTCCGAATGCGAGTACCTGGGATTCGACCTGGCGACCTGGATCAAGGAAGGCCTGGTCGACTACGTCGTGCCGTCGGACTTCTTTCACTCGGACTCCAACATGAAGACCGAGGATTTCGTGAAGCTGACCCGGGGGACCGACTGCAAGATCTACCCGGCAATTCACCCGATGATCTCGATGGACGGGCCCAACGAACACTACCGCCTGATGACCCCGGCGAACTACCGGGCCGCAGCCCAGAACTTCTACGGCTTCGGTGCCGACGGCGTTTCCCCCTACAACCTCCAGCGGACGTTCAGCAGGCGGGCCACGGCTCACCGGTCCTCGTCCAGTGCGGCTGTCCTCTGGCCGGCAGCGCTCGGATGGCTGCGAGAACTCAGCCATCCCGAGGAGATCCAGCAGCGGGATCGCCACTACCTGTTCTACTCGATCTACAAGAAGCCGCGGAAATCGCCGACCGGGTTCTCCAACGACGACAACATCTACCTGGACCGTGCCGACGAGGTTCTCGAGGGCCAACGCCGCTTCCGGATGGCCGAAGATTTCTCTGACACCGGCCTGCGGACGACCATGCAGTTCAAGGCCATCGGCCTGTCCCCCGACGATCGGCTGAAGATCCGAATCAACGATGCCGAGGTCCCGATCGACTACATCAGCCGCGTACACGACAAGAACGGCCAGAACGTCTACGAGGGAGACACGCTTCCTCCCTTCGACCTGTTCGTGATCGACATGAACTGGGAGACCACCGGGCGAAAGCAGCCGCTCATCTTCGGCGACAACACGCTCTCGGTGCAGTTGATCCCGGCCAAGGGGACCACGGCACTCAAACCGTTCCGTTTTGTCGAAATGGTCCTGGGCGTGCAGGCCGACGACCGGGGGGGCATCAGCAACGTGGACCTCAACGGATCCCTCGACGACTTCGCCGCCTGGTCACGAATCCTCAGCGATGAAGAGATCCAGGCGGTGCACACCAACGGACTCCGCGGCACCGGAATTGGCCCTGCCGGTCCCAACAAGCCGAAATCGTCGAAGCTGACCCGCGATCTCCAGGTGCTCTACGAATTCGAGCGGCCCGACGACATGGGCTGGAACAGCGCCAAGGGAGGCAAGTCCGCCAGCCAGACCGGGCCGGCGGGAGCCAGGGTCGTCCAGGACGTGAAGGCACCCCGGATCGGCAAGGGTGCCGGCGACTTCTCCGCCAACGACGCAGCTCTCAAGGTCCACGCCGATGACATGCAACGGCTGATGCGCGACGTGGCAGGATCGTTGACCTTCTCGTGCTGGTTCAAGTCGTCATCCCGGGCGGCCAATCACACGATCTGGGGAATGTCCAACGAACCCATCCCCTCGCTCCTCTACAGCACCAACGTCGCCAAGGCGATGCTGGCCACCCACCTGGTCGATGTCTCGAAGCCGCAGCGGGTTCTGCTGGGATTGGTCCGGCCCGGAGAAAACGAGAATGTCCGATCGCAGGCACAAGTCGTCGACGGCATGTGGCATCACCTGGCGGT
>MDTE01003207.1_pt1 | contig 10972 bp, 11 predicted proteins | sample 811231 | NCBI WGS metagenome assembly MDTE01 (sample SAMN05326651, study PRJNA326480) | marine metagenome | isolation source: seawater | place: Indian Ocean: Red Sea | collected 2010 | reverse complement strand
CCCTGTCCAGCTTCGTGAACAGGGGCGAATGGAGCGCACCGGCACTGGTGATATTGCGTTTCGATCCCGATGAACGATCGGCCACGGCCATTCGCCGCGCCGATCCCGATTGGGCCGCACGTTACACCGGGCCGCCTCCGAGGGACCAAGTGACACATCGTATGATTTTGTCGGGGGAGGAAACCACCGCGCCATGATGCGCGTTGTTCCTTCCATGGCCCGAGCCTCTCAATCCAGGAGTATCGCATCCGCCTATGACACAGGCGCATACAGGCCCGGCTTCATCCGGGACCGAACCCGCCCAGGTGATCAACTTGGCTGACGCTACAACCGATCCGCTGCTCAAACTCGTGCTGCAACAGCTCGACGACGATCAGGCGCAGGAAGTCGTGACCATCGATCTCGAAGGCAAAAGCTCGATTGCCGATCACATGGTGATCGCTTCGGGGCGTTCGACCCGTCAGGTCGCAGCGATGGCGCAGAAACTTGCCGAAAAGGTTAAACAGGCGGGATTCGGGCCGGTAAAGCTCGAAGGGCTTCCCGCTGCCGACTGGGTCCTGCTCGATGCCGGCGACGTGGTCGTCCACCTGTTCCGCCCGGAGGTCCGTAGCTTCTACAATCTCGAGCGCATGTGGGCTTTTGGCGACGCGCCACCCGTGGCTGGCACGGCCTAGTCCGTTTCTCGCAGCCCCCTTGTGGGGCCGCATTCCCGACGCCGCTTCTCCGCCGAGCGCTTGCGGGTGAACGGGTGTCCTGGCCGACCCGGAAGGGGCCGGATGACCGCCGGTCTGGAGGAGCGGAGCCATTCTTCTTCACGTCATTGCCCGAGGAAAGATCGGTCGGTCGCCCGAGGCCGAACTGGTCGCGCGCTATGAAAAGCGCCTTGCATGGCCGACCAAATTTACCGAGTTGCCCGATACCGGGGGGCGTGTTCCCGAACCGCAAACACCCTGCCGGACCGTGCTTCTCGACGAGCGCGGCAGAGATCTGTCGTCCGAGAAACTCGCCGAAATACTGGGGCGCTGGCGCGATGACGGCATACGTGAATGCCGCTTCATGCTGGGCGCGGCGGACGGGCATCCGGAAGAGGACCGCGATGAGGCCGATCTCTTGCTGGCTTTTGGCAAGGCCACCTGGCCTCACCTTCTGGCCCGCGCCATGCTTGCCGAACAACTATATCGCGCAACGACCATAATTGCCGGCCACCCCTATCATCGCAGTGGATGATAGGGCAGAAACGCGGCCATGAGCCGCCGTTTCCCCGTCATCGCCGGATTGACCTTGGCAGGCCTGCTGGGTCTGCCTGCGATCGCGCAGGCCCCGGTCCGCTTCGAAGCGGTGGAACAGGCGCGCGAGGCGCTCGACGCCGCGCGTCAGCAGCAACGTAACGCGCGGGCGCGGGGCGAGCGGCTGGAACAGCGCGCGGCGCGCTCTCGCGAGGCGTCGGAAAAGGCCAGGGCCAAGGCGGCGGCGCTGGCGGCGCGCGTGCAACAGGCCGAAGCCGGGATCGCGGCGTCCGAGGCGCGGCTGGCGCTGGCCGATCGCGAGAAGCGCATGCTCGATCGCAAGCTGGCCCGTCGGCGGACTCCGCTCGTCCGGCTGACCGCGGCGCTTCAATCGATGTCGAGCCGCCCCTTGGCAATTTCTGCATTGCAACCGGGCAGTTTGCGCGATCTCGTTTACACGCGCGCGGTGCTCGACAGCACCATTCCTCTTGTGCGCGAAAAAACGTCGGCCCTGCGCGGCGATCTGGAACGTGCGCGGGCCTTGCAGGCAGAGGCGCGCCAAGCTCTCGCAGATCGGCGTGAAAGCGAGGCGGTGCTGCTCCGGCGGCGCAAGGAACTCGTCGCCCTAGCCGAGCAGGAACGACTGCGGGCGCGCCAGGCCGCGGGCGGCGCGGATAGGGAGGCGCAGCGGGCTCTCGTCCTCGCCGAACAGGCGATCGATCTGGACGAGCTGGTGGGGCGGTTGGAAGCCGCTGGCTCGCTGCGCGAACGACTTGCCATGCTGCCCGGCCCGGTGCCGCGCCCCGCCGATCCAGGGGCCGCGAGGGTCGCCGTCACGCCGCCCAGCCCCGAGCCCAGCGCCACCGAACCGCCAGCGCGCTACCTGCTGCCTGTCGCGGGCGAGATTACCGCGGGTTTCGGCGAGGCGAGCGCAAGCGGCCAGCGGCAGGCCGGGATCGCACTCGCGGCCCGGCCACGCGCGCAAGTCGTCGCTCCGGGGGCGGGGCGTGTCGGATTCGCCGGGCCGTATCGCGGCTTTGGCAGAATCGTCATTATCGAGCACGCCAATGGCTGGACCACGCTCGTCACCGGTCTCGAAATTCTCGATGTTGCGGTGGGACAGAATGTGACGGCAGGCTCACCGCTCGGTCTCGCCCCAACGCAGCACGGCGAAGTGACACTCGAGCTGAGGCAGGGCGGCGAGCCGGTGAACCCGCTGGACCACCTGCGATAGATCGCCGGTCGAAAATCGCTTCCCTGCGGCATACCCGCCATGCTCATGTGGCATTCAGCGCCGACAAGCGATAATATGGTCCGCGCAAAGGAGTTTTCATGCCGTTGAAGTTCGCCGCACTCGCCCGCTCGGCTGCTCTCGTGACTGCGGTCGCGTTGATCCCTGCGACCACTGCCAGCCTGGCGCAGGTCGAGGGGCGCGCGGGTCCGGAGTTCGCCCGCGTCCTGGCGGTCTACCAACGGATCAAGACAAGCTATGTCGAGCCGGTCGATGACGACAAGCTTGTGCGCGGCATGATCGACGGCATGCTGACCGCGCTCGATCCCCACTCGGGTTATCTCGACGGCAGCGATCTCCAGCGCCTGGAGACCATGATCGACGGCAATTATTCGGGCTTGGGCCTTTCGGTCGTCGCCGAAGATGGCGCGGTGAAGGTGATATCGCCCTTCCGTGGCAGTCCGGCCGACGAGGCGGGGATCAAGGCCGGTGACTTCATCACGCACCTGGATGGGCGGCTGATCGTCGGGCAGACGCTGGACGAATCCGTTGCGCAGATGCGCGGCCGTTCGGGAACGTCGATCGATCTGACCATCTTCCGTCCCGGCCGCGACGAGCCCTTCGATGTGACCGTTACGCGGGGCGTGATCGAACTCGAGCCCGTCACCTGGGAACTGCAGGACGGCAATATCGGCCACATCATGATCAACGAATTCTCACGCGATGTCGGCAGCGATGTCTTTGCCGCGTGGGAAGGCCTGCGGAGCAAGGCTACGGGGCGTCTCAACGGTCTCGTGCTCGATCTGCGGTCCAATCCCGGCGGTTCTCTGGATGAAGCGGTGGCGCTGTCGGATCTGTTTCTGACCGACGGACGAATCGTCTCGCAGCGTGGCCGCGCCCGGGGGGAGAACATCACCTACGATGCGGAAACGGTGTTCCGCGGCGACATAGCCGAAGGGCTCCCAATCGTCGTGCTGATCGATGCGGGCTCCGCCTCCGCATCGGAAATCGTCGCCGGTGCATTGCAGGACCATCGCCGCGCGGTGGTCATGGGCGAGCGCAGCTTCGGCAAGGGCAGCGTTCAATCGCTGCTGCCGCTGGGCCGCGATGCAGCGCTGAAGCTGACGACGGCGCGTTACTATACGCCGTCGGGCCATTCGGTTCAGGAAGGGGGGATTACCCCGGATATCACCGTGCCGCAGCTTTCCGATCCCGACCTTGCGAAGCGGTCGCGTTTCCAGATGCGCGAATCGGATCTGCGCGGCCATCTCATCAACGAGCTCGGCATTGACGATGACGCGGTGGAAAAGGACAAGCGTGACGATCCGCGCTTTCTCCAGACAGCGGAAGAGCTGAAGGAGAAGGGTATCGAGGATTTCCAGTTGCACTATGCGCTGGAAACGCTGCGCCGGACCAGCCCGAAGAGCATTGCCGCGCGGACGAAATAGGCTACATCGCGCCCCATGGACCTTTCGCAGAACGCCCGTTTCGCCCGTGGCTTGGCTCTTGCCTTGCCCGCGCTGTTATTGGGCGGCGCCTATATTTCCGAATATGGGTTCGGCCTCTACCCATGCGAAATGTGCTGGTGGCAGCGCTGGCCGCATTTTGCCGCCGTTGGGCTCGCGCTGATCGCCTTCGTCATTCCCCCGGCGCGGGTCTGGACTGCCCTTGCCGCCCTGGCGATACTTGCATCGGGCGCGATCGGCCTGTTCCATGCCGGGGTCGAATATGGCTGGTGGCCCGGGATCACCTCCTGCGCGGTGGTTTCGGGCGGCGGCAGCGGCAATGCGCTGGAAGACATCATGAACACACCGCTGGTGCGGTGCGACGCACCGGCCTGGACGCTGTTCGGCATCAGCCTGGCCGGCTATAATTTCCTTATCTCGACGGCTGGCGGACTTGCGGTGCTGGGGCTGTTGGCGAAGGATCGCCGCGCATGACCAAGGTTCCCGACCATATCGCCCGTATGATCCGCGTCGATCAGGCGGGGGAATTCGGCGCAACGCGGATTTATGCAGGCCAGCTTGCCGTCATGGGCGACCGCGGGCCTCATTCGGCCGAGATCGCCGGCATGGCGGAACAGGAAGTCGGGCACCGCGAGAAATTCGATGCGCTGATGGCGCGTCGCGGTGTGCGCCCGACCGCGCTTCAGCCATTCTGGGACCGCGCGGGTTTCGCCCTGGGCGCGGTGACCGCGCTGATTGGCCCGGAAGCGGCCATGGCCTGTACCGCCGCGGTCGAAACCGAAATCGACGATCATTACTCGAGGCAGCTCGACCAATTGCATGAAGCGGGCGAAGACCCCGAACTGGCCGCGATGATCGAGGAATTCCGCGAGGATGAGCGCGAACACCGCGACGCGGCGCTTGCCGCCGGTGCCGAACGCGCGCCCGCCTATCCGCTGCTGTCCGGCCTCATCCGCCTCGGTTGCCGCGCCGCAATCCGCATTTCGGAGCGCGTGTGAGCGGAATGACCGATATACGAGCAATGCTTCACCGAGAGTTCACCCCATCGGGCGTCTATTGCCCCAGCACGAAATCCGCCAAGAGGACCGACATGTCGAAACCGTTGATTGCCATCGCCAGCCTTGCGCTCGCTGTCCCCGCAATCGGGCAGGCGCAGGAAAGCACCGTCGCAGATGACGACAGTTACAATATGGTGATCGTCTACGGAGACGACGAATGCCCGGAAAGCACGGAAGACGTCATCGTCGTCTGTGCGCGGAAATCCGAAGACGAGCGCTATCGCATCCCGCAAAATCTGCGCTTCTCGGACAGTCCGGAGAACAAGTCCTGGGCGGAACGCGTGGAAAGCTTCGAAATGGTGGGCGATTTCGGCACTATGTCGTGTTCGCCGACCGGCGCGGGCGGGTTCACCGGCTGCACCCAGGAAATGATCAACGCCGCCTATGCCGACAAGGCCAATGACGCTGGCGTACGCTTCGGCGAGATCATCGCTGCCGAACGCGCGAAGCGTCTGGCAACGATCGACGAGGATGCCGCCGCCGAGCAGGAGCGGGTCGAGATGATCGAACGCGAATATATGGAGCGGCTCGAACGCGAACGCGCGGCCGAAGTGCCGGGGGAAGAGGCGTTGCCCGAGCCCGAGCCCCGGACCGAACCCGATAGCGACGAAAGCAAGCTCTGAGGTCTATCGCCGCTTAACCATTTGCCCTTACTAGGGCGGGCATGGCTAAGCCCCGCAAGATTCTCACCGTTTTCGGGACGCGTCCCGAAGCGATCAAGCTGTTCCCGCTGGTCCACGCTCTCGCTGACGATCCGCGTTTCGAAAGTCGCGTGTGCATTTCCGCGCAGCACCGCGAGATGCTCGATCAGGTGCTCGATATCGCCGGGATCGTGCCCGATCACGATCTCGACCTGATGACGCCGGGGCAGACGCTCGATGCGCTGACCGCGCGGGCGCTTGTCGAGATCGGCGCCGTGCTCGACGAGGAGAAGCCCGATTGGGTGGTCGTCCAGGGCGATACCACCACGGTTATGGCGGGGGCGCTCGCTGCCTATTACCGGAAAATCCCCGTCTGCCATGTCGAGGCGGGTTTGCGCAGCGGCGATATCTACCACCCCTGGCCCGAGGAAGTGAATCGCCGCGTGGTCGGCGGCTTCGCCGCGCTGCATTGTGCGCCGACCGAAACCGCGCGCGAGGCCCTGCTGCGCGAAAGCGTCGATCGGGAAAACGTCCATGTCACGGGAAACACGGTGATCGACGCGCTCCATTGGGTGACTGCGCGAATTGCCCAGGAGCCATCGCTTGCTTGCGGCCTCGCCGACCTCGAGGCGCGTTTCGCGGGCAAACGGATTATCGGCATGACCAGCCATCGCCGCGAGAATTTCGGCGAGGGCATGCAAAATATCGCCAACGCAGTTAAAGATATTGCTTCACGTGATGACGTTGCGGTTATTTTCCCGATGCACCTCAATCCCAATGTGCGCGCCGTGATGAAAGAACAGCTTGCCGGTCTCGACAATGTCGCGCTGATCGAGCCGCTCGATTACCCGCATTTCGCGCGTTTGCTCGATATCAGTCACATGATGCTCACCGATAGCGGGGGCGTGCAGGAGGAAGCGCCTGCGCTGGGCAAACCCGTCCTCGTCATGCGCGAGACCACCGAACGACCGGAAGGCGTGGAGGCTGGAACCGCAAAGCTGGTCGGGACCGATACGGACGCTATCGTACGCGAAACCAACCGGCTGCTCGATGACGATGCGGCCTATGTCGGCATGGCGCGCGCCCACAATCCTTTCGGGGACGGGCACTCGGCGGCCCGTATCGCGGACCTTCTCGCATCCGCCTGATCGTCGTTACTGTAAAATTTACCGACAGGCGCTAGACCCGCTAGTGAACGGTTCAGGGAAACACATTCATGCGTGGTGACACCAAGCCCGAAGTCTGCGTCATCGGCCTCGGTTATATCGGCCTGCCCACCGCCGCGATCATCGCGCGCGCGGGCTGCCCGGTGCACGGGGTCGACGTGACCCAAACCGTGGTCGACACCATCAATCGCGGCGAGATACATATAGAGGAAGTCGATCTCGACGGGCTGGTGCAGGCGGTGGTCCAGCGCGGGCTGCTGAAGGCCTCGACCGAGATCGCACCGGCCGATGTCTTCGTGATCGCGGTGCCGACGCCCTTTGCGAAGGACGGGAATCACACGCCCGATACTTCCTATGTCATGGCCGCGGCCGAAAAGGTTGCCGAGGTGCTCAAGAAGGGCGACACGGTGATTCTCGAATCGACCTCGCCCGTCGGCACGACCGAAGCGATGCGCGATGCGATCGCGGCAAAGCGTCCCGATCTCGCCATGCCGGGCCTCACGCCTGATCGCCCGGACATATCGCTCGCCTATTGTCCCGAGCGGGTCTTGCCGGGCAAAATCCTCGAGGAACTGACGCATAACGATCGATCGATCGGCGGCATCACACCGCGCTGCGCGAGGAAGGCGCTCGCCTTCTACAAGCGGTTCGCGAAGGGGGAATGCGTCACCACCGATGCACGCAGCGCGGAGATGACCAAACTGGTCGAAAACGCGTTCCGCGATGTGAATATCGCCTTCGCCAACGAACTGTCGATGATCGCCGACAAGCAGGGCCTCGACGTGTGGGAGGTTATCCGCCTCGCCAACCGGCATCCGCGCGTGAACATTCTGACGCCCGGCCCGGGCGTGGGCGGGCATTGCATCGCGGTGGATCCATGGTTCATCGTCCACGGTGCGCCCGAAGAAGCAAAGATCATCCGCCAGGCGCGCGAGGTCAACGATGCCAAGATGCACCACGTTCTCGCCCGTGCGAAAGCGCTGATCGAAGCCAATCCGGACGCCAAGGTCGCTTGCCTGGGCCTGGCCTTCAAGGCCAATATCGACGACTTTCGCGAGAGCCCGGCGCGCTATGTCGCGGCAGGCCTTGCCCGGGAATTCGGGGCGCGCATTCAGGTGGTCGAACCCTATGCGAGCGAATTGCCCAGGGAATTCGACGGCACCGGCGCCGAACTCGTCGACATCGATACGGCGCTGGAGGAATCAGGCGTACTCGTCACGCTGGTCGATCACGATGTCTTCAAGGTCATTCCGCCCGAAGAGCGGCGGGACAAGGCCGTTTACGATACGCGCGGGATCTGGCCCGACGCGGCATAGACCAATTCACAGTCATTGCGAGGAGCCTCAGGCGACGCGGCAATCCAGAACGGTCCGGACTGGCTTGCTTCGCCATGCTCGCAATGACTTAGTGAGGACAATCAGCCCTTGTCCAACGCGATATCCGGCGCGTCTTCCTGCTTCATGCCGACAACATGATAGCCCGCATCGACATGGTGCGTCTCGCCGGTCACGCCCGATGAAAGGTCGGACAGGAAATACAGGCCCGACCCGCCGACATCGTCGATCGTGATATTCCGCCGCAGGGGCGAATTAAGCTCGTTCCATTTCAGAATATAGCGGAAATCGCCGATGCCGCTCGCGGCCAAGGTCTTGACCGGACCCGCGCTCAGCGCATTGACGCGGATATTCTGCGGCCCAAGGTCGTTGGCGAGATACTTCACGCTGGTTTCCAGCGCAGCCTTGGCCACACCCATGACGTTGTAATGCGGAATGACCTTTTCCGCGCCGTAGTAGGTCAAGGTCAGTATCGATCCGCCCTGGGGCATCATGGCCGCCGCCCGCTGCGCCACCGCGACCAGCGAATAGGCGGAAATGTTCATCGTCATCAGGAAATTGTCGAGGCTGGTATCGACATATTTCCCGCGTAGCTCGTTCTTGTCCGAAAAGCCGATGGCGTGGACGACGAAATCGATCGTCTCCCAGCGCTGTTGGAGCGTGTCGAAGGCGGTATCGAGTGCCGCCATATCGGACACGTCGCATTCGATCAGGAAATCGCTCCCGAGCTTTTCCGCCAATGGTCCGACGCGCTTCTTGAGCGCTTCGCCCTGATAGGAGAACGCCAGCTCCGCCCCGTGCTGGGCAAGCTGCTGCGCGATGCCCCAGGCCAGAGACTTGTCATTGGCGAGCCCCATGATCAGCCCGCGCTTTCCTGCCATCAACCCGCTCATCCGGCGTGCTCCTCTTCTTCCATTTCCCTTGCCAGCGCTGCCCTGCGCCCTTCGTCGGTTTCCTCGGCCAGTTTCTCTTCCGGCGTTTCGGCCAGCGCGGCATTCAGTTCCGCGCCGATAACCACACCGAGCCCGACAAGCCAGAAAAAGAACAGCGCGATCATCACACCCGCCAATCCGCCATAGGTGAGATCGTAGGCGAAGAAATTGCGCAGCACCGTGGGCATGATCGTCGTGACCGAAATCCACCAGAAGGTGGTCAGCAATACCCCCGGCCATTTGGGATAGCGCTTGCGCCGGTATTTCGACGGGGTGAGCGAGTAGAAGATCAGGTAGAGCGAACCGAACAGGCCGAGCGAAGGCACGATACGCGACAGGCGCAGCGCCACCACCCTGTCCACCAGCTGGGGGAAATAGGCTTCGATGACTTCCTGCGCGGTGCCGATCAGGAATTGCGCGATCAGGCTCAGGAGGAGGAGGAATACCGCCGCCAGGATCACGCCGGAGGACAGCAGCCGGTATTTCCAGAAGGCATGCGTCGCCTGCGTGCCATAGGCGCGGCGCAGGATATCGCGGATGGTTTCCACCAGGCTCCCTACGGTCCACAATCCGATCAGCGCGCCGACCCATAGCAGCCAGCCGCTGCGCGCTTCGATCACGTCGCGCGCGACCGGCTCGATGACATTGCCGACCATGGGCGGCAGGGCGAAGAGGACGGCGTTGATCGTCGCCGCGCGTTCCGCCTCCTCCCCAAAGGCCGAAAACACCGCCGCACCGAGAATGAAAAAGGGGAAGATCGCCAGCATCGACAGATAAGCGAGGTTCCCGGCGTGAATGAAACCGTCATTATAGGTGCCGACAAAGGTGCGCTTTGCGATTTTCCACACGCGGGTGCCGGGGCCGACACGGTTCTCGATACGACCCCTGAGATTGCCCGCTTCCTTCCGGCGTTGCTCGGGAGACAGCGACTGGATCTCGCGTTCCTGACTTTCCGGAATTGGTTTTGGCGACAAGGGCTAGACCCCTAGCTTGCTCCGCGGATCGCTGGTGTCCTTCCACCCCTCGAGCCGCTTGGCAAGTTCGTCCAGATTATCCGGCAATTGTATCTCGAGCGTCACCAACTGGTCTCCGCGCGTGCCATTTTTGCGCGTGAACCCCTTGCCCTTGAGGCGCAGTACGGTGCCGCCATGTGTGCCGGGCTTGATTGTCATCATGACCGGACCGTCGACCGTGGGTACGCGGACCTTGCCGCCGTTCACTGCTTCATCCAAGGTGATCGGCAGGTCGAACCGCACGTCGTCGCCGTCGCGCCTGTAGAGTTTGTGTCGGTCGATCGCGATCGTCACCAAGCCGTCGCCCGCGCCGCCAGGGCCTTGTTCGCCCTTGCCCTTGAGGCGCATTTGCGTGCCGGTTTCGACGCCCTTCGGCAATTTCAGGTCGACCGTCTTGCCGTCGGACAGCGTGATGCGCTGCGTCTTGAGGGTGGCGGCATCCACAAAGGGCACCCGAAGCTTATAGGCGATATCGGCCCCTTTCCGTGGTGGCGGGCGGTGTTGTTGCGCGCCGCCGAAGGGGTTGCCTCCGCCGCGCGGGCCGCGACCGCCGAACAGCCCTTCGAAAATATCGCCCAGATCGACCTGGTCGTTACCGAAGCCTTGAAAATCCTCCGCCCGGAAGCCGTGTTGGCCGCCGTTCGGGCGGAATCCGCCTCCGCCCCCCATGCCGGCAAAGGGGTTGGCGGGATTGCCATCGGCATCGATCTCGCCGCGGTCGAATTGCGCGCGCTTATCCTTGTCGGACAGCAGGTCGTAGGCGTTGGTGACCTGGCTGAAGCGCTCGGCCGCGTTGGGATTGTCCCTGTTGCGATCGGGATGAAGTTCCTTGGCGAGCTTGCGATAGGCGCTTTTGATGTCCTTTTCGGACGCTCCGCGCGCAACGCCAAGTGTGGTGTAGGGAT
>MDTE01112659.1_pt1 | contig 10974 bp, 9 predicted proteins | sample 811231 | NCBI WGS metagenome assembly MDTE01 (sample SAMN05326651, study PRJNA326480) | marine metagenome | isolation source: seawater | place: Indian Ocean: Red Sea | collected 2010 | reverse complement strand
GACGCCGGCATCGGCATGGTGCACCAGCACTTCATGCTGGCGGACCAGCTCACCGTGCTGGAAAACGTTGTCCTGGGGGCTGAGCCGACCCGCCGGGGCGCCATCGACCGGCAATCGGCCCGCCGCGACCTCGAAGAACTGGGTCGTTCCTACGGACTGGACCTCGACCCGGATGATCCCGTAGAGGCGCTCGAGGTTGGTGAACGCCAGCGAGTTGAGATCATCAAGGTGCTGTACCGCGGGGCGAAGGTACTGATCCTCGACGAACCTACCGCCGTCTTGGTCCCCCAAGAAGTCGAGGAACTCTTCCGGAACCTGAGAGAACTCAAGGCTCGCGGCCACACCATCATCTTCATCGACCACAAGCTGGAGGAGGTCCTAGCCATCGCCGACGCCATCACAGTGCTAAGGCAGGGGCGCACGGTAGCCACCGTGGAACCATCCGACGTGACGGCCCATCAACTAGCGGAGATGATGGTTGGCAGCGACCTCCCAACGCCGTCGACCGAACCGCGGGCCGACGACGAGCACATCACGTTGGCGATCCGGGGACTGTCGATACCGGCCACCGAAGGGCGGCCGGCGCTCGAAGCCATCGACCTCGAGGTCCGGCGGGGCGAAATCGTCGGCGTGGCGGGAGTCGAGGGCAACGGCCAAGGAGTTCTGGTGGAGTCCATCCTGGGCCTCCGGCTGGAAGCCGAAGGCGACATCGTTCTTGACGGCGAATCGATCATGGGCTGGCCGGTTCGGCGTCGACGTGAAGCCGGTCTGGGCTACGTACCCGAGGATCGCCAGCGACGGGGCTTGCTCCTGGACGGCCCCCTTTGGGAGAACGCCATGCTCGGCCACCAGACGAAATCGCCATATGCCCGTGGCCCCTGGATCAATCGATCCGGAGCGCGGGAAGCCAGCACGCGCATTGTGGCCGACTTCGACGTACGAACGCCCGGAATCGACACCACTGCCCGGGCGCTCTCGGGCGGCAACCAGCAGAAGCTGGTCATCGGCCGGGAGATGGCCGCCGAGCCACGCATGCTGATCGCCGCCCACCCCACCCGGGGCATCGACGTAGGTGCCCAGGCTGCCGTCTGGGCCGACCTGCGTAAGGCCCGGACTGCCGGACTGGCGGTCCTCCTGGTGTCGGCTGACCTCGAGGAACTCATCGGTTTGGCCGACCGGCTCGTGGTCATGCTGCGGGGCCGGATAGTGGCCGAATTGGACCCGGCCACCACCACCCCGATGCAACTCGGAGGACACATGACCGGCGCGTCGGGCGAGGGAGCCGTCCAGTGAACCTGCGGCGCCTAGCCCTTGCCGTGGCCGCTCCGGTGGGGGCATTCGCCTTCTCGGTAGGACTGTCGTCGCTCGTCCTACTGGCCGTCGGCACCAACCCCATGGAGGCCTGGACGGAGATGCTCTCCTACGGCACGCGCTTGGAAACCTTCGTGGAGACCGGCAACCGGGCCACCCAGCTCTATCTGGCCGGCATAGCCGTTGCCATCGGCTTCCGGATGAACCTTTTCAATATCGGCGTAGAGGGCCAATACGTACTGGCCGCCCTCTTGGCCGCCTCGGCTGGAGCGGCAGTCAACCTGCCGCCAGTCCTCCATGTGGCCCTCATCATGGCCGTCGCCATGACGGTCGGTTCGGCCTTTGCCGGGATCTCCGGTTACCTGAAGGTAGCCCGGGGCGTCCACGAGGTGATCTCCACCATCATGTTGAACGCCGTAGCCCTGGCCATGGTGGGCTTCCTGCTGCGTTCGTGGCTGCTGGACGACACCGACGCCACGCTCAACATGAAGACGCCGGAAATCCCGTCTTCAGGCCACTTCCCGAAGATCAACGGCCTGGTCGAGACCTTTACCCGTGAGATCGGCCGAGGTCGAGAACTCTGGGGCTTCCTCCTCGTAGCCATCGTCATCGGCGTGCTGTACCACGTCTTCCTGAACCACACCCGAGCCGGCTACGACCTTCGGGCCACGGGCCTCAACCCTTTCGCCGCCGAGGCCGCTGGCGTCGACCCGTCCAGCACCGTGGTGCGCACCATGCTGCTGTCCGGCGCGGTAGCCGGACTAATTGGACTGCCGGAAGTCTTGGGAGACGCCCACAAATACGACCTGGGATTCACCCGTGGGCTGGGCTTCGCAGGCATTGCGGTGGCGCTCGTCGGCCGTAACCACCCCGGAGGAGTGGCTGTCGCAGCCGTGTTCTTCGGGTGGCTGGACAGTGCGGCGCCCATCCTCGACGTAGTCGGCGACACTCCCCGGGAAATCGTGTCGATCCTCCAAGGAGTGGTCGTCCTCTCCGCCGTAGTGGCATACGAGGTAACCAACCGCGTCCGCCGAGCCGCCGAGGCTCGAGACGCCGCGGCGGCCAGAGCAGGTGCCCCCGCATGACCTCCGCTCTACGTTCGTCGACTGTGTTGCGCTGGATGCTGGCCGCCCTCGGCGTAATCCTGGCGCTGTCGGTCGTCCAGGAGCTGGCCCGGCCCGAAACCACCGACCTGGTCTCGTCGGGGACCGCCGAGGCGACGCTGCGGCGTGCCGTGCCCATCCTGCTGGCCGGCCTGGGGGGCATCTGGGCCGAACGGGCCGGCGTGGTCAACATCGGCCTCGAAGGGATGATGGTCCTCGGCACCTGGTTCGGAGCATGGGGGGCGCTCGAGTTCGGCCCCTGGTGGGGTCTGGCCATCGGCATCGCCGGCGGGGCGACCGGTGGCCTGCTACATGCTGTGGCCACGGTCAACTTCGGCGTCGACCACATCATCTCCGGGGTGGCCGTAAACCTCATCGCCCCGGCCCTGACAAGGTTCCTCTCCGGTGAAATATTTGCCGGCCGGCCTGGTGGTGGCCTGACCCAGTCACCACGGGTGGACTCAGTTGGCAGCCTCGGCGTTCCATTCCTGGCCGGAGGAGACCTGTTCGGTTGGGAGACTTCCGACCTGTCCAGTTGGGTCGCCGAACGCAACTGGTTTCTGGTCTCGGACCTAGCCGAAGTCGTTGGAGGGCTTACTCGCAACATCTCTTGGGCAACCATTCTGGCCCTGTCCCTCGTTCCGGCCTCTGTGTTCATCCTTTGGCGGACGGCATTCGGCCTAAGGGTCCGGTCATCGGGCGAACACCCGGTGGCCGCCGACAGCCTCGGCGTCTCCGTGTACCGGATGAAGTTCACCGCGGTAGTGGTCAGCGGCGGCCTCGCCGGCTTCGGCGGGGCGTTCATCGCCATCGAGCAGACCGGCATCTACCGCGAGAACCAGGTCCAGGGCCGGGGCTTCATCGGCCTGGCCACCGTCATCTTCGGCAACTGGCAACCGGTCGGCGCCTTCCTCGGATCCCTGCTCTTTGGCTTCGCCGACGCCCTCCAGCTACGCGACCGCACCGCGGTGCACGCCCTACTGCTGCTGGTCGGCGTGGCCCTGGCCAGCCTGGCCCTCCGCGCCGTCCTCCAGAAGCGAACCCGGCCTGCGGTCCTGCTGGCCCTCGCCTCGGCAGGCGTGCTCTGGTGGTACGCGGCGACCGAGGAGGTGGTGGGCGAGCTACCGCCCATCACCCCGCACCTGGCCACCCTGCTGGTCCTGGTGTTCGCGGCCAGCCGGCTCCGGCCGCCGGCGGCCATCGGCCTCCCCTACCGGCGCGGCCAGGAGTAGGCGGCCATGCCACCCGTCCTCGCCGAGGAGCAACGGGCCGCCTGGGACCGGGACGGCTACGTCGTCCTACCCGAATTCGTGGCGCCCCGCCTTTTGGGCGACCTCCGGGACCGCATCGACGCCATCGTGGCCGGCTACGCCGACGGGGGGCTCCCCGACGGTGCGGCCACCGTGTTCTCCACCACCGAACAGACACACGCCCAGGACGACTGGTTCCTCACCTCGGCCGACGTGATCCGCCCCTTCTTCGAGGACGGCGCCTTCGACGCCACCGGCTGCCTGGCAGTGCCCCTGGACCGGGCACTGAACAAGCTGGGCCACGCCATGCACGACCTGGACCCGGTGTTCGACCGGTTCTCCCGGACCTCGACCCTGGCCAGCCTGGCCGACGACCTGGGCTTCGTGGACCCGCTGCTGCTGCAGTCCATGGTGATCTTCAAGCCGCCCCAGATCGGGGGCGAGGTGGTCTGCCACTGCGACCACACCTTCCTTTGGACCGAGCCCCGGTCAGTGGTGGGATTCTGGTTCGCCCTCGATGACGCCACGGTCGACAACGGCTGCATGTGGGCCATCCCCGGAGGTCACCTCGACGGAGCCCGCACCCGGTTCCGCCGCGAGGGCATCGGGACCACCACCGACGTGCTGGACCCCACCCCCTACGACATGGACGCTCTGGTGCCCCTCGAGGTGGCGGCCGGGACGTGCATCGCCTTCCACGGATGCCTCCCCCACTGGAGCGCCCCCAACACCTCGGACCGGCCCCGTCTGGCCTACACGCTGCACGTCATCGACGGCACCGCCGACTACCTCGCCGACAACTGGCTCCAGCGGGGCCCCAACCTGCCGTTGCGGGGGTTCTGAGCGCTGAGAGGTTCCCTGCGGAGCGACACGGGTACCCTGACCCATGGCACACACTGATGTCGCCCCGCTCGACCGGGAGACCATCCGGAAGGCCCCGAAGGCGCTCCTCCACGACCACCTCGACGGCGGCCTGCGCCCCGCCACCGTGCTGGAGTTGGCCGACGAGGTCGGACACCGACTGCCGGCCGACGACGAGGCCGCCCTGGCCACCTGGTTCCACCGGGGCGCCGACCGCCTTGACCTCGGCCTCTACCTCGAAACCTTCGAGCACACCGTTGGCGTCATGCAGACCCCCGAGGCCTGCCACCGGGTGGCGGCCGAGTGCGCGGCCGACCTAGCCGACGACGGCTGCGTGTACGCCGAGGTCCGCTTCGCCCCCGTCCTGCACACCGAGAGGGGCATGGTGCTCCCCGAAGTCCTGGAGTCGGTCTTGGCCGGCTTCGCCGACGGCTCGGCGGGCACCGGGCTGACCATCCGCACGCTGGTCACCGCCATGCGCACGGCGACCGATTCGCGCGAAGTGGCCGAACTGGCCGTCCGCTACCGGGACCGAGGCGTGGTGGGCTTCGACATCGCCGGTCGGGAAGCCGGGTACCCGCCCACGCTGCACCTCGAGGCCTTCCAGTACCTGCAGCGGGAGAACTTCCACTTCACCATCCACGCCGGCGAAGCGTTCGGGCCGGCGTCGATCTGGGAGGCCGTCCAGTTCTGTGGAGCCGAACGGCTCGGCCACGGCGTCCGGATCGTGGACGACATCACCGTGGACGCCGACGACACCGCCCGCTTGGGGCGCCTGGCCTCCTACGTCCGGGATCGGCGCATCCCCCTCGAGATGTGCCCGACGTCGAACGTGCACACCGGAGCGGCGGGCGACCTGTCCTCGCACCCCATCGGGTTGCTGCGCTCCCTGGGCTTCCGGGTGACCGTCAACACCGACAACAGGCTGATGAGCGACGTGACAATGACCTCAGAGATGGCCGGGCTGCACGAGGCGTTCGGCTGGGGACTCGACGACCTGCGGTGGCTGACCATCAACGGCCTCAAGAGCGCCTTCCTGCCCTTCGACGAGCGGCTGGCCCTCATCGAGGACGTGGTCAAGCCGGGCTACGCCGCTCTGGCAGGCTAAGGCGCCGATGGGCACCCTCTCCGAAGCTGCCTCCCGCCGCGCCGTAGCCGACGCGGGGGTGGCCGTGTCCGACTGGGCCACGGCGGCCGACCCCGAGGCCGCTGTGGTCGCCGCTAAGGCCATAGGCCTGCCGGTGGTCGTCAAGCTCTGCGGCGACACCATCGCCCACAAGACCGAGCGGGGCCTGGTGCGCCTCGGCCTCGGCACGGCTGACGACGTGCGAGCCGCGGCGACCGACCTTCTGGCCACCGCCCGGCCGGAGGACGGCCCCGTCGAGCTCCTGGTGTCAACCATGCTGCGGGGCGACCGGGAGTTGATCGCTGGCATGGTCCGCGACCCCCAGTTCGGCCCGTGCGTGATGCTCGGCGTCGGTGGCGTCCTGGCCGAGGCGGTGGCCGACGTGGCATTCAGGATCGCCCCGCTGGACCGCGTCGAGGCCCACGACCTGGTCGACGACCTCGGCGCCCAGGCCCTACTGGGGCCGTTCCGGGGCCAGCCGGCCGTGGACCGCGAAGTCCTGGTCGACACCCTGTGCGCCCTGGGCGCACTAGCCGCCGACGACGGCGTTGCCTCGGTCGACCTCAATCCGCTGATCGTGGTCGACGGCCGACCGGTGGCCGTCGACGCACTGGTCGAGCGCACGGACGACGCTCCGGCGGAGGGAACCGCCTGATGGCCCGCGACCTCACTCCGCTGTTCGAGCCGAGGGGCGTGGTGGTGACCGGGGTGTCCAGCCACCCGGGCAAGTTCGGCTTTGTCACCCTCCACAACCTGCTGTCGTGCGGCTACAAGGGCGAGGTGTTCGCCGTGGGTCGGCCCGACCCCGACGACGGGACGGCCACCATCCTGGACCGGCCGGTACTGCCGTCCATTGAGGCCCTGTCCGACGGGGCCGCCGAGTTGCTGGTGGTGTGCACCCCGGTGTCGGCCAACGAGGAGATCGTCCGCACGGCCGCCTCCAAGGGCGTGCGGGCCGTGTTCGTGGCCGCCGGCGGCTACTCGGAGGCCGGCGAGGACGGTGCGGCGGCCGAGGCCCGCCTGGTGGCCCTGGCCGACGAGTTGGACCTTGTGCTGGCCGGCCCCAACGGCCAGGGCATCACCTCGCCTCCAGCCGGGCTGTGCGCCCAAATCGTGGCCCCCTACCCGCCCCGGGGTCGGATCGGCGTGGCATCGCAGTCCGGCAACTTCGTGTCTGCCTTCCTCAACTACGCCGGCCAGACCGGCGTGGGCATCAGCCGCTCCGTGTCGGCCGGCAATGCGGCGGCCACCGGCATCGCCGACTACCTGGAGTGGTTCGCCGACGACCCGGAGACCGACGTCGGCCTCTGCTACGTGGAGGGCCTCGACGACGGCCGGGACTTCTTCGAGCGGGTCCGGGCCGTCACCCCGCGGATGCCAGTCGTGGTGGTCAAAGGTGGGGCGACCTCCGGCGGACAGCGGGCCGCGGCGTCCCACACCGGCTCGCTGGCGTCGGACGACAGGATCTTCGACGGCATGGCCCGCCAGGCCGGTCTGGTGCGGGTTCCGAGCATCGAGGCGGCGTTCGACGCTGCGGCCACCTTCGCCACCCAGCCACTACCCACCGGGAACCGGGTGGTGGTGCTGACCACGGCCGGCGGCTGGGGCGTGGTCGCGGCCGACGCGGTGACCGCCCACCCCGACCTGGATCTGGCCCCGCTGCCCGACGACCTGATGGCAGCCATCGACGGGATGCTCCCACCCCGTTGGAGCCGCAACAACCCGGTGGACCTGGCCGGCGGCGAGACCCGGGACACCATCCCGGAGCTGCTGGACCTGGTGGCCTGCCACGACGGCGTGGACGCCATCGTGCAGTTGGGGCTGGGTATCCAGGGCAACACCGCGGCGCTGACCCGCCGCGGCCCGTTCCACCCCGACCATGGCCTAAAGCGCATCGTGGACTTCCACGAGCGCCAGGAACGCCGCTATGCCGAGGCTGCCGTCGAGGCATCGGACACCCACGGCAAGCCGGTGCTGGTTGCCTCCGAGCTGGCCGTGGCCCAGCCCGACAACCCGATGGTGGCCGCCGTGCGTGCCGCCGGACGGCTCTGCTACCCCTCGGCCGACCGGGCGGTGGCCGCCCTCGGCCACGCGGTCCGCCACGCCGCCTGGCGCCGGGCGAGGGCCTGAAGCGGGGCCCTGCCGGGACCTACCATGGACCCCCACCTCGATCCAGATCCCGCCGACCCCAGCAACCCGAAGGCCTGACCCCGATCAGGTCCGGCGCGACCCCCGAACCGAGCGGAGCGCGGCGGCCAGGTTCCCCCGGCGACCCACCTCGACAGTAGCCAGGCCTAGAAAGCGGGCCAGGCGGTCCAGTTCGGCCGACAGTTCGACGGCCACCTCATCGCGTTCGACGCCGTCCTCGGCGAACACACCGCGGGCCAGGAGACAGCCGTCGCCCCCATCGGCTGCCCGGTCGGCCTTGACGTCCACCCGGCCCACCAGACGGTCGCCGAGCAGGAACGGCAGGACGTAGTAGCCGTACACCCGCTTCGGCTCCGGGACGTAGATCTCGATCCGGAAGTGGAAGCCGAAGAGCCGCTCAGCGCGGGGGCGGCACCACACCACCGGATCAAAGGGCGACAAGAGGGCCCTGGCCCGCACCGACCGGGGTTGCACCGCGTCCGGGTGCAGAAAGGCCGGCTCCCGCCAGCCCTCTACCTCCACAGTCACAAGACGCCCCTGCTCGACCAGCTCGGCGACCCGAGGACGGGCCATCGGATTACGGATCCGGAAGTAGTCGGCCAGATCGGCCGCCGTGCCAACCCCCTGGGAGCGAGCGGACGCCTCCAGCAGGTCACTCAGGGCGTCGCTCTCCTCTGGGGTGTCCCGGGCCAGCACCTCCGGCGGCACCACCCGGTCGAAGACCTCGTAGATGCGCTCGAAATTGCCGATCCGGCGGCTGCCTACGTCGCCGATCCGGAACAGCCAGTCCAGGGCCCGCTTGCCGTCGGACCGACCGTCCCACCAGGTGCCGTCCCGAGGTCGGGGATCGGAGAGCGCCGCCGCGGTGACCGGGCCGCTGCGTCGCACCTCGTCGAGCACGGCAGCCACGTAGTCGGGACGCTCCCGCCCCAGGGCGGCCAGCCCGGACCACGTCTCCCCCGCCCGGGCACGGGCCCGGCTCCACCGGAGCAGCGGCTCGAGGTCCACGGGGACGATGGACGCTTCGTGCGACCACGTCTCGAACATCTCACCCGACCGCCAGAGCCACTCATCCAGCCGGCCACGGTCGTACACGCCGAGGCGGCTGTAGACGGGCAGGTAGTGGGACCGGCACACGGCCTGGACCGAGTCGAGCTGCAGGAGGCCGAGACGACCCATCACCCGACGGAAGTGGCGGGCGTCCACCCGGCCGGTAGGCGCCGGATCGCAGAAACCCTGGGCGGCCAGCGCGATCTTCCGGGCCGTGCCGGCGTCGAGGCGACGGACGGGGGGCGGGCTGGATCCGGTGGGCACGAAGGGTCAGTCTGGCCCACCGCTCCCGCTGCCCGGGACCGGACTCTGGGAATGGGCCCCAGGAAGAGAGCGATGACTAGCCTCGGCGTCGCATGCTTGATCATGTCTTCTCCGACGCCATCGGGGCGCTGCGTGACGCGCTGGAGGCGGCCCGCCTGGAACGCCAGGCCCTCGAGGAGCGGTTCCACGCCGACGTGCTGCTGGGCGACGTGACCTGGGCGACCTCCTACGGCATGCCCGGAGAGGGCGACCCGCCCCGCATCCGCTGCGACCTGACCCTGGAGTGGCCGACCTGGTCGCAGACCTCTTACCGCCAGTGGTACCTGGACGGGGGTCCGACCGACCCGCCGGAGATCACCGTGGAGTTGGTGCTCCGTGTCCAGCAGTTGTCCGGGTCTCCGGAGCCCCAGCGGGTTCTGGCCGCGCTACCGGCCGACGTGCCCCGACTCGGCGCGGTGGAGATGGACCGCAGCGGGGTCACCGTGGAGTCGTCGTGGGAGGCCCGGGACAACTCGTTGGACGGCGAGAAGCCGGACTGGGCCGTGGAGGTCGGCTACGGCGGCGCCTACGTCCTCCACGAGGAAGTCCTCGAGGACGGACAGGCCCTCGACGACCACTTCGCCGCCCTCGGCGGTTGGATCAGCAGCGCGCTCGTCCGACTGGGCGACCTGGGTCTGGCCTTCCGGCCCGACGCCGAACCCACCTAGGAACCCCGCAAGCCCGCACCGGTTCGGGGACCGGCTCAGACACCGTCGGCGAGGCCCCCGCGGAACGGCAGCAGGTCCTCGAACTCGCCGTCGCGGTCCTCGGCCTTCGCGTTGAACGCCTCGACCATGTCCGACGGCTGGAACATGCCGGCCTGCCAGGTGGCGATGTGCTCGAGAGCGTCAGCCGTGGAGTGGTCACGGGCGTAGTTGACGCTGACCTTGGTGCCCTGGATGGCGATGGGCGGCTTGGCGGCGATGGTCCGGGCCACATCGAGGACGCCCTCCAGAAGGGCCTCGTGGTCGTCGAAGACCTCGTTGATCAGGCCCACGGCCTTGGCCTCGTCGGCCGGCATGCGCCGCCCCGTGTAGGCCAGCTCCCGGCAGACGCCCTCGGGGATGAGCTTGGGGAGGCGCTGCAGGGTGCCCACGTCGGCCGTCATACCGATGTTGATCTCCTGGATGCAGAAGAAGGCGTCGACCGAGGCATAGCGCAGGTCGCAGGCGGTGACCATGTCGACGGCCCCGCCGATGCAGCCGCCCTGGATGGCGGCCAGGACCGGCATGCGGGCCTTCTCCAAGGCCGAGAACGTCTCCTGGAGGTGCAACACGTTGGCCCGCATGTTGGACCGCAGCAGCGCCTGCGAGGCCTCGGGGGGCTTCTGCCCACCGAACACGGCCAAGTCCATGCCGGCACAGAAGTGGCGACCGGTGGAGGCCAGCACCACGACCCGGACCTCGCCGGTAGCGTCCAGCTCCCGGATCAGGGCAGGCAGCTCGTCCCAGAACTCGGGGACCATGGTGTTGAGCTGCTCGCCGCGGCTCATGGTCACGGTGGCCACGCCACCGTCCAACTTGATCTCGAAGCAGGTGTATCCGTCGAACATGGCGACCACGCTACGACCAGAGCGGGCGCCGAGGGAATCTGGACCCGTGGCCCGGCCCGGGATGCCCGTGTTTCATCCCAGGATGGAAGCGGCCACCGCGGAGAGGAGCCGACCCGGGCGGGCCCCCAGATGGCTGATGACCTCGGCCGCCGCGATGCTTCCCAGGCGGGCCGCGTGCTGCAAGTCGGCACCCTGGCTGAGGCCGAACAGGACCCCGGCGGCGTAAAGGTCGCCCGCCCCGGTGGTGTCGACCACCGCCTCAAGTTCGTC
>MDTE01038358.1_pt1 | contig 10974 bp, 8 predicted proteins | sample 811231 | NCBI WGS metagenome assembly MDTE01 (sample SAMN05326651, study PRJNA326480) | marine metagenome | isolation source: seawater | place: Indian Ocean: Red Sea | collected 2010 | reverse complement strand
GGAGCCGTATCGTGTGGGCGTCCAGGCGGGTCTCGGGGGCATGGACCAGGCCCCAGCCGTCCGGGTTGTCGTAGATGACCTCGTGCTGATTCCAGTCACGCCGCCCCCAGAGCGTTTCGGCTTCCGCCTGGCTCGCGACGTTGCGGGCGACCTGGAAGCTGGTCGTGTGACTGATGTGATAGACCGGTGCTCCGATGTCCTCGATCGTCACACCCGAGGAGCGGGCCTTCACCAGGAAGTTGTGGTCGACGCCCACCCGGGCGAGCCGATAGACCTCGTTGAAGCCTCGGAGCGCTCGAAAGGTCTCGGCGTCACCCAGGAGGAAGTCGCCGGCCGCTCCCGCATAAAGAGGCGGGCGTATCGGGCGACGCGGGACATGGTTCTCTGGATTGTCCAGCAACCCGTGGTTGAGGCCGCTGTCGTCCAGGCCGAGCTTCAGATCGATCCGGTTCGTGCGGTAGATACGGCCCTGGACCAGCGAGTCGGTGGCGAGTCGCTCCAGGAGCTGGCGGCTCAGCAGGATGTCGGTGTTGGTGGCGAGCACGAAACGACCGCGAGCGCGCCGGATCCCGACGTTCTTGGCGAAGTACTCGAGATACTGCAGCCGCGGGTTCAGACTGAGCAGCTCCTGATAGCGAGGGTCGACGACGTAGGTCGTGACGAGCTCATGCCAGCGGGCGGGCAGCGTGTCGAGGAGCCGTTCAGCCAGCAGGGGGCGGTCCGGAATCGGACTCCACTCAACCAGCTGGACCTCAACCGGTATCTTCCGTGCCGTCAGTTCTTCGAGGTTGAAGGCCAGGACCCGAAAGAAGCGAGGTGCGAACGGCCCCCCGTAATCGTCGTTCCGGCCCGTGAGGACGATGCTCAGCCGGACGGAGTCACTCACGGTCTGGGGAAGGGTCGGAGGGATCCGGGCGTGTCCGCTGGTCCAGGACGTTCAGCGCGCCTTCGATCACGTCCAGCTTGGTCTCCATCGCCAGCAGGTGACCACGCGTCAATGCGACATTCTGCTCGGCGCGGGACAGGCGTTCCAGTTTCGAGATGAGCTCGTTGCGCTCCCCCGCCTTGCTCTTCCAGCGGTCCCGCTCCTTGGTCGCGGCCTTGAGCTCGGCCGTCAGCTGCTCGAGCTTCCACTTCCACCGCTCGGCCTCGAGCTGGCTGGCTTCCAGGCGCACCTGGATGTCGGCGGCGCGCTGCTTCTGGGCGGTTGCCCGGTCCTGCGCATCAACGACCTCACGGCGACGGGACAGACCGAAGAAACCGAGAATGCCAGGGGACATGCGGTTGGACTCGTTGCCGCTCGGCGAACGGAGATCTACCATACTGCCGTGTCGTCTTCCGCGCAATACGCCCTCCATCTTGCCCGGCCTGCGGAGCTCGGGTGCCGGATTGCCTCGTGACGGCAGACTCCTCGCGTGAGCCGGTGGTGAAGGAAGGCGACGCCCGGCTCCGGGCTCGTGAGTTCGCCGAGGCGTTCGGGACACCGAGCGAGGCCGCGACCGCCGTGTCTGCGCATGGGGATAGCGATGATGTGCGCGATCTGGTCGAGCGCCATCATGAGGCGCTGCTCGGCCGGGTGGCTCGCCTGACCCGGGCCCTCGAGGAAGGGGGGGACCCGTCGGCGGAGCCGGTCGTCATCCGGGCGCTGCTGGCGGACCTGTCTCTTGTCGCCGCCTCGTTCCGTTCGCGCTCGTCGTCGGCGTTGACGGCTCTGGAGACCGCTGCAACCCAGTTCAGCGAGGCCAGACAGGCCGCCGCCGTGTACGAACTGCCACTCGATAGGACCGGATCGTGAGCATCGAGGATCTGACCGCGCAAGCCGTACGCATCGAGAAGAAGCTGCTGGACGAGGTCCGGCAACAGCGAAAGATGCTCGAGGACGTCACCACCCGGCTGACGGCACTCGAGGCCCAGCAGGCGTCGATGAGCACCACCGTCAGCAAGATCTTCAAGCGGGTGGTGCATCTCGAGCCCGACGTGCACGCCGTCCTCCGGGCCTTGCAGCTCGACGCCGACGCGCTCGACTACCCCGAACGGCTGACCGCGCGCCGTTATCGACTGGAATCGCAGAACGAGGAGGACGGGATCATCCTCGCCCTGTTCGACCAGATCGGTGCCGAGCGTCGCACCTTCGTCGAGATCGGGTCGGGGTTGAGCGGCGGCAACTCAGCCTGTCTCGCGAGAGAGCTCGGGTGGACTGGACTGATGGTCGACGGGAGCGAGGCGCACATGGCCCAGGTCGGGCGAAGGTTTCCCCGAGTGCAGGCTGTCGCCGCCTGGATCACACGGGAGAACGTCAATCAACTGGTGACCGACGCCGGTCTGGATGGCGAGGTCGACTTTCTCAGCATCGATCTGGACGGAAACGACTACTGGGTGTGGGAGGCGTTGACCGCCTGCTCGCCCCGGGTCGTGGTGGTGGAGTACAACTCCGCGTTCGGTGCCGAACGAGCGGTCACGATTCCGTATGACCCCAAGTTCGATCGGCACAACTACCGATTCGTCTACTATGGAGCGTCGCTGGCCGCGCTGGCCAAGCTGGCCACCGCCAAAGGCTACCGTCTGGTCGCTGCCGAGCCGCACGGCGTCAACGCCTTCTTCCTGCGCAACGACGTGGCACCCTCGATCCCGGAGTGCACGCCACAACGGGCGTTCCATCTGCTGAAGCGCTACGACCTCTGGATGCAGACCAAGAAGGAAGACGTCTACACGTATGTCGAGCAGGCAAATCTCCCGCTGGTCGACGTGTAGCGTTTGCGTTAGGTCAATCAACCGACGGCAGCCTCGGAGGCGGTCTCAGCGTGTTGCCTGGGGTCGTGCCATAGTGTAAAATCCGCGAGATCTGGGCCTTAACCGCCTCCGCATCTCACTACCCACTCGTGTTCCACTGGCATTTCTGCGCGCCCAGCCCCTGGCAGCCGTCCGAAGATTCAACGCTGTCGGAAGGGCGGGACGGGCGTAGGTTGCCGCCGGGTTGAGACGCAGCTGGGCGGTAGGACCACCTGAGGAGCACAGCGGCTCATTCGCACCGTGGTAGCGGTGTGTTGGGACCGAGAGGGCGGAGCTGTATCCAGCCCTGGATTTGCCAAACGGAACAGCGACAACGATGACCGAGCGGCTGCGCGCCGAGCACCTTCGCGATGTGGCGCTGGTGGTCTTCGACTTCGACGGCGTCTTTACTGACAACCGCGTCATCGTCAGTGAAGACGGTCGCGAGTCGGTCATCTGCTCGCGCGCCGACGGTCTCGGCCTCGCGGCGCTCCGGCGTCTCGGGGTGGAGACGCTGATCCTCTCGACTGAGGTCAATCCGGTGGTCACGGCCCGGGCCCGCAAGCTGGCCGTCGATTGTGAGCAGGGCCTGGGTGATGGCAAGGGTGCGGCGCTTCGCCGCGTGCTCGACGAGCGGCGACTCGATCCGCGTCGTGTGGCCTACGTCGGCAATGACATCAACGATCTCGACTGTCTACGAGAGGTCGGGGTCGGGATCTGCGTGGCCGACGCGTATGACGCCGTACGTGAGGTCGCTCGCTACGAGACCGCCCGGTCCGGCGGTCGGGGCGCCGTGCGAGAGGTGTGTGACCTGATCGTCGCTGCCCAGGGGGCCACGGCCGAATGACCTCGGTCGATGTGGCCGAGAACGTCACGACGTCCCAGACCCGGATGCCTCGTCCACACACCGCAGCAGACGCCGAGCGCGGCGGCCGGGCGCCGCGCCACCGAGCCGGCTCCCTGCTGCTTTCGGTACCGGGTGGACACCACGTCGAGGACCTGCTGCGCGGGCCGTTCCTCGAGTCGTTGCTGGCCCCCCCCAACGCACCGCGGGTGACGGTCGTGTCGCCGTTCGCCACTGATTCCCACCTCTCGAACGAGCTGCACGAGGCGGGGGTGGTGGCCGAGACGCTGCCGGCGCCACGCGGGGGTGCCGCGTCACGGGTCGTCGAGTCGATACTGAGCGAGCGGTTTCTCCTCGACTCGCGGCTGCGCGCGGTACGGCTACAACGCGACCGGGCCCGGATGCTGGACCAGTGGCCGGGACGCCGCGTGCTGATCGCGCTCAAGGCGGCCCTCAGCCGATTGCCGGTTTCGCGACGGCGCTGGTTCAGCGTCGCCGCGGCGGTGACCGACCTCAGCGATTGTGGACGCTTGCTGGACACGCATCGTCCTGATCTCGTGGTCACCGCAACGGCCGGCTTTCTCCCCTCGGAGGTGCCGCTCATCTACGCGGCGCGTCGACGTCGGATACCGGTCATGGGGATCGACCTCGGCTGGGACAACCTGTCGTCGAAGTATCACACCGTGTTGCCGGTAGACCATCTCGCCGTATGGAACGACACGATGCGGGACGAGGCGGTGCGCTATCACGAGTTCCGGCCAGATCAGGTCCGGGTCAGCGGGCCGGTGCCCTTCGATACCTACTTCGGCGGGGTCGAGCTTCCGTCCCGCGAACGGCTCTTCAGCTCCATCGGGGCCGACCCGGCCCGACCCCTGGTGACGCTGGCTACCGCCCCTGCGCTCGTCTATCCGACGACGCCAAAGGTGGCCAGGGCTCTGGCCGCCGCGGCGGTGGACGGCCGACTGGGAGCGAATGCCCAGTTGCTAGTCCGGGTGCACCCTCGTGACCAGTTGGCTGACTACGACGGGCTGGAGGATGGGACCCGTGTTTTCGTCGAGAAACCGTTTCAGCAGTTGACGTGTGCCACCGGTCAGCCGGAGCTGGACGCCTTCACGCCCGGCGCCGGGGGGAGGGGGCGGCTCGCCGCGACCCTGGCCCACAGCGATGTCGTGGTCAATTTCGCCTCGACCACCACGATCGAGGCGGCGCTCTTCGATACGCCCGTCGTCAACATCGGCTTCGACGACGAATCGGGGTTGCCGCTGCCGCTGTCCATCCGCCGGTACTACGAGTACGAACACTACCAGCCGGTGGTCGACACCGGTGCGGCCCGAGTGGTCGGCAGCGAGGCCGAGCTGATCGAGGCGGTCGGGGCCTATCTCAGCGACCCGGGCCGCGACCGGGCCGGCCGGCGGGAACTGGTGCGGCGCTGTTGTGGGTTTCCGGAGGGCGGTGCGGGGCACCGCCTCGCCAGGTGGGTGCGCGAGACCCTGGACTCGACCTGTGAGTCGGAGGGGCGGCGGTGAGCGCTCGGTTTCGCCTGCGTGGCCCGCGCGCCAGTGCCCGACAGGTCATCAGGCTCGGGGCGCTGCTCTGCCTGCGGGATTTTCGCTACCGCTATCGTCAGGCGTTCCTCAAGTATGTCTGGGCCTTTGCGCGTCCGCTGCTGGCCGTGGCCCCGCTCATCCTGGTGGGGAACGCGTTCGGTCTCGGTGGTGACATGAGCGCGGCGCAATACGCGCTGTTCGCCCTCAGCGGCTTCCTGATGTGGCAGATGTTCTGGGACGCCGTGATCTCACCGCAGTGGATCGCGCGGCGGCTCCGTCGTACCTGCGTCGACGGACCGCTGCGGCCCGAGGCGATGGTCGCCGCCGGAGCGGGTCTGGTGGTGTTCAACTCCGTCTTCTACGGCGCGCTGTTCGTGCTGGCCTACGCGCTGACGAGCACCTGGCCGCCGGCGACGTTGCCGTTCGGTCTGATGGCGCTCCCCGTCATCGTGCTCGGTGGCCTCACGGTCGGGGCGTTCTTCTTGCCCCTCACGTTCGTCTATCTGGACTTCCGGTTCGGACTGCCGTTGCTGTCCCCGCTGCTGCTCTGGACGGCGCCCATCATCTATACCGCGCCCGAGACCGGCGTGCTGTCGGTGATCAACCGCTGGAATCCCCTGACCTATCTCATCAACATCCCCCGTGGGTGGCTCGTGGCCGGGACGGGCCCGCAGGACCAGCTGTTCCTCTTGTGCGCCGGGGTGTTCGTCGTGCTCGCGGTGATCATGTTGCGTTACTACCGCAGGGCCGTGCCGCTGGCGGTGCAGAGCTTGCCTCAGCGGTAGGGTGTCTGACGCCGTGTCTGCCGCAGCCCCTCTCTTCGAATGCCACGAGCTGAGCAAGGTCTTCTGTCGCGGGTTCGAACAGGGCCGGCGCTACGCCTTTCTCGACATTCTGCGGCCTGGTCGCCGTTCGATCGAGCGGCTTCGCCACGACGAGTTCCTCGTGGTCGACCGCTTCTCGGTGACGGTCCGGAAGGGCGAGAACGTCCTCGTGCTGGGGTTGCCCGGCGCGGGGAAGACCACCATCGCCAAGCTGCTGACCGGCATGTTGCTGGCCGATGCGGGAGAGGTCAGATTTCAGGGTCGGCTGGGGCTCGTCTCGGGAGGCAAGCTGGGCATGGTGCCCTTCTTGACCGTGTGGGAGTACATCCAGCTGGCCACGGGCATCCATGGGGCCGAGCCAGACGTGCACGACGCCTGCTGCGAGGCCGCGCTGGAGCTGACCGGGTTGTCCGACCAGCGAGACGTCAAGCTCGTGGACCTCGAGAAGGGACAGACCCGCTATCTGTCCATCGCGGCGTCGCTGGTCGTGCCCCACGACATCCGGATCTTCGACGGGCTGCCGCGTCCCAGCGTCGATCTCACGTCGCGGCGGATAGCGGCTCAGGCGAGCGAGCTACTCGAGAGCGGGTCGAACCTGATCCTGGCCGGCAGTACGGCCAATCTTCCCGCCGGCATCAGCCACGCGGTCATCTTGCACGAGGGCGAGACGCTGTTCGAAGGAGGGCTCGAGACGGTGGTTCCCGTCTTCGACCACTTCGTCTATCGCATGCAGCGGATCGAGCAGCTCACCCGCGAGGCCGAGGAGTCGGGGCAGCCGGTCGATCCGGCCCGGATCCTCAGCCCGCCGGAGATCATCGCCCGCGCCAGACGCAGTCTCGAACGCTCACGGATCGGGCCGGTGGTCGAAGAGCGAATCGCGCAAGCGTGGCGGAGCACGCAGCCGATCGTGGTCGGGCCCTATCTGTCCGACGTCGGATTCGAGCTGCTGTACTGGCGGCCGTTCGTCGCCTGGATGCATCAGCACTTCGGCGCTCGAACCGCCCCGGTGATCGCGGTGTCCCGGGGACGGGTGGGTGCTTGGTACTCGGGAACGACGACCGATTACGTCGATGTGTGCGACCTCGTGGACTTCGATACGTTCCTGACGCGAAACCGCCAGCGGGTGCGGGCGACCGGGTCCTGGAAACAGAAGGTCGTGGCGGACTTTGATCGAGAGCTGCTCGACCTCGTATCGGAGCGTTATGACGGGGCGGAGCTGGAGGTGTTGCATCCGTCGCTCATCTTCAGGGTGTGTTCACGCATCTGGAACGCGACGATGCCTCATGGCTGGCTGGCCGAGCACGGAGCGTACGACCCCTTCGAGGTCGCTCCGCCGCCCGACGATGCCGCGGTGCCCGATGAGCCCTACGTGGCCGCCAGCTTCTGGTTCAGCAACTGCTACACCGATACCCGCCCGCACCGGCACCTGATTCATCTCGCGCTGTCCGAGCTCAGTCAGCGGATGCCAGTCGTGGTCGTCGACACCGGTGGTTTTCCCGGCGTCCCCGAATCGCTGGAGGCCGCCGGACGCATTCGGGTCATTCCAGGGCCGGAGCAATCCGAGGGGCAGCTCGGTCTTCAGTCACGCGTCATCGCCGGGGCGCGAGCCTACATGGGCACGTTCGGCAATATCTCGCAGCTGGCTCCGTTCTATCGGGTGCCGAGCCTGCTGTTCTTCGATGAGGATGGCGGCCTCTCGGCCCATCATCGGCGCACATCACAGGCGATCGCGGAGTCGATGGACGACAGCACCGTGGACGTCGTGCGTGCACCCGAGCTCAACCCGGCGCGCCTCAGCGCCTGGATCGATCAGGCTTTGTCATGAAGATCTTCTTTTCCATGCGCCATCCGGGGACGCTCCGGAACTTCGGATCGACGATCCGGGAGCTGGCCGGGCGGGGGCATGACATCCACCTGTCGTTCGTCATGCAGGATCGGCTCGGCGACGGCCGTCTGCTCTGGGAGCTCACCGACGACTGTCCGTCGGTGACCTACTCGGAGCTCACGAAGAAGACGCCCTATCGGTTCTGGCTCGGGCTGGCTCGTGGCGTCCGGTTGTGGGCCGACTACCTCCGCTACCTCGGGCCCGAGTATCGCGACGCGTTCAAGCTTCGGGAGCGGGCCGAGATCCGGCTGCCGGGAGCCCTGGTGACCTTCAGCAAGCTGCCGCTGGTCAACTCCCAGTCCGGCCGCCGGGTCCTCTGGCGGATCCTGCTGTGGGTCGAGCGGGCGATTCCCACCGACACGTGGGTGGATGCCCAGGTGTCGGCCCAGAAGCCTGACGTGCTGCTGGCCACGCCGCTCGTGGACCTGGGTTCGGATCAGGTCGACTTCATCAAGAGCGCCAAGGCCCAGGGGGTGCACACCGGTCTGACGGTGCACAGCTGGGACAACCTGACCAACAAGGGGCTGATGCGCGTGCTTCCCGACAAGGTCTACCTCTGGAACGAGTTCCAGAAGCGTGAGGCCGTCGAGATGCACGGGATGCGGGACGAGGACGTGGTGGTGACTGGCGCCCCCGTCTACGACCAGTGGTTCGCGCGAAGTCCGAGCGTCGCCCGTACCGAGTTCTGCGCCAAGGTCGGTCTGCCGGACGACCGCCCCTACATTCTCTATCTCTGCTCGTCAGGGTTCATCGCACCCAACGAGGCGGAGTTCGTCGACCAGTGGGTGCGGGCGCTTCGCGAGACGCCGGATGCCGCGGTGCGGGAAGCGGCGGTCGTGGTGCGGCCCCATCCCGAGAACGTCCAGCCGTGGCAGAAATACGACCTGGCGGAGTTCGACGACGTGGTGGTCTGGCCGCATGGCGGCGCCAACCCGGTGGACGAGGGTTCGAAGAACGACTTCTACGACTCGCTGTATCACAGCGCCATGGTGGTCGGGATCAACACCAGCGCGCAGATAGAGGCCGGCGTCGTCGGCCGTCCCGTGTTCACCGTGCAGACCGAGGAGCACGTCGGAACGCAGGAGGGCACGCTGCACTTCCACTATCTGCTGGAAGCCGGTGGCGGGCTGCTCCACAACGCCCGTGGGTTCGATGAGCACGTCGGTCAGCTGGCCCGGGCCTTCGAGCAGCGGCCCGAAGACGCGGAGAAGCTCCGCGGCTTCGTCGAGGCCTTTGTGAGGCCTCGTGGTATCGAGACCGGGGCGACGCCGTTGCTCGCCGACGGGATCGAAGCTCTGGGGCGGCAGCCCAAACCGTCTCCCGAGCGTCCGGGGCCCTTGCTCTATCCCCTCCGATGGCTGCTGTTCCCGGTGGCGGTCGGGATCAAGGTGGTGCGAAACCTGACCCGGATCCGGGTCAAGCGACAGCGGAAGCTGCGTCCCATGACCTTTGGGGGGATGCTGTTGAAACCGCTGTTCGGAGCGATGGACGTCATCCTCCGCTGGCGACCAGCCAAGGGGTTCGTCAAGAAGTACGTGGTGCCGCGCGTGATGTCCCGGGTGAGCCCGGACGAGCCGACCGAGGAGATGATCGCGATCCCCCGCATCATCGACAAGATGCACAAGATCGACCGCCCGCTGGTCGTGGGACCGTGGTTGAGCGAGGTGGGTTTCGAGCTGCTCTACTGGATTCCGTTTCTCAACTGGGTCCGCACCTACCGGGCGTTCGAACGGGAGCGGATGATCATCCTGTCGCGGGGCGGTGTCGCGCCGTGGTATCGACACATCGGTTCCCGCTACATCGACGTGTTCGACTTCTTCACTCCGGAACAGCTGCGGGAGAAGAACGAGGAGCGGATCGCCGAAGGCCTGATGAAACAGCGGGCCCTGACCGATTTCGAGCGGGAGGTGGTCAAGCTCGTGAAGGTCGGTATCCAGCGGCGAGATGTCCAGCTGTTCCACCCGATGTACATGTACCGGCTGTTCTACCCCTACTGGAAGAGTCGGACATCCATCAACTTGATCGAGAACTTCGCCTCGTTCGAACGACTTCCGCCGATCGACGCGACGGACATCGTCGACAAGTTGCCGGACGACTACGTCGCGGTGCGCTTCTATCACAACACTGCATTTCCGGAGACCGAGGAGAACCTGCGGTTCGTGCGACAGCTCCTGAACCGGGTGACCGAGACGACCGACGTCGTGCTGCTCAATCCGGGCTACACCCTGGACGACCACTGGGACCTGCAGCCCGACGTGACCCGTCGGGTCCACACGATTGACCAGCTGCTCGAGCCACGCAACAACCTCGAAGTGCAGACGAAGGTCGTGAGCCGGGCCCGCGCCTATATCGGCAACTACGGAGGACTGTCGTATCTGGCGCCGTTCTACGGAGTGCAGTCGCTCGCCTTCTATTCGAGCCCGGACCATGTCGCTCCCCACCACCTCGATCTGATGTATCGCGTGGCGGCGAAGCTCAAGCGCGGCTCGTTCGTCGCCCTCGATACCCAGGGACTCGATGTGCTCAGCCTCGTCCTGCAAGGCGCGCCCGTGGAGGCGGCTCTCGGCGATACCGGCGACGCGCAGCACCCGGCCGCGGCGGAGCTCGGGTGATGGCGGTCAAGCGTCCTCCAGTCGTGCCCGGTGACGGGCGTGATCCGCTCGACGACGTGCGGGCCCGGTTGGAACGCATCGAGACGGCGCTCGACCAGTTGCAGCGCACCGACCAGCTCGTGCAGGCGGTGGCCAGGCGACTCATGCTGGAGGGCGTCGAGCTGCCGCCCCGGAAGCAGCTTCGTGCGCATCGATTCGGGGTGACCTCCCAGAACGGCGAGGATGGTCTGCTGCTCGAGCTGTTCCGCCGGATCGGGGTCGTTGATCGACGTTTCGTCGAGATCGGGTGTGGCACCAACGGGGGCAATTCAGGCTTTCTGGCCCAGGAGCTCGGCTGGTCGGGGTTGATGGTCGATGGCAATCCCGGGGCGGTGTCCAAGGTGGCGTTGAAGTTCGTGAGCGAGGACGTCCGGGCCGAATGTCACCTGGTCTCCCGGGAGACCATCAATCCCATCATCGACGCCGCGGGCCTGCGGGGCGAGATCGATCTCCT
>MDTE01150313.1_pt1 | contig 10975 bp, 8 predicted proteins | sample 811231 | NCBI WGS metagenome assembly MDTE01 (sample SAMN05326651, study PRJNA326480) | marine metagenome | isolation source: seawater | place: Indian Ocean: Red Sea | collected 2010 | reverse complement strand
TAAGAAGAAGGCCGCTAAGAAGAAGGCTGCCCCCAAGAAGAAGAAGGCCGCCAAGAAGAAGGCTGCCCCCAAGAAGAAGAAGGCCGCCAAGAAAAAGGTAGCCAAGAAGAAAGCGGCACCCAAGAAGAAGAAAGCCGCTAAGAAAAAGACAGCCAAACGGAAGAAGAAGTAGGCTGTAACGCTAGCGCTTCAACCTGTAACAGTGATTTTGCAGGTTAATGAAACGACGAGAAAGAGCCGCGGATCATTTCCGCGGCTCTACACTTTTCTTGGCCTAAGTTGTTTTCGCAGAACGATTTAAGACTCACAGGAAAGACCCTCCTGCGAACGTCCAACCGGTTTGGTGGCAGTGCCCGCCAACGCCGTGCTATCCCAAAATAGGAAGAGACGGCTGGAGCGGTTCATCAGCTGCTTTGGTAACAAGATTTGTCACCAGCGAATGAACCAGTTTCTCTAAATGAGGTGCAACAATCGCGTCCTCAAAGAGGCTACCAATCGATCCACCATCACCTTGGCTACGTATCTGGATGTTAATCGGTACGGCGCCCAGGAACGGAATTTCATACTCTTGAGCGCGTAATTGAGCACCGCCGGTGCCAAAAATATCGTATTGCTTGTTGCAATCGGGGCAAACAAATCCACTCATATTCTCAATCATTCCCAATACGGGAATCTTGACCGTGTTGAACATGGCAATCGACTTGACCGCGTCCAATAGCGCTACATCCTGCGGCGTACAAACTACGACAGCTCCAGTAAGCGGAAGCAGTTGAGACAACGATAACGCGATATCGCCGGTCCCTGGTGGCATGTCAATGATTAAATAATCCAGGTCACCCCAGTTTGTCTGGCCCAGAAATTGGGCCACATATTTGTGCAGCATGGGCCCTCGCCACACAATTGCCTGATCAGCTGGTACGACAAATCCGATCGACATCACAGGCATTCCATCATCAAGGATCGGTTCAATCATGTTGCCGACTTGCTGTGGCTGACCCGAGAGTCCCAGTAAATGAGGGATACTTGGGCCGTAGACGTCTGTATCGAGCAAACCAACACGACAGCCAACACGCTGCAACCCTTTTGCCAGGCACGCTGCCATCGTACTCTTTCCAACCCCCCCCTTACCTGACCCAACAGCAATCACGCTCTTCGCAGACAAACCAATCTGTCCAATCTTCTGCGGCGCGCGCTCGAAAGTACCGTCTTCGATCGAAATGTTGCGCAATTTTGGCAACGATTCTCGTAGCTTTGACTCCAACGCAGATCGAACATCCGTTCGCACCGGAAAGGCCCAGCTGGTTAGTGCCAAAGTCATGGTCAGATTGTTATCTACAACCCGAATATCTTTTAGCTGCTCAAACTTCAGTGCGCTGCGACCCGTTTCCGGATCCTGGAAATCTGCAAGTGCCCGTTCGACATCCGCTAACTGAACCAAACTCTCCACCATCGGTGGCCTCCGTCAATAAATCGCATCATGAATCGGAAAAAAAGGAGTCGAAGGCCTGCTCAACCCGCGACCTTGCTCGATACCTGATGGCATACAGGTGTCGACGCAACATGCAAATGGCTTCCCCAATTTGGCGTGGTGAAAAAAGTACGTGTGCTGCACCCGCTTCACGCAGGAACCACTCGCTTCGCCGCATCTCTCTGGTCGTGACAGCCACCCAGGGTGCTTGTTTCCAGCGTTGCCGCACTTGCAACGTCCACGGAATCAATTCGTCCAGCATCGAACGACGTACTTCGACGATCAAGAACAACACATCGCAGTTGCTCTCCAGATCGATGCAGGCTGACAAGCTGCCTGTCTCCAGTAAAGAAAGGGGCAAATCATCGGCAAACCTGCGCACAGCGGTAGCCCACCATCCGGTTTCCTCACAGATCAGCATATGTTCTGTTGCCATGACGCTTCGTATCGTAGAGTTCAACCCAGTTGGCGACAACCGGACAGAAGGGAACACAACGCCGGCATCCACTCAACAGAACACCAGGAAGCAAGTAAGCTGCCCGGATTACTCGAGTTCCAAATACTGGATACGTCTCAATAACCTGGCCCGTGACATACCCAGCCACCGGGCAGCCTGGGCCTTGTTTCCTTTGGACGCTGCAAGAGTCTCACGAATGAGGCGGCTCTCTACCTGTGACAAAAACTGGTCCATTTCTACCGGCTTGAACGCGTTCACTTCACCCTTGGTCGGCTGAATCGCCTGGTGGAACACGAACGGCAAGTCAGCAACCTTGATCTGCGGCCCCTCGGCGACAGCGGCAGCCTCTTGTATCAGATCACGTAGCTCGGCAATGTCGCCAGGCCAAGGATAAGCCGCCAGGCAATCGATTGCCTCTGGACTAAGCCCACTGAGCTGCCTGCCTTCTTGACGATTGGCTTCTTCGAGAAACTGTTGCGCCAATAGCGGTAAATCTCGTATCCGACTCACTAAGGGGGGTAACTCAATGACCAGTGAACTTAGTCGGAAAGCCAGATCGTGGGAAAATTCATCTCGCGCAGCAAGTTTCAGTAAACACTGGCGCGTTGTTGTGATAACCCGCAAGTTACATTGGGGAAGATGCAACAACTCCAAGAGCTCTTGCTGGGCATCGGTAGCCAGCAAATCGGCATTCAACAACAGAATCGATGGGACCATCGCCTCCCACTTGGCGCGTTCACGTGACATAAACGCTGTAATCGTCGATCGCAACAGCTCACCGTCAAATAATTCCGATGCTAACGGGAGAACGGGAACCTGTTCTTCAGTAGAACTGGCGTAGTGAATCGCACGAGCCACTGTTTCACTACCGCTACCGTGGTTGCCAATCACCACAACATGCGTCTTGGAATCACTGGCCAAACGCACCTGTGCACGAACCCGGTGTAATTCCTCACTCTCACCGACTAAATGGTCTACTCGAAAGTACTGCCCCAGTTCATGACGCAGTTTACGCAGCGTCTGATGCAACTCTGAAGGTGTAGGCTCCCCTGTCGTTGGCTGCAAAGAGCCCTGCCAGGAAAGAGACGCTTCAACAACGACAAGAACTCCTGACAATTCACCTCCCGTCGATTGTAACGGAATAAATTCAGCAACGCGGCGTTCGAGCCTACCGGTCGTAGACCGGTGTGATACCTCCGCAGCCATCCTGACACCTGTAAACACCTCCGGCGGAGGACACAGTCCAGACGCAGCGTCCTCAGCGGCGGTAGACCGCGGCGCCGAATGGTAGTCGCACCGCTGTCCAACTAGATCCTCTTCGACAACATCAACCCATCTACAGCAGGCTTCGTTCGCAAAGACGATCCGCCGCTGATCGTCGAGGACAAAGACCGGGAGCGAGCTGGATGACAGTAGTTGCTTGAGCGCATTGGCGGTCGAACGTTTGCGTGCCATGGCGAAACCCTGTTGTGAGATCCCTCGGCCATAGAGGTATCATACCGTCACGGTCCAGTTACAAATCAGGCAGTCGCTAGTGACCGTACGGTTACCATTCCACGAACGCTGAACATCGACACTTGCGCGGGAAAAAACAGAACCAGCAACTCTTATCGTACGATCTTTGGAGCCAATTCCCAGGCGCAAGCAATTGGTCACTCCAGACCATACTCTTGAGACGGCAAGCGCCGCAGGAAACCTTCGCCACCGCGCTACTCCGGGATCTGTTCACCATCCGGGGCATTCATTCCCAATTCTGGCTCCACCGGTACCTGGCGTGCTCGTACTGCTTGCGGTTCAATCGCGTCCAGCAATCGGCCGGGATCGGCACCGATCAAAACCAGCAACACCGAGCAAATCGCAACGACTGTCTGCAAGCCATGGTCAGCGGTCACCGGCGAATCAGAGTGAGGTGGTTTGAAGTACATCACCAGAATCACACGCAAATAATAGGCTGCGGCGATTGCCGCATTCAGGGCACCTGCAACCGCTAATACCGCAAACCAGCCACGCATCGGGTGCGTCATATCAAAGGCGAGTTCGACAGCGCCACTGAACAAGGTCAACTTGCCCCAGAAACCCGCCAGTGGTGGAATCCCGGCCAGTGACAGCATGCACACGGCAAGCATGGCCGCAATCGGCGCATGGGTTTGACTTAAGCCCGCTAGATCATCCAAGTGTTCCGCTTCTTCTCCGCGGCTACGTACATAAGCGAATGCTCCAAATGTCCCTAATGTCGCGACGACGTACAGAACCAGATAGAAGAGCATTGCCGAAAGTCCATGGAGCCCGCCAGATGAAGCAGATGCCAGCCCAAGGGCAAGACCGATCAACAGATACCCGGCATGCGCGATTGAGGAATACGCCATCAATCGACGAACATGGGTCTGCCACAACGCGCAAACATTACCAACCGTCATCGTGACAATCGCCAGGACGATCACCAACTTGGCACCAAGATAAAATTCCGCGGGAACGACATTCACCACAATCCGTGTGAGAGCCAGGATCCCTGCAATCTTGGGAGCGCACGCCAGAAAGGCAGCGTTGACATTAGTCGTACCCTGATAGACGTCTGGGGCATAAAAATGAAAAGGCACCGCCGTGATCTTGAAACCAAGCCCTGCCAAGACCAACACCAGTCCCAAGGGAAGCAAGCCCCCGATCTGGGACTGCATAATCTCCGGCAACTTGTCTCGTATGCCCAACAGGTCACCACTACCGACAAGCAGGGTAGTACCTGACATTCCGTAGACAAAGCTAACGCCGTACAAAAACAACGCCGAGGCCAACAGGCTGAGGAAAAAGTACTTGACCGTAGCCTCTGATGAGGCGCGGTTACGTTTCCCCAGGAACAAGAGCATATAGGTAGGAATCGATACCAATTCGGTCCCCAGAAACAGAAACACCAGGTCATTTGCCCTGGAGACGAGCATCAACCCCGCCACAACCATCAACAAGCCGCCAAAAAACTCGGTGGCTAGCTTTCGACGGGTCTGGCGCCAAGCCATTAACACCATGACCAGACCCAGGACCACCGAGAGTAACCGTCCTGTGTCACCTGTCGCATCCTGGATCAAGGGACCGGAATAAAGGACCGGACGGCCCCAGTCACGTACCACCATCACGAGCGCAAAAAGCAGCGGAAGCGTCGCACAAACGGGCCACCACGAACGCCGACGATCAGCGGCACCTAGCACAAACAGGGCAGTAGCCGACAGGATCAAGGCCCCCTCGGGAACCAGGATCAGGATGGTTTCTAGATCGACAGGCACGGCAAGATTACTCAGTCAGAAAGTCAATGAAACAGCCACTTACACATTCGGTCAGGGCACCCGCCGTGACAATTCGACAGCGGGCGCTGTTACTTTGGGCACAGCAGACCACAGACGCTGGTAGTCTTCGTGATGGCGAGTGAAAGCGTTTTCTGCGACCGCCTCAACATCATTCAGAGTCTGTGCCGTTCTCGACAAGAAAAAACCCGGAGCAACTCCGATCCAGACGACCAGGATCGCCAGCGGTGCTACCGCCAGAATCTCACGGGGAGATAAATCACAGGCAGGAGCATGTGCAGCATGCTGAGCCGGCTCCTTCAACGGACCAAAAAAGACGCGCTGGACAAGGTAGAGCATATACCAGGCTCCCAACACGACTCCGCTGACCGCAAGAACCGCAACCGCGATGAGCAGAGGCTGCCAGCCCGCTATCGATTGGGACCAGGCCCGCTGGAACATTCCGAGCAGGACCAGTACTTCGCCCGCAAAACCATTCAACCCAGGTAGCCCGATACTGGAGAAGGTAAACAACAGCATAAAGAAGGAAAGGATTGGCAGGCGTTTTGCCAAACCACTCAACGCGCTAATTTCCCGGGTGTGATAACGCTCATAAATCATCCCTACCAACGCAAACAAAGCGCCTGTTGAGATGCCGTGATTAACCATCTGCAACGTTCCACCTTGTAGACCTGGACGATTGAGCGCGAACAATCCCAACACACAGAAACCCATGTGACTCACACTCGAGTAGGCAATGAGACGCTTGAAATCGTCTTGCGCAAGCGCCACTAAAGCGCCATAGACAATCCCGATCACGGCCAGTGACAACAACCAGGGATATACAAATACGGTCCCTGTACTCACCCAGGGAAAGACACTCGCCACGACATTCGGCACGACTTGAATACCCGGGTGCAAAATCGCATCCGGCAGCATCAAGATCCCAAACCGAACAAAACCATAGGTGCCAATTTTCAGCAACACCCCAGCCAGCATGACACTGCCCGCGGCAGGTGCCTGAACGTGTGCCAGTGGTAACCAGGTATGCAACGGAAAGAGCGGCACTTTGATCGCGAAGCCGGCAAACAGCGCCAGAAAAACCATTAACTGAAATTTGACTGGCAAGTTTCCTTCGCTGGCCGCCAGCCGCAAATTGGTTGATAGATCGGGAATCGAAAACGTCCACGTTCCTCCATTCCACTGGTTTGCGTTCCAAACCACAATCGCCAGCAAACCCAACAGTGTCAAAACACTGCCAGCCAAAGTGAACAAAAAGAACTTGACGGCCGCATATTGACGTTGCTCGCTGCCCCATACGCCCACGAGAAAAAACAGCGGAATCAAAGTGAATTCAAAGAACACATAGAACAGCACGATGTCACGAGCGACAAACACGCCCACACAGCCAAATTCCAACAACAGTAACATGCCATAAAACAACGCGACGCGATCGCGAATCGCTTCCCAACTGACCAGAATGGCCGTCAAGGTCAGTAGGGGCGACAATCCGAACATCCACAGCGAGAGGCCATCCAGCCCAACATGAAAACGGACATCCAACGGAGTTACCGATGAATTAGCAAGCCACGCAACATCGGTGACAGCCAGCTCCGCTTGAGTCGCCGCTTCGCTGGAAAAAACAATCGCAGTCGAGCAGATCAGACTTACCGAGGCGACCAAGAGCGCAATCCAGCGGACGGCCCGGTCACCCAAGGGTGCCACGACCCAAATGACCCCGACGCCAACCAGCGGCACAAACAAGGTAACAAGTAACAGGAGTTTTAAATCCAACATCGCACGACCAATTCGATTCAGAACCTAACGGATCCACCACATCCAAAGAACCAGCAACAAGAGACCCAACACCATGCCCAGCGCATAGAACTGCAGTAGTCCTTTATGCAGGGATCGCACCATCCACCCGGCAAATCGTGGCAACCAGCCAATCAAATTGACCAGTCCATCAATCAACCAGCGGTCAACGATACCACTGATGTTGGCGAGTGTGCGCAAAGGCCAAATCACGACACAACCATACAATTCATCCAGGTAAAACTTCTCACTGGACAATCGATAAGGCGAGCAATAAACCGCTCGCCGAGTCACACGAGACAGCCAGCGAAACTCGAAAAACGCCTGGAGCCACCCAACAAAAGGCCTATCACCCAGGTACAGAACCGAAGCAATCCCAACGCCAGCCAGGGCGATCACCGAACTGATCAAGGCCACCTCCCCATCCAGCTTCGGTATAAACGACTCCCCGGACAAGGAAGGCGTCTGCTGCAAATAACCAGCAGGCTGGTGGTAAATCTCCAACACACCACCGATTGCCAGTGCGCAAACGGAAAGGACTGCCAAAGGCCTCCACATGGATGCGGGTTCATGTGGGTGATCGGCTTCCTCGGGGACATACTGCCGGCCCCAGAAGGTTAAATAATACGCCCGGAACGTATAGAAAGCGGTCAGCAATGCGGTAAACATGGCCGACCAATGCAGCCAGCGATAGATCGACGCACTCCACGGCGGGGGTATCGTGAATACCTGCTTTTCCGGCGGCGCGGACGCGACTGTGTCAAGATCCGCCAGCGTTACGGCAGACACCTCCAATTGATCCGCCTTCTCTTTGACCGCTTTGACAATCTGGTCTTTACTCCAGAATCCAGAGAACAGTGGAATCCCGGCCAAGGCCAGGCAACCGCACAAGAACGTCAAATGGGTTTTCGGCAAGATGTGCCGCAACCCGCCAAACTTCCGCATGTCAATCACATCACCCATCGCATGCATCACACTTCCTGCTCCCAGGAACAGCAAAGCTTTGAAAAAGGCATGTGTGAAGAGATGAAAAAAGCCGGCCGTAATTCCGGCCATCGTCCCGGTTCCCAGCGCGAGGAACATGTAACCCAATTGACTGATGGTGGAATATGCCAGTACTCGTTTCAGATCAAACTGGGTCAGTGCGATGACAGCGGCCAGCAACGCAGTGAAACCGCCCACACACGCCACGGTCAGCTGCGCTGTCGGGCAGGCCGCAAACAGGGGTGTACAGCGCACCACCAGGTAGACACCGGCAGTCACCATCGTGGCAGCATGGATCAACGCACTAACCGGCGTCGGTCCTTCCATCGCATCAGGAAGCCAAATGTGGAGTGGAAACTGGGCGCTCTTTCCACACGCGCCCAACAAAAACAACAAACAGATAGCCAGTACGACCAGTTCGCCATCAGGGCCGATGACAAAATCGTTGGTCTTGATCCGTGACTGGCCCAGAACTCCACGTATCAGTGTGCTACCGGGATCCATTCCCGCCGCTTTCTCCGACACCGCTTCCTGGACTGTCTTTGAATCAACCACGACCTTGCCTGCAGGCGTATGCAACACATCGTGATAATTCACGGTTCCGTAGGTAGTCCAGATCAAGAAGACGGCAATGATCAAACCAAAGTCGCCGACACGATTGACCAGGAATGCCTTCTTGCCAGCCGCTGCAGCAGATGGCCTGGTGTACCAGAAACCAATCAAGAGATAGCTGCAAACCCCGACACCTTCCCAGAACACAAACAGCAACAGGAAATTACTTACCGAGACCAGCATTGTCATGGAAAAGACAAAGAGTCCTAAATAGGTAAAAAACCTCCAGTATCCTCGGTCATCATGCATATAGCCGACGGAAAACAGTGCCACGAGCGTGGAAATGAAGGTCACCATCGCCAGCATCGTCGCGGTCAACGCATCTGCACGCAGCGTGATATCGACACGAAACGGTCGTGTTATCGGCTCGTCCAGGCTCTTGCCAGCCGCCGTGAGGCCGGAAATTTCTGGAACGTGGGCGTCTTCAATTACCGCCCACGACCACAACTGGATGGGAACCTCGAAGCCTGTATCCGAATTCTCCGTGTATCCTCGCTGTACTTGTACGACCAGCACAAGACTACAGAGCAATGACAGGGCCAGCGCAATCACCACCGGTAGATGACTTTGGGACCTGAGGACACGTGGTCCCAAGCTTGCCGTCACGATTGCTGCGACCAAGGGTAAGGTCGGAATCAATACTACCAACCACTCCATTCAAATTCTCCCGCAATTCGTCTCTACTGGTCAGATCTGGCTTCGGTGGTTGGACTCGTCTTCATCCGCTTGCGGTTCGATTCCCGCAGGTGTCAATGTGGGCCATTTTTGCGTTCCCGCAGTGTGCCCCGGTAAGCCTCGATCGACAAACGGAGCCTGCCCCTCCTCGCGCAGATCTTGCCAGATCGCAACATCCAGACTGCCTGTTTGCTTGGCTAACATCAAGATCAACGCCAAGGCAATGGCCGCCTCACAAGCGGCCACCGCAATCATGAAAACAACAAAGATCTGGCCGCCCCAATCGCCGTGGTACCGCCCCCATGCCACCAGACTAAGCGACACGCCCTGCAGCATCATTTCTGCGCAAAGGAACATGACGATCAAATTGCGACGTACCAGCAAACCCACCAGGCCTAGCCCAAACAGCAACGCCCCGACAACCAGGTAATTCTGCAACAGTGCCCATTCACTCATGGTGTGAGCCCTCCTGCATCTGTTTCCCGTGAACCATAATGGCTACCGCGACCACCAGCGCTACCAGCAATAAAGTACCCGTGACTTCGACGGAAATGAGTCGTTGCCCAAAGAGCGCTGCGCCAAAACCGGCCATGTGTGCTTCTACCGACAGTGCACCTGTGGTTGTCCTTGCTACCGGATCGATCAGCAGGACTGACCAGGAAACCACACCGCTCAACAAGAGTCCTGCCGTCACAGCCAGCAGTGGTACAAACCTGCCCCAACTCTGCTGGTCATAGTTCGCATTACCTTCCGGGTTTGCCAGCATGACGACAAACAAGAACATCACAACTACCGCGCCTGCATAAACCGCAATCGTCGCCACTCCGAGGAACTGCGCGCCTTGCAGCAGGAAGAGGCTTGCGACACCAATCAACGACAACGCAAACCAGAGAGCAGCATATAAGGGCCGGCGCGAGGTAATGGTCGCAGCAGAGGAAAGGACTGTAATTACGGCCAACACAGCAAACACAATTTGCTCCGCTTGCGGTTGCAGCTCAGCTGGTGATTGGATATCCCCTGGTGGTTGGAAACGCGGCAAACTGATCAACAACAGGGTTAATCCAGCCACAGCACAGACCACTCCCGCAGCCCGCAACCAGGAACGGGTATTGGGCAGCAACAACAAACCTACACCTACGGCCACGAAGGCGCCACAAAATGTCGCCCATGCAACAGGACTTGTCGCAGAGTCCACCGATGCCCAAGCCAGCAAACCGCTCACACCGTGCCTCCTAGATCCGCCGATTTCATCTGTTCGGTTTCAATCGTCTCGTCAAATACGCTCAACAACTTTTCCTTGTCAAAAATCATCTCTTCGCGACTGCGACCTGTGAGGTTGTAGAGACTGGTCAATTCAATCGCATCGACCGGACATGCCTCTTCACACATGCCACAATAAATGCAGCGCAGTTCATCGATCGTAAAACTCTCTGGATATTTCTCTCGATCAGGCCAAGGGCTCTCGTCCGCCAAAATATCAATACAATGCGCTGGGCAAGCCGTCGCACAAAGAAAACACGCAACACACTTCACGCGGCCTTGCTGGTCCTTATTTAACCGGTGGACGCCACGGTAAATGAGCGGGTTACCAATCTGCGGTTCTTCATCCGGATAGCTCACCGTGACGTCTTTACCCGCAACACTCTTGGTCAAATGCTTGACGGTCGTCGTCATTCCATGCACGAACAACGACAG
>MDTE01054280.1_pt1 | contig 10976 bp, 7 predicted proteins | sample 811231 | NCBI WGS metagenome assembly MDTE01 (sample SAMN05326651, study PRJNA326480) | marine metagenome | isolation source: seawater | place: Indian Ocean: Red Sea | collected 2010 | reverse complement strand
TTAACAAAAGAGGGTTTTAAAGTTATGGTTTATTGTAATGACGACCCTTTAATGGCAAAAAGATTAGAAAATGTTGGAGCAGTTGCAATTATGCCTTTAGCAGCTCCAATAGGGTCAGGATTAGGAATCCAAAACTATACAAATATTAAAATTATCCGTAAGCAAACCAGACTTCCCGTTATTATTGATGCAGGAATTGGACAAGCTTCAGATGCTTCTATTGCAATGGAACTAGGATGTGATGGCGTTTTAATAAATACTGCTATTGCTAAAGCAAAAAAACCTTTAGAAATGGCTAAGGCAATGAAATACGCTGTTATAGCTGGAAGAAAATCCTACCTTTCGGGGAGAATAGACAAAAGCCTTATCGGATTTGCTTCAACAACCAGAAAAGGTATTATTTAATTTTTTTTCTTTTAAAATATTTTTTCTTTTTAAATTTTTTCTTACCAACAAATTTAATTATGTTACCTCTATTTTTATTTTCTATAGATATTTTTTTAATTTCAATTTTATGTTCGATTTTTTCTAGAATTTTTTTACCTTTATTCTCAAAAGATATTTCATACTCTGGTACCAACAAAGATTTATCTCCTAGCAAATTAATTTTCATTTTGTGATTTTTTTCCAAATATTTTAAGTCTTTATCAAAGTTATCAGATAAAAATGATTTAATTTTATCAGGAATGCTTGCATTAACTATTTTTGCTTTAGATTTTACCGCTTTTACCTCTACTAGCTTTAATATTTTTTGGGCAAATGATGGATTTGTCAAAGAAATATTCCATTGCACACTACTTTCTCTCAATCTTTGTCTAGACATTTCCAATAAACCAAAAGTACTAATTCTTCCAATTTGTACTCTTGCCCTGTCTTTTCTACATCGATCCTTCAATTTTCTTTCGACTTGCTTCCGATTGCCGAAGTTCATCATATCTATAAAATCTATAATAATTAATCCAGATAAGTCTCTTATCTTAATCTGCCTAGCTATTTCTTCCGCAGCTTCGAGATTAGTATCTAGCGCAGTACTTTCAACGTTTTTTTGCTTTATAGATTTACCCGAGTTTATATCTATTGATACTAATGCTTCAGTAGGATTAATAACTAAATAACCACCAGAATTAAGCTTCACTTGTGTATCGTAAATTTCATTTAATTTTTCCTCGATTTTTTCCTTAATAAATAACGGTTCTTTATCTCTGTATTTTTTAATTTTCTTTACATTTTTGGGCATCAATATTTTCATAAAATTTTTTGCTTTTTGATAGCCCTCATTCCCTTGAACTATAATGTTTTTAGTATCATCATCATAAATATCTCTTAATGTTCGTTTAATAATATCGCTTTCTTGGTGAATTAATGATGGAGCTATCGAATTCATTGCTGTTTCTTTTATTTTATTCCAACTGTCAATTAAACTGGATAAATCATATTCAATATCATTTTTAGTTTTGTTTGAGCCCGCTGTTCTTACAATAAGACCCATTTCCTTGGGTATATTTATTTCATTAAGAATTGATCTTATTTTTTTTCTTTCCCCAAAATTAAAAATTTTTCTTGATATACCTCCGCCCTTAGGTGTGTTTGGCATTAAAACTATATATTTACCAGCTATTGAAATAAAAGTTGTTAATGCAGCACCCTTTAAACCTCTTTCGTCTTTTAAAACTTGTACTAAGATTACTTGATTTGGTTTAATTACCTCTTGAATTTTATACCTTTTTGATGGGGCTTTACTTTTTTTTTCATCAACATTGGCTTGGTTTTCTATCTCACCAATTTTTTCTTTAGCCTCATCATTTACAGACAAGTCATTTTCTTTAATTGAAATATCTTCTTCCTCACTTTTTTTAGCAAGTTCCTCTCTTAATTTTTCTTCTTCTTTTTTAATTTTATCTAAATCACTTGATGGTATTTGATAGTAATCAGACTGAATATCATTAAAGGATAGAAAACCATGTCTTTCTCTCCCAAAATCTATAAAAGCGGCTTGAAGTGATGGCTCTACTCTGCTGACTTTACCTAAATAGATGTTATTTTTTATAAGATTATTTTTAGCTGTCTCGAACTCATAATCTTCAATATTTCCATTTTCTTTAAGTACAACCCTAGTCTCATCTGGATGCGAAGCATCAATATATAAATTCTTTTCCATAATGTGATATTTATTTTTTTCATTTTTTTAAATTCTGATGCCTTAACTTTAACAAATTCATGAATTAAATTAAACTAAAATGAATATTTTAATAAAAAAAATCCTGATCTCATTTAGTGCAGTTTTTTTGTTTATATTCTTAGTGGTTGTGTCCATATTGTGGGCTTTTTCAAATAATTTGCCAGATTATAAATATTTAAAAAATTATAAAGCACCCGTATCAAGTAAAATTTATTCTGGTAATGGAGAACTTATTCAAGACTTTTCATCTGAGAGGCGAATTTTTATTCCCTATAATTCTATACCAAAAATAGTCATAAACTCATTTTTATCAGCAGAAGATAAAAATTTCTTTGATCATCCTGGTATAGACGCAAAAGGAGTCTTACGAGCTATTATAAAAAATATTTCAAATATTATAAATTCTAAAAGGTTAGAGGGAGCCTCAACTATAACGCAACAAGTAGCAAAAAATTTTCTTTTAAGTAATGAGATTAGTTTAAAAAGAAAACTGAAAGAAGCTATTTTAGCTTTCAGAATTGAAAGAAGTTTGTCTAAAGAGAGAATATTGGAGCTTTATTTGAATCAAATTTATTTGGGCCAAGGCTCCTACGGAATTGCTGCCGCAAGTCTAGAATATTTCGATAAATCCATAGATGAATTAAATTATGAAGAAGCAGCTTTACTTGCCGCATTACCAAAAGCACCAAGTAGATACAATCCTTACAAAAATGAAAAGGTTGCAAAATTTAGAAGAGATTTAGTTTTAAAAAACTTATTCGAAAACAAATATATAAACAAAAATATTTTTAATGAATTAAAAAATAAAAAAATTAATTTAAAAAAGAGAAAAAAAATATTTTTAGAAGATTCAAGGTATTATGTTGAGGAGGTTAGGAAAGATATTATAAATCAATTAGGTTATGATAAAGTATATAAAGATGGGTTAAATATAAAGACCCCTTTAAATTTGAATTTACAAGAAATAGCTTCTAATGTTTTAAGAAAAGGTATTGAGAATTACGATAGGAGAAATGGGTGGAGGGGCTCAGTTAAAAATATAAGCTTATCAAATAAAAACTGGCCAAGTATCATCAAAAATAATTTAGAGAAAAAAATTGGATGGAAGTTGGCGAGAATAATAAAAGTTGACGGAAATGTATTAAAAATTGAGACAGAAAATGCTAAAATTGGTGAAATTAATTTATCAGGCTCAGGTTGGATAAAATCTAGTGATAAAAAGAAAGGCTTTAAAAATGGAGATATTGTTTATGTAAAGCAAATTAATAATGCTATTTATGAATTAAAACAACTTCCAGCTGTTAATGGCGCTATAGTTGTCATGGATCCATATACTGGAAGAGTTTTAGCTTTGAGTGGTGGATTTAGCTTTAAAAAAAGTGAGTTTAATAGGGCAACACAAGCATTAAGACAACCAGGCTCAGCCTTCAAACCTTTTATATATGCTCTCGCACTAGAAAACGGATACTCACCATCAACTTTAATTTTAGATGCACCATTAGTTTTAAAACAAGGAACAGATCTTAAAATGTGGAAACCAGAAAATTATGGTAAAAAATTTTATGGACGATCAACATTAAGAGAAGGGCTAGAAAAATCTAGAAATTTAATGACTGTTCGTATTTCACAAGATTTAGGTCTTAAAAAAATAGTCAATTTATCAAAAAATTTAGGTATCTATGAAAATCCCACTGAACTTTTATCAATTTCTTTAGGTTCAGCAGAAACAACATTATTAAAATTAACATCTGCATATTGCTCTTTTGTAAATGGAGGTAAGCTTGTTAAACCCAAGTTAATAGATCGTATTCAAGATAGTGAGGGTAATACAATTTTTAAGACAGAAGACAGATTTTGTGAGAATTGTGAAAATATATCATTTTTAAATAATGATGTTCCAAAAATTAAAGATAATTTTAAACAGATTTTTTCAGCACAAACTGCATACCAAATAACATCAATTCTTCAAGGTGCAACAAAAAGAGGTACCGCAAAAAAATTAAGAAATTTAAATTTAGACATCGCTGGAAAAACTGGAACGACTAATAAAAATACTGACACCTGGTTTGTTGGATATACATCTGATTTGGTTGTTGGAGTTTATATAGGTCACGACGAACCAAAAACACTAGGAAAATTTGAAACAGGTGCAAAAACAGCAATGCCCGTCTTTGAGTCCTTTATCAAAAAAGCAGTAAAAAAAGAAAATACAAGACCTTTTAAGATACCCGAAAACATAACTTTAATGGTAGTCGATTCTAATACGGGCAAAAAAGTTAGTTTTGCCTCAAAGAAAACCTTGATCGAATCTTTTAAAACAGAAAAAATTAATGAAAATTTTGATGTAAATATGAAAAATAACAATAGATTTAAAAACAATAATATATTAAAGTTTTATTAATGAGCGACCTATTTATTCAAAACTTAAACTTAATAAAAAAAATAAATCAAAGAATACAGGAGTATCTTTGAGAAAAATAATATCAAATCAAAAATAGATAAGTATCAAAAATTAGTTTTAGGTGAAAATTTCTGGAAAGACCAATCTAAGGCTCAAAAAATTTTAAAAGAAAAAAAGAAATTAGATGATCTAGTGTTATCATATGAAAATTCTGTAAAAGAAAGTAAAGATTTAAATGAATTTTTTATTTTAGCATCAGAAGAGAATAATGCTAAACTCCTTCAAGAACTTACAAAGAACATAGAATTATTAAAATCTGATGTTCAAAAAAATGAAATTAAATGTTTTTTATCCAAAGAAAGCGACAGCAATGATTGTTTTGTTGAGATCCATGCAGGCGCAGGCGGCACAGAAAGTCAAGACTGGGCTGATATGCTTAGAAGAATGTATATCAAATGGTCAAATAGTCGTGAATTTAAATATAATATTATTAGCGAACATAAAGGTGAAGAGGCTGGGCTTAAATCTAGTACAATAAAAATTAATGGAGATTTTGCCTTTGGTTGGTTAAAAAGTGAATCTGGAATTCATCGTTTAGTTAGAATCTCTCCATTTGATTCTGGTGCAAGAAGACACACCAGTTTTGCTAGTGTATGGGTTTACCCAGTGGTTGACGATAGTATTGACATTGATATTCAAGAAAAAGATTTGAGGATTGATACATATAGATCTAGTGGGGCAGGAGGACAACACGTTAATACAACAGATAGTGCGGTTAGAATTACACATATTCCAACAAAGATAGTTGTTCAATGTCAAAATGACAGATCGCAACATAAAAATAAAGAGACGTGTATGCAAATGTTAAAAGCCAGGTTGTATAATCACGAACTTGAGAAAAGAGAGAGGGAAAGCATTGGTGAAAAAGATCAAAAAAAAGATATTGGATGGGGACATCAAATTAGATCTTACGTTTTACATCCATATAGGTTAGTAAAAGATAATAGAACAAATTTTGAGACAAGCGACCCAGATAAAGTTTTAAACGGAGAACTAGACAGCTTTTTGGAAAGCTCTCTATTCAATATGAATGGTTAAAAGATTTATACAATTTGTATTATTATTATTAGTATTTTTAATTTTATTTTTAAGTTATTTAAGCATTTACGGAATTAGTACAGACAAGTTCAATAATTTAATCACTCAAAAAATCAATGAAAGAAATAAAAATCTTGATATTAGGATTGATAAAATAAAAATTTTTCTCAATATAAACAATTTAAATTTTGAGCTTAAAACTAAAAATCCAAAATTTTTTTTTAAAAATAAAGAAATTAAAATCAAAAGTATAAGCACAGATTTCAAATTAAAAAGTTTTTTTTCAAAAAAAATAAATTTAGAAGAAATCAAAATCTCAACAGATAAAAATAAAATTCAAAATATTATTGAAGTTGCAAGAATTTATAAAAACAATCCTCAATTATTTATCTTAAGCAAAACCGTAAAAGATGGCTTTGTTTCTATAGACAGCAAAATAAGTTTTAACGATGATGGTAGTATTAAAAGAAACTTTTTAGTTGATGGTAAAATTGAGAATTTAAGAATAAAGTTATTAAATGATAAAATAATAGAAAATATAAACTTAAATTTTTTAATAAAAGATAAGGATTATTTAATTTATAATTTCTCGTCAATTTATCAATCAATTAAGATCAAATCTAATCAAATAAAAATTTTTGATAATACAAAAGATTTTACTATTCAAGGCGACATATCAAATATAAAAAAGGAATTAGATCCGCGTAAGTTTTCATTCCTTATAAACGATAACTTTAAAAATTTCTTTAAGGAAAATATTATAATTTCATCTAGTAATAAGTTTTCTTTTAAACTCAGCAAAAAAATGAAAATTTCAGATACTAAAGTTCAGTCAAAATTATCAATAGAAAAATTTGAATATTCTAATGATTTTTTTAAAAGATTTTTTCCAGGATATAAAAAAATTTTAAAAATTGAAAATAATAATATTACATTCGATTACGATAATGGCGATTATAAAGTTATAGGTAAATCTAAATTAAATATTAATGGTGATATTGATGATATTAGCTATGAATTTAACAAAATCAAAAATGAATTTCTCTATGATCTTAATTTTGAAATAGTCAACTCTGCTGTTAACTTTAAAATATTAAATTACACGAAAAAAAAAGAAGATAAAGGATTGTTAAAAATAAAAGGAAAATATTTACCTTCTAGCTTTTTTAATTTGCAAACTGTAAAATTTACCCAAGACAAAAATTTGATAGATATTCAAAATATCAAATTCAATAAAAATAATAAAATCCAAAGTATTGATGAGATTAATCTGAATATCTTTAATAATAATGATAATCCTAGTAAATTAAGTGTTAAAAGAAAAAAAAAAAATTATTCCATAGCTGGTGAAATTTTTGATGGCACTAAATTAGTGGATGAAATTTTATTTTCAAAAAATGATGATAATTTTTTCGATTTGTTTGATAATTTGAGCAGCGAAGTATCAATTTTAATAGACACTGCATACCTTAATAAATCAGATTTTTTGACGTCATTAGATACTAATTTAATAATTAAAAATAATGAAATTTTAAATCTTAATTTATTATCAAAGTTTCCCAATAATGATGAATTTAAAGTTTCAATCAGAACAAATGATAATAAAGAGAAGATAACAACCCTTTTTACAAATTACGCAGAACCTCTGGTGAAAAAGTATAAATTTATTAAAGGTTTTGAAGGTGGGTCATTAGATTTTTATTCAGTAAAAAAAAATAAAAAGACTAATTCAAATTTAAAATTATATGATTTTAAATTAAAAGAAGTTCCTGCACTTACTAAGTTGTTAACATTAGCGTCATTACAGGGTATTGCAGATCTTTTATCCGGCGAGGGTATAAGATTTAATGAATTTGAGATGAAGTTTAATAAAGAAAAAGGGCTAATGACCATTGAGGAAATATATTCATTGGGACCCTCAATTTCAGTTTTAATGGAAGGTTATGTTCAAAAAGATGAGCTAATAAGTTTAAGAGGAACTTTAGTCCCAGCTACCACCATCAATAAAGCAATAGGCTCAATACCTTTATTAGGCGATATACTTGTAGGAAAAAAAGCTGGTGAAGGAGTTTTTGGAGTAAGTTTTAAAATAAAAGGGTATCCAAAGGATTTAAAAACTACAGTAAACCCAATTAAAACATTAACACCAAGATTTATTACTAGAACTTTAGAAAAAATAAAAAAATCTAATTAATAATTTTTACCAAAACATGGTTTTTTTTACCATGTGATAATTTTAGAATATTATCTTTAAAATCACTAATTGTGATATTAGAATTTTCTTGAATAATTGGATTATTGTTTACTTTAATTCCAAGATTTTTAATTGCTCTTCTAACTTCACTTTTTGATTTTAATAAATTTGATCTAACAACTATATCTACAATATTAATGCCATCATTTAATTCATCCTTTTTTAGTTTTAAGACTGGCAAGTCATCTCCGAAAGTCCCAATGCCAAATGTTTTTTTTGCGGTATCAGCAGCTTTTTTTGCTGCAGCTTTGCCATGTAACATTGAGGTAGTTTCATTAGCTAATAGAATTTTTAAATCATTAATATTCATACTTTTCATACTTTCAATTTCTGAAATTTGTTTATCAGTAAACATTTTTAAAAATTTTATTACATCACGATCATCTGTATTCCTCCAAAATTGCCAATATTCATAGGGAGATAATAATTTTTTATCTAACCATACCGCGCCCTTCTCTGTTTTTCCCATTTTTGTACCAGATGCTAAGGTAATTAATGGAGTAGTCAATCCGAATGCTTGTTTACCAGAGCTTCTTTTTATTAATTCAACACCATTAACAATGTTTCCCCATTGGTCAGAGCCACCTATTTGGACTACACAATTATTTTTTTTATTTAATTCTAAAAAATCATAAGCCTGTAAAATCATATAATTAAATTCCATATAACTTAAAGATTGCTCTCTCTCCAACCTGAGCTTAACACTATCGAAGCTTAACATCTTATTAATTGTGAAATGTTTTCCAATTTCTCTCAAAAATTTTATATAATTTAACTTACCAAGCCATTTAAAATTATTTACAAAAATTGGTTTTGTTTTTACGTTTTTCTTATCTAGGAAAATATCAAATACTTTTTTAATATTTTTAATGTTTTTATCTATTTCTTTAGATGACAAAATTTTTCTAGTTTCTTCTTTACCAGAAGGGTCTCCAATCATGGTTGTACCACCTCCAAGTAAAACTATTGGTCTGTGTCCATATTTTTGAAGCATTCTCAGGCACATTATTTGTAATAAGCTACCGACATGTAGACTTTCAGCAGTGCAATCAAATCCAATATAGGCATTGATTTTTTTATCATTCATTAAATTATCTAATTCCTCAGAATTAGTACATTGATTAAAATACTCTCTTTCTTTAAACTCAGATATAAATGAACTTTTCATTTTTTAAATTATTACTATTATTCAATATACTAATTTTAATTTAATTGAAAAATAAATTGTGAGAAAATCTCTTAATAGTTTAGGCTTAATGAGTGGTACTTCTGGAGATGGAGTCGATGCATCAGTAATAAATTCTGATGGTAAAAGTCATTATGAAGTTTTAATCAATAAATACTTTCAATATACGGATGAAATATCGCAAAGTATCCATAATTTAAAACACAAAATAAATAAAATTGAGGACATAGAAAAATTTGCGCACGAAATTATTAATTTAGAGAGAAAAATTACATTATTTCATTCTAATGTTGTATCAAATTGTACAAAAAATAACGATTTTGCAATAGATTTAATAGGGTTTCATGGCCAAACAATTCTACATAAGCCGAAAGACAAGTTTTCCAAACAAATAGGCGATGGAAAATTATTATCCCAACTTTCAAAAAAAAAAGTTGTTTATGATTTTAGACAAAATGATTTAGTTAGTGGTGGTGAAGGGGCTCCGTTATCTCCAATTTTTCATTTAATTTTTGCTAAACAAAAAAAAATTAAATTACCAATCTGTATTTTAAATATCGGTGGTATATCCAATTTAACTTTGATTACGGATTTGGAGGAAAAAAATCTTATAAGCAAAGATATTGGACCTGGAAATTGTTTAATTGATGAATGGATAAGAAGAAATAAAAAAGGTAATTTTGATAAGAACGGTCAATTAGCACACTCAGGTACTACGGATCAACTTGTGCTTAATCAAGCTCTTGACGATTTTGGAAATATTCCAAAAAAAAATATAAATTCGTATGATGTAAATGATTTTGAAATAAACTTTTTAAGAGGACTTAGTTTAGAAGATGGCGCATCAACAATAACAGATTTTACATGCAATATAATTACAGATAATTTATCAAATGAAATATCTAAATCTAAAATTAAAATTTCTAAAGTCATTTTATGTGGAGGCGGAAGAAAAAACAAAACATTAATAGATAGAATTAAAATGTTAAGTGGTAAAATTATTTTTGAGACAACAGAAGATTATGACTCAGATGGAGATTTTATAGAGTCACAGGCTTTTGCTTATCTTGCAATTAGATCTTTTCTAAATCTTCCTATATCTTTTCCAAATACAACTGGCTGTAAATCACCTTCTGAGGGTGGTATTTTAGTTGAAAACTTTTAAAATAGAGCTGACTCTTTTTTAATATATTTATCTAAAACTTTTCTTAAACTATTTTCCGATTTAGTGAAAAAATGATTAGCATCTGGTACTGACTGAAAATCTACTTTAATACCTTTTTGAGAGGCTAGCCGTTTGTTAAGTTCATTAATGTGATCTAACGGAACAAGTTCATCTTTTTTTCCATAGACCATTAATCCTGATGTTGGACAAGGTGAAAGGAAAGAGAAATCATACACGTTGGGCTGAGGTGATATTGAGACAAATCTATTTATTTCTGGTCTTCTCATAAGTAATTGCATTGATATTAATGATCCAAAAGAGAAACCTGCAACCCAACATTGTGAGTTATCAAAATTTTCTCTTTCAATCCAATCAAGTGCTGCAGCTGCATCAGCAAGTTCACCTTGACCATTATCAAACTCTCCATCACTTTTTCCAACACCTCTAAAGTTTACTCTGCATACTGAAAATCCATTATCCATAAATGCATGAAATGTTTCCACTACAACTTTGTTGTTCATAGTCCCACCATATTGAGGATGAGGTTGCAATACTAAAGCGATGGGAGAAGTAATTTTTTGATTCTTATAATATTTTGCTTCTAATCTTCCTGCTGGTCCAGGAATAAATATTTCTACAATTTTATTTTCCATATTTGTTAATGATAATTATTATCAAAAAAATTTTTGTTAA
>MDTE01120021.1_pt1 | contig 10977 bp, 5 predicted proteins | sample 811231 | NCBI WGS metagenome assembly MDTE01 (sample SAMN05326651, study PRJNA326480) | marine metagenome | isolation source: seawater | place: Indian Ocean: Red Sea | collected 2010 | reverse complement strand
GGAGCCGCACCGGGATTCGCTGCCGGAGCCGCACCGGGATTCGCTGCCGGAGCCGCACCGGGATTCGCTGCCGGAGCCACACCGGGATTCGCTGCCGGAGCCACACCGGGATTCGTTGCCGGAGCCGCACCGGGATTCGCTGCCGGAGTTGTTGTCATGTTACTCGCATCGCCTTGCGTAGCATTCGGATCAACGGGTGGCCTCTTGTAGAGGGTCATCAAGCCAACAACGACGACTGTGGCCAAGTGCGGATTCTCCGTTGGAACCACGTTGACATTTGAGAGAAGACCACTGGTCGACGGCATCGCTTGGGCCGGGGACTGAAAACCTGCGCCTCCCTGGCCGCCAAAGCCACCCATCGGAGTCCCGCCACCATTGCCACCGGGAGCCTGGAGGCCGACATTGGCCGAACTGGCACCGCCGCCACCATTACCCATTGGTGTGCCACCAAAACCGCCACCCATCGGAGTGCCACCACCGCCGCCCATCGGGGTGCCACCAAATCCGCCGCCAGCACCCATCGGAGTGCCACCACCAGCACCCATCGGGGTGCCACCAAATCCACCGCCAGCACCCATCGGAGTGCCACCACCAGCACCCATCGGGGTGCCACCAAATCCACCGCCACCCATCGGGTTGCCGCCGCCAGCAGCACCTTCGCTGGCAACCACTTCCGAGGGGCGGTAGAGAATCGTGTCAGATGGCCCCTGGTTCACATGGATAATCTCGATCGGCCATGGTGAACGGCTGAGTGCAGCAAGCAATTCCGGTACTTTTCGATGGTCGACGACGAGTTTGAGCTTGAAGCCACGCGTCCGAGCAAAATCACTGTCTTCACAGTAGTACTTCAGGGGATTCAGAGATCCGTTGCCACCGGAGGCGTCGCCACCGGAAGCACTGGATCCCATCGGACCGCCGGCCCCCATCGGACCGGAAGCCCCTCCCATCGGGACCTCGCCCCCCATTGGATTGCTGGCTCCTCCCATCGGGCCACCGGCTGCTCCACCCATCGGGCTGCTGGCTCCCATCGCCCCACCACCATCTTGACTTTTTTGTCCAATGACCAAAACGGCGCTGAATTCCTCGGTGAGGGAAAAGTCGACCGGAACAGTGAACTGGGTGTCGGCAACCTGGCCACCCCCCCCGCCCATCGCTCCCATGGCTCCGCCGCCGCCGCCAACTCCTGCCGCCACTCCGGTCGGCTGTCCCGGCAGTGGTCCAGCACCGGCAGCACCGCCGCCGGCTCCTCCGGCCTCCGGAGCCCCTCCCGCTGCGCCTCCTGCTGCGGCACCTCCTCCATCGGAACTGCTCCCGGCCGTTCCCGCCGACAATCGTGTTCCCCGAAACAGTTGAATCAACTGCAGTTCCTTGACATGCGAATCGACAATGGAAACAGTTCCCGCGTTCACCTCCCGAATCGCTGTCAACAGCGACGAGATGAGCCACAGGTCCTCCTGGGCGGAGTAAATCTCCTCGATTGACGGATCAATCCCTGGCCAGGGATACCGCCCGGGAGTCGGCAGATCTCCACGAGCAAACCGCACCTTGCGGGCGCCCTGGGGAGCCTGTTCGGGCTCGACCAGTAGCCACACACGATCCAGTTCTCTTTCGTAATCCAACTTGTAGAACGTACGGATCACGTTCGCATTGCCATTGGGGGCTGCCACAACCGTCGCCACATCCTCGAGGCAATGAAAGACTGGTGCCCGTCGAGCAATTCTCGGCGGCCAGACCTTCAGCTGTTTTTGACTATCCCACAAACTGGCAGCGGCCATTGAGGTTCGCGAAGCCATCGCCGAATTGATCTTCGTCAATTCGTCAATCCAGGTGTCATTCTTCTCAGCAGCCGAAGCAGCCAGTCCGCCGATCTTCTTGAATGTCCCCTCCAGCTTGTTCTTCTCGCCTTCGATCCCATCGGTCAGCGCCCCGGTCCCGCTGCTCCAGCCAAACGGTGCCAGCACCATCACGATGACAAACAGGATCCAGAACTTGTGAGTCAGAACCGGTTTCAACTTGTCCATCTTATTCCTCGTCGTGCCCCACTGGAGGGCTGTGTGTCATTTCCGTGTCTTACCGGAAGTGGCAGAGTGTTGTTTGTGGATTGAGTTCAGATTTCTTTCAGTCGAGACACTGCGGTCTTCACGTCAACAACCGATGGTCACGGCATCCCTGGTGCGGCGGCTGGTGAACCTGGCATGGGAGTTCCTCCCCCTGGCGTTGCTTCCCCTGGTTGGCCGGTTGCCGCAGCAGCGTCCTCTGCCACCTGCCTCGCGCTGGGTGGCGTTGGTATCCACGCAAATTCCAGTTTGAAGGTGGTCTTGTCAATCTTCTCAAACTTGGTGGGTTTGCCACCTTTTGTCGACTTCGCCGCCGCCCCGACAGCTCCAAACGCCGGCCGACCGCCTCCGGCTGACCCACTGGCATCGCTCATTTTGACCCGACCCGTCGGGTCAAAATTGACGATCGTCCGACTGAGCTTGGTCAAAGTCGCGTGTGTGACTCCCAACTTCTTCATTTTCGGCTGCCAGAGATTCGCCAGTAGCGTGTTCTTCACATAGAACTGCAACTGGTCGGTCTCCTCCGGTCCCTTGTGGTAGTGCTCGCCGATCAAGGTGAAAACGTAGCCACTTCCAGCGGGGCCCTCGTCCCGGCCACTTGGATCCATGTACGCCCGCCCATCCTGGGTCGCCATCACCTTGTCGAACCACTCGGCCTTCAGGTCGCCATGCCGTTTGTGGACGATGTAGGAGATGTGGATCCGGTTGCGGCGCACCAGTTTCTGAATGTCCTTCTGGTTTCCCACTTCCTTGGGCAGGCACTCGTTGATCGCCCGAAACACCTCGGGAATCAACTCGCGGTTTTCCGCTCCTCCCAACAGGTCTTGCTGCCGACCTTGCTCCAATTCGAATTCTGAAACCAGCGTGTCATAGTTGCCCTGCGTCCCGGTGATTTCAGCGTAGACCTTTTCGCTATTTTTGGATGCCGCTGCCACCGCCTCGTCGCGAACCGATCGATCCACACAACCTCGGGGCAGAACATCGACAGCCAGGCTGGCCAACAGGATCGATGCTGCGACCACCGCCCAGGGTTTCTTCTTTCGAATCAACCGCGCCGTCTTGATCTCGCTGGGCAACAGCGTCGTGTGCACGGGTGTCACCTCCAGCGTCTGCAACGCCAGGCCCAACGGAACGGCAAACGTCAGAACATTGTCCTGGAACTCATCGGCATTGAGGACCTTTTCACCAATCACTCCCTGCAGCGATTCCACCCGTTCGACCGTGTACTGCAGGCTCTGTTGCAGGAACTTCTGGAGACCCGCCAGTTTGAATCCGTTGCCACAGCCAAGCACCCGTACGATCTTCGCTTCGCGATTGACGCTCGAGAAGTACCCGATCGACCGCTGGATCTCGGACACGTACTCGTTGAAGACTGGGCGCAGAGCCTGGAAGACTGCCCGGGGATCCTCGGACTTGGTCGCATTGCACTTCAGGTGCTCGGCCTTCGTGAAGGTCAGCTTCATTTCCTTGGTCAGGGCCCGCGTGAAATGGTTTCCTCCCAGCGGGACATTGCGAATCCAGATCTTGGCGCCATTGGTGATCAACAACGTCGTGTTGTCAGTGCCCATGTCGAGCACGATCGTGTATTCATCTGATTCGTCGGCCCCGTCCTCGACACGAACACCCATCTGGTCGTAGCAGACAAAGTTGTACAGCGCCACCGGCGCGATCTGGACCAGATCGACTTCAATCCCCGCGTCCAAAAATGGCTGCAATGTCTCGTAGACCTGGTCGCGTTTCATCGCGAACAAACCCACCTCGGCATTGAGCATGTAACCACTGTCTTCGTCGACGCTGCCAGAAATTTTCTGGTAGGACCAGATGACATCATCAAGATCGAATGGAATCTGTTGCTTGGCCTCGTACTCGACAATTTGCGCGACCTTGTTGGACTCCACCGGTGGCAAATTGATGAACCGGGCCAACGAGGTCGGACCGGGCAAGCTGATCGCCACCCGGGCCCCGTCCACGTCGTTGGCCTCCAGGAACGTCTCGATTGCCTGAGGAATCAATTCCTCGGGAATCGCGTCGGGCTGGCTGAGAATCTTGGGATGGGGAATGTACTGGTACCCCATGGCCAGAACCTGGTCGGCCGCCTCCGCGTAACGCAGGTGCACCGCCTTCAGACCAGCCTGGCCAATCTCAATTCCCCAAACGTCTTGGCTATCAGCCATCGTTTCCAGACTCCCACCATCTCACGAAAAAACCCACTCCATTCTACCGTGACTTTCCGGAGACGGCCCCCGGGATCCAGTCAAAATAAAAACGCAATGGATCACCCTAATGTAAGGCTATCACGCAGTTTTCCATCCGGTCAATTGAAACCGGCAATCAGGCCAGGTTCATCACATTCGTCAGTTTGGACGACCGGAGAATCGCTAGAGTTCCGCTGTTTTTTCCGTTCCGACCCCGACGCTTGGACCTCAACCGCGGTCCTACTACACTCACAATCCCAACGACCCCACCACCGTCCCCTCCAAATCCGCTCCAACCAATCAACCAACACCCGGCGATCCGCACCCAATCCCAGTACCATACGGCCATGCCTCCCACCGACGTTGTCATCCTGATTCCCAGCCACAGTCTTGAGGACTTTCCAACAGAACTGGGCGAGGAAGAGGCCGCCAGCCTCCTGAACGCTTTCGCCGTGTCCTGGCACCCACGGTTGCTGGCGACCACCGGTGTCATTCCCAACTGGCAACGAGCCGACGAACCGACCGACCCGACCCCCGGACAATTGTTCCTGGTGCCGACGGCCAGCACCGACTGGCTCGGCCACGACTGGGCGTCACGGGCGCGCGAGGCCGGCTGCGCGGTCATCACCGACATCTCGGATCGCGACGAGATGGTGGCTGCTGTGCTGGCGGTCCTGGACGACGAGGCCACCGAATCCGATCCGACATCTCCACTGACACTGGACCCGGAACTCGTCGCCGACTTTTTCGCACTGGGCAGTTGTTACCTGCAGATGGAACTGCTCACACGGCACATGCACCATTTCGGAAACCTCGATGAAGTTTTCCTGCAACGCGAGGTGGTGATGGCAGCCGAGTCGGTTGTGGCTGACGACGCCGAGACCGCCCGAACTCACCTGAAGACCTGTTTCGAGTCGCTTCACGAGGCCCGCGAGCGGTTCTACCCGGTTGACTGTTATCTGATCGATCTCTGCCTGGTCGTCCCTGAGGTTGCCGACGAACACTTTCGGAAACTGCTTGTCGGGGAATCGCCTGTCAACTTGATGCTTCGGGTCGCAGACGCCGAGACGATCGTCGAGGACCAACCCGAGTTGGCTGGACTGATCCGTGAAGCATGGGAGCGAGAGACGATCGACGTGGTGGGTGGCGACTACGAGGAGATTCCCGTACCACTCGTCCCGATCGACTCGCTGCTGTGGGATCTGCAACGAGGTCGCAGCACCCTGAAGCGACTCTTCGGACGCGAACCGACCACCTGGGCACGCCGTCGCTTTGGCCTGGCCCCGCTGTTGCCACAACTGCTCTCCCGTAGCGGCTACCACTCCGCACTGCACTTCCTCCTGGACGACGGACTGTACCCTGACAGCGAACAGTCCAAGTTGCGATGGGAGGGTTGCGACGGAACAGTGGTGGACGCCATGTCGAGAATCCCCCTGGCGGCCGAGGCGGCAACCAGTTTCCTGAGATTCCCGATGCGGATGGCCGAATCGATGGAGGAGGACCAGGCGGCGGCCTTGATGCTGGCCCGCTGGCCTGAAATCGAATCGCCCTGGTTCATGGACCTGGTCCGGATGCACGCGTATGCCCCCTGCCTGGGTCGCTTCGTCACTCTCGACGACTACTTCCAGAACACCGACACCCCCGGTCGCATCTCGTCCTACAATTCCAGCGAATACCTGGCCCCCTTCCTGACACAATCGGTCGCGGGCCGCGATCCCGACCCGGTCAACCGCTACCTCGAACACTTCGCTCGCCGTGGCCAGTTCGATGCCGCGGCCTGGTGCGGCAGCCTGGCACAGTTGCTCACCGGCCAGGCTCTCGACACCACCCGGCAGCGTGACCTGGAGGCCCTTGTTGAAAACGCCGGATGCGAAGGACGCCCGGAGGATCGCGAGCAGGCCGACCAGGCCATCACTGCATTCGCCGACGAGGCAGCCAATGCCCTGGCTGCAGTGGTCGTTGGCGAGTCCGACCACGACGGAACGGCCGGCCTGTTGATAATCAACACGCTCTCATTCTCTCGCACCGTCGCCGTGCCGATCGATGACGATCGGTCCATCCCGCCCGACACACCGGGTCTCCGGGGTGTTCAGGACACCTCGAGAGGTCGGCGCGCGATCGTCGACCTCCCCGCCGCAGGGTACTGCTGGCTGCCCACCACCGGGGGACGCTCTGAATCGTCCGACATGGAGGTGGCTCTCGCCGAAGACTTGTTGTTGCGGAACGAGTTCTTCGAGATCCACGTCAATCCCGACACCGGCGGCATCGAGCGAATCAAGGGATACGGCCGCCAGCCGAACCTGGTCAGCCAGCAAATTGCCTTTCGCTTCCCACGCGAAAGAACCGTCTCCAGTGACGAGGATGACCCGTCACCAGACACCACGACCTGGTACTCCGAGATGGTCGCACACCGCGTCGAATTGCTCACCAGCGGGCCGCACATCGGAGAAATCCGTTCTCACGGTGAACTCATCGACCCACAGAACAAGCAACGTATCGCGGGATTTCGCCAAACCGTCCGCACGCTGCGCTATCGTCCTGACGTCGAAATCGACATCGAACTTGACATCGACCAGATGCCCGAGGGAGACCCCTGGAGCAACTACCTGGCGATGCGGTTCGCCTACGGCGACGCCACCGCCGCGATCACCCGCAGCCAACTGGGCACCGCCCAACCGGCCGGGAATGACAGGTTCGAGAGTCCCTACTATGTCGAGATCGCCAACGAGTCGAACCGGGTGACACTCTCTGCCGCGGGCATGCCTTTTTATCGCAAGACCGGAGACCGCATGATCGACGCGATCCTGGTTCCCGAGGGAGAACAACGCCGGAAATTCTCGATGACAATCTCCGTCGACCAGGCGTACCCCATGCAGGCCGCGCTCGATCAACTGGTTCCACCACTGGTCCACGAGCGGACGTCCGCCCCACCCCCCACCGGAACCCAGGGCTGGTTCTTCCACCTCGACAGCCGTAATGTCCAGCTCACCAGGATCCTCGAGCTCGTCGATCAACCCAACTGGTCAAATGACAGCGAGAGTGCCACGGAGGAATTCGACGACGAGCCAGACATCGGCAACCAGCACGATCAGTCCATCCTTCCCGACTCGTTCGGCTTCGCGGTGCGATTGCAGGAGACCGAGGGACGGCACCGCAGCACCACCCTCCGCTGCTGGCGAACCCCGTCAATGGCTCGACAACGAGACTTCGAGGGACGGACATTGGCCGAACTGCCGATCGAGGGCGACGGGGTGCGAGTGGACCTGACCGCACACGAGATCGCTGACATCGAACTGAGGTTCGACTAGTGGACACGATCCTGAGCGGGGAGACGATGTGACCGGCATGATCGTCACGATCGACGGGCCGGCCGGATCCGGCAAGAGCACCGCGGCCCGGGGGCTGGCCCGGCGGCTGGGGTTCGACTACATCGACACCGGTGCCATGTACCGGGCCGTGGCACACAGTTGCCTGGAAGCGAACATCGACACCGCCGACCCGGTGAGGGTCACAGACCAGGCCAGTCGACTGCAGATCCATTTCGACGGCCCGGCCGTGCTGCTTGACGGAATCGACATCACCGTTGCGCTGCGATCCCCTTCGATCTCCGAGGCCGCTTCCCGGGTCGCACAACATCCCGGCGTCCGCACCGAGATGGTCCGGCAACAGCAAGCGATGGTCGGAACCCGGAACCTGGTCACCGAGGGACGTGACCAGGGCACCGAGGTGTTTCCTGCAGCGCAGTGCAAGTTCTTTCTCGAGGCATCGGCCGAGGTTCGAGCAACTCGGCGGCAGGAAGAACTGCTCGCCAGAGGAGTCAACGTGCCACTGGACGACACGCTCGACCAGATCCGCCAACGCGATGACCGTGACCGGACACGCGAAGTCAGCCCGTTGCGACCGGCCGACGATGCCCTGATCATCGATTCCTCACACCTCACGGCCGAACAGGTCCTCGACCAACTCGAAACGCAATCTCGCGAACGCCTCGGAGACCTCACGGGATCAGCCGGTCGCTAGTGAGCCGGGGCGATAATGCCGTGACGCTTCATCTTCTTGTAAAGCGTCGTGCGATTGATCCCCAGCGAGCGGGCCGTCTGCTGCCGATTCCAGCCATGGGCCTCGAGCGAATCCACGATCACGCGCCGCTCGGGGTCGGCCAGGGCCGACTTCAATCGATTGCTGGCCAGCAATTCGGCCGAGGGATCCTCCCGACGCAGCGTTTCGGGCAGGTCGTCCACCCGAATCAACTCGCCGCGGCACAACACCACGGCACGTTCGATCACGTTGACCAGTTCGCGCACATTGCCCGGCCAATGGTAGTCGCACAACAACTCCATCGCCGCCGTGTCCACGTCTCTGACCGGCCGGCCCAGTTCCTCGGAGAAACGCTCCCGGTACGACTCGACCAGTAACGGAATGTCGGCCGTGCGTTCACGCAACGGGGGTTGCGTCAAAGTGATCACGTTGATGCGGTAGTACAGGTCCTCTCGAAATTTCCCCTCCCGAACGAGCGACTCCAGATCCTCGTTGGTCGCCACTATCAATCGCACGTCAACCCGCTGGGTCCGACCACCACCGACGGGTTCAAATTCCCGGTCCTGGATCGCACGCAACAACCGCACCTGCAATGCCGGAGAGGCCGTGTCAATCTCGTCCAGGAACAGGGTCCCGCCATCGGCCTGTCGAAAACGGCCCGGCCGCTCGGAAACTGCTCCGGTGAACGCTCCGGCCACATGCCCGAACAACTCACTCTCCAGCAGTGTCTCGCTCAGAGCCCCACACGACACCTCCACAAACCGGCCACCCCGGCGGCCACTTTGGTCGTGAATCGCTCGAGCCGTCATCGTCTTGCCCGTTCCGCTCTCCCCCTGGATCAACACGGTGGTCCGTGTGTCCGCCACCGTCTCAACCAACTCGAACAATTGCTCCATCCGCGGATCGCCGCCAATCAACCCACCACCCAACAGGGGCCGGTTGGCAACTTCCGGCCGTCGCCGCTCATGCGGTCCGTCGATCCGGCGTTCCATCGACCGGGACAACGATTCCACCAGTTCATCGTCGATGATCGGCTTGGTGAGGTAGTCATCCGCCCCAGCACGCATCGCCTCGACCGCACTCCCAATCGATCCGTACCCGGTCAGGAGAATCACACCCGGAGGATTGGGGCGTTCCCGACAATAACGCAAGACGCTGAGCCCATCTCCATCCGGCAACTGCACGTCGCACAACACCACGTCAAAGGACTGCTCGCGCAGCTGTCCAATCGCATCCCCACAACTGCAACTGGTCTCGGTCCGGAATCCCCGCGATCGCAAGTCCCCGGCCAGAAACTCACGGACATCATCGTCGTCCTCAACGACCAACAAACTGCCAGGCTGTGCAATCATAGGGTGGTGGGGTTATAGGTGCTGCGGGGGTTGTAGAGGGGAACCAATGCCACCTGACAACCGGACTGTAGTTCAACGATAGGTCACGTCCGGGGTGTGGTCAAAAAACCACGTCACAAGCATCAACTTGACCCCTCTTGGATGGCTCAACTAGACTCGGGGTTTGGCCCGGTTTTCTCGAACACCTGTCATGGACCGATGTCCCGGACAGGTCGAGTCCAGTCGAGTGTCCCCTGTGCGTAGAGCCCTCATCAGCGATATCCACGGCAACCTCGAAGCCCTCGAGGCCGTGCTCGAACACATCGATGCCCAGTCGATCGAAGAGATCTATTGCCTGGGTGACATCGTTGGCTACGGCCCCAATCCCCGCGAGTGCATCGATCGCGTGAGGCGGTGTACTGTTTGCCTGCTGGGCAACCACGATCAGGGTGCCTTGTTCGATCCCGAGGGATTCAACGCCGGAGCCGAACGGGCCATCTTCTGGACCCGCAAGATGCTCGAATCCGGCGACAGGATCAAGAGCGAAGAACGCTGGGAATTCCTCGGCGAACTTCCCCGTGTCCATCGTGAACCGGGACTGATGTTCGTCCACGGCTCCGCCCGAAATCCACTCAATGAATACGTTTTCCCCGAGGACATCTACAACCAGCGAAAGATGGAACGGATCTTTTCCCTGGTCGAACGCTACTGCTTCCAGGGCCACACGCACATCCCCGGTGTGTTCACGGAGGGCCTGAATTTTGTCTCGCCCGAGGAATGTGATTTCGTCTACACCCTCGACGGCTCCAAGGCACTGATCAACGTTGGCTCGGTCGGACAACCCCGTAACGGTGACTCCCGAGCCTCCTACGTCATTCTCACCGACGAAGCCGGCACCCCTGGCAAGGAGCAGCCTGGTGATGATTTCCAAGCCGGCACCCCCGACCAGGAGCAGCCTGGTGGTGATTTGCCCGGTGGAGACCAGCCTGGTGGTTCGGAAGGGGCGATTCGAGTTGAATTCCAACGTGTCGAATACAACATCGAAAGCACGGCCGAAAAGATCTACGCTATCCCCGATCTCGACAACTTCCTCGGAGATCGTCTGCGGGACGGACGGTAATCGATGGAAGAATTCCGCCGACTCCTGCTGTTCATGGTCCTCTCGATCGCGCTGTTGATTGGGTGGAGTTGGGTGAACCGACCCGAGCCGGCCCCCGAAAATGCCGGAGGAGACCAGGCACCGGCGGTCGAAAACCGACCCCAGGACGACAAGCGGGTCGCCCAGGACGACAAGCCGGCGGCCCAGGACGACAAGCCGGCGGCGGTTCCGCTACCTGATCACCCCTTCGAGATTGT
>MDTE01097644.1_pt1 | contig 10977 bp, 13 predicted proteins | sample 811231 | NCBI WGS metagenome assembly MDTE01 (sample SAMN05326651, study PRJNA326480) | marine metagenome | isolation source: seawater | place: Indian Ocean: Red Sea | collected 2010 | reverse complement strand
TCGGCGACGAATTCGAGCGCCACGCCCCAGCGCATGCGGGCGCGGCCGCTGACGATGTAGATGACGCTTTCGAGTGCGCCGTGGTGGTGAGCGCCGGTCTTGGCGTCGGGCTCGATCTCGACGGTGCCGGCCCAGATCTTCTGGGCACCAGCCATGGCCTGGTTGATAGCGGCGGCGCGCTGCATGCCGGGCGTTTGCAGGGTGTTGGTGTCGAGCTGGTCGCCGGGGATGACGCGCACGCCTTCGGTGCGCCAGTTGGGGGTGGAGTCTTCGCTCATGGGTTTTGCTCGCTCCGTCTTTTGTCCGGTCGCGCGTTTTCGTATTCTTGAAAAAGAACAACATAAGGGAGACCTGCCATATGTCCAGCCCGATCCGCCAGGGCGAGCCCTATTCGCCCTCACGCACCACCGAGATCATCGATGAACTCAACCGCGAGGGCTATGTCTACCTCGGCCCGACGCTCGAGCCCGACGAGGTCGCGGCGCTGCGCAGCGCGATGGAGCGCATGTGGGCCGACCCGGCGATGCACGAGCCGGAGCGCAACCAGATTGCGGGCATCAGCCTGATGCGGATGTTCGAATACGACAATGCCTTCCGCGATTTGATCGCGCGCGAGCCCTTCGCTAGCCTGGCCGAGGCGGTATTGGGCGAGAACTGCCACATGTTGGCGCAGAACGCGCTGCGCACCGAGCCGGACCCAGAGCGCAAAGGGGGCTGGCACCTGGATGACCTGGTGCACTTCCCGCTCAACGACGAAATCGAACGCCACGACCCGCGGATGGTCATGCCGGTGATGGTGATGCAGATCTTCGTGCCGCTGACCGATATCGACGAGGTCCAATACGGGCCGACCGAGGTGGTGCCGCGCAGCCACTATGCCGGGCGCAGGCCCAACGACCCGGAAAACCCGAGCTTCGACGGCCAGGGGCCGGTGTCGATCCTGGCCAAAGCCGGCGACGCCTATCTCTTCAACAATCAGATCTGGCACCGCGGCGCGCCCAATGGCTCCGACCGGATCCGCTATCTGGGCGGAGTGACCTACAGCAAGCGCTTCGTGTCGCAGAAGCTGTGGCCCTTTATCGACTATCAGATGCCAGAGCACGTGTGGGAGGGGGCCAGCCCGCGCTTGCAGCGACTGCTGGGTCGGCACGAGAAAGGGGCGTACGGCTGATGCAAGTCGAGGAAATTCTCGGCCACCTCGGCGTCGAGGGCTATTGCGTCGTCGAAGGGGTGATTCCAGCCGACGAGATCGACGCGGTGCGCGAGAGCGTGGCAGCGGCGATGAGGAAGGAATACGAGGCGGCGATGGCGCGCTCGGCGCAAGTGCGCGCTAAAGGGCACCGCATCGGCGGGGCGGGGGTGCAGGCGGTGCCGGGGATCATCAATCTCAACCAATCCTTCGCGCCCTATCTGGTCGATGCACGGCTCATCGGTGCGGTGCAGGCGCTGTTCGGCGATTTCTACCGCATTACCAATATCAGCGGCATGGTCAACCACCCAGGTAACGACCGCGGCTACTGGCACGCCGATTGGCCCTACAACCAGACCAACGCCGCGCATATCCCGGCGCCCTATGCCGATGCGGTGTCGAAGCTATCGTCGCTGTGGATGCTGACGGAGTTTTCGCCTGAGACGGGCGGGACGCTGGTGCTACCGGGTAGCCACCGCGCCCCGACCAATCCTTCGGGTGGGGGCATGATAGACCGCGAGGCACCGCATCCCGCGGAGGTGCAGGTGTCGGGGTCGGCGGGCAGCGTGTTGCTTCTAGATAGCCGCCTATGGCATTGCGTGGCGGTGAATCAAAGTAGGGCACCGCGCGTGGCGCTGAATGTGGGCTATGCGCCGTGGTGGCTGAACTTGCAGCCGACGCGCGAGGGGTCGGAGGACTACCAGGCGATGGTGGTGGAAAGGGACGGCAAGCCGAACAAGACGCCGCCGGTGCCGCGGGCGGTGTACGAGGATTTGCCGGATGGGGTGCAACCGCTGTTGCGGCATTGGGTCGCAGAATAAGCGCGTTGGTGCATCCGCGATGGTGTTAAGCACACCCTATAAGGAGGGGTAGTTTGTCCGGGTAGGAACGAGAACAAATGCGATATCCGCTCGGTGCTGAAAGAGGGCGGGATCTATCTCGAGGGCGACCAGGTGGGGCGCATCGCCGAACAAGAAGCCGGTGGCATGGGCCTGTACGAGGCGCAGATCGCCAAGCGGCCCGACGGTGACCGCGGCGTAGGATATCAACCTGACGGCGGCGACCAATATGCGCTGATGGGCGAGGCAGGGTTTGGCGAATGCGAGGTGCGCTATGAGCAATACGACGAAATAGGGAGGGGCACGCGGCGATCGTCGCGCAATGGGGCTAACTCATGGGTTTTGGCGGAGGGCGATCAGGCGGTGGGGGTGATTGGTCAGAATGCCGTCGACACCGCAATCGATCAACCGCCGCATTTCAGGTTCGTCGTCGGCGTAAAAGGGATGTACGATGAGCCCCAGGCGATGCGCTTCGTCGCATAGCGCCTGGGTAGTGATGCGGTGCAGAGGCTGGATATTGGTGCAGCCGAAATCGCGGGCTAATTGCGCGTAGGTATCGGCGCGGTCCTGGCTGCCGAGCAGGCAGCGGCGGACTTTGTCGTCGGTGGCAATAACCAGGTCCATGACCTCGTCGGAGCCGGCGATAAAGGCGCTTTCATATAATTCGCGGGTTTGGATTTCTCTACACACCCCATCGACGATGGCGGCCCCGTCCGTCGGGCCGGGATAGACGTGGATATTCAATTCCATGGCCCTGGGCAATGCGTCGAGCACCTCGCCCAGGGTCGGAATCTGGACCCCGGCGAATCCCTCGCGGCCGGCGCTGGCGTCGAGTTGGCGGACTTTCTCGCAGGAGAGGTCCCAGATTTGGCCAGTGCCATCGGTAGTGCGGTCGACGGAAGGGTCGTGCAGGATGAGCAGGGCGCCGTCGGCGGTCGCCCGGACGTCGAATTCGACCATTTCGCAGCCGAGCGCGACCGCCTCGGCGAAGGCCGAGAGAGTGTTTTCGGGATGGGTGCTGGAAGCGCCGCGGTGGGCGCAGGTAAAGACGGGCATCACACCCCGCAGAAGGCCGAAAAGCCCCCGTCGATCGGCACGATGGCGCCGGTGACGAAGCTGGCCTGTTCCGAAAACAACCACAGCGCGCAGCCGACGACCTCGGGCGGGTCGCCGAAGCGGGTCATTGGCACCTGGCTGAGCACGGTCTCGCCGCGCTCGGTCAGCTCGCCGGTGTCCCTGTCGGTGAGTAGGAAGCGGTTCTGCTCGGTGATCATAAAGCCGGGGGCGACGGCGTTGACGCGGATCCTGGGTGCGTAGGTCTGGGCCATGTGCACGGCCAGCCAGCGGGTGAAGCTGTCGGCGGCGGCCTTGCCATTGGAATAGGCCAATGCCCGCGACAGCGGCAGTCCGCCGCCGATCGAGGTGATATTGACGATGGCGCCCTCGCCCTTATCGGCGTAGACGCGGCCCACCGCCTGCGAGGGGATCACCGCGCTGAGGTAGTTGAGGTCCATGACCTTTTGCACTGCCTCGGGCTCGATGTCGAAGAATTCGAGCTCGGTGGTGGTGGTAGTGGTGGGGTGGCTGCCGCCGGCGCCGTTGAGCAGGAAGTCGATGGTGCCGAAGTGCTCGAGCGTCTCTTTGAGGGCGTTCTCGACGCTGGCTTTGTCGATGGCGTTGCACTCGACGGGCAGCGCCCTGTCGGGGTAGTCGGCGTTGATCTCTTCGGCCTTGGCGCGGGCGGCTTCGGGTGAGATGTCCCAGATCGCGACCTGCGCGCCGGCGCGGGCCAGCCCGCGGGCGATCTCACCGCCGATGGCGCCGCCGGCGCCGGTGGCCACGGCCTTTTTTCCATTGTAATCGAATGTCGTCACTGCTGTCGTGCCTCCTGCCATGCGGTGAAAAAGTCTTTCATCGTAGGATAGCGCTCGTCGGGATTGTCGCGGCAAGCGCGAGTCACAACCTCGTAGAGCGCGTCGTCGCCGCGGAAGGGCGCGCGCTCGAGGCTGTTATCGGAAAGGAAGATAGCGGCGGCGCGGCCCATGGTAAAGGTGGTAGTGCGCTCGTCGAGGACAGCGTCCAGCTCGTATTCCTCGGGGGCCATAAAGCGGCTCGACCCGAACATGCGGCCCATGTCGTTGCGCGAAGGGCCGTGGCGGTAATGGTCGAGGTCGACGACGTGGATCTCGCGGTGGTCGAAGTCGTAGATGAGGCAGCCGTCGTAGAAATCGACGGCGATCCAACCGCGGGTCGCGAGCTGGTCGTGCAGGTCGTAGACGGCGTCGAGCACGGCGAGGATTTCAGCGACGGGCAATTGGCGGAAGCGCTCGTGCGGCGATTGCGGGTCGCCGCTGCCTCGCAGCAGTTTGCCGTTGACCCACTCGTAGATCAGCATCGGGCCATGCGCGCATTCGACGATGCGGTGCAGTTTGGTCAATATCGGGTGGGGGCAGCTCGCATAGACGCGGGCGGCATTGTGGAGCAACTCGACGCGGGCGGAATGGTCGCAGTAGACTTCGACATCGGGATCGGTGGTCTTGACGAAGAAGCGCCGATCGCCGATGTGCAGGCCGTACGACTCGTTGCCCGAGTCTTGGGTATGCATGCCGAAGCGGGCGAAAACCTCGCCGATGGAGGCGAGGAAGGGACCGGGCGGGCCGTCGATGCGATCGACATTGAGCAGGGGATGGCTCATTCGCGTCCTCGCGAGTAGAGCAGGGGCAGGTGCTCGTCATCGGCGATGACATCGCCGACCTGCAGGCGCTGGTAGACGGGGTCGGGCAGTGCGCTCTTGTTGCCGTTGAAGGTCGCGTCCTCGGGCATGTATAGCAGGGCGAAGGCCCGGCGTGGCGCAAGGGTCATATTGGGTCCGGCGGCGTGGGCGACCATGCCGCTGATGAAGATCCCGGCCCCGGCCGCGACCTCGACGGGTTGCGGTTCGATGCCAGCCCATTCGGGATAGTCCTCGATCAAATCGCCGATTCCGGCCCGGCCGAGCTCACCGCTTATATCGGTGCGGCTAGATTCGTGCGAGCCGGGCAGGAAGTAGAGGCAGCCGTTTTGCAAAGTCGAATCGTCGAGCGCGACCCACAGCATAATGCTCTGCGGCGAGTAGAAGGGGTCCATGGGATTGTCGACGTGGAAGTTGGTGGGGTTGGCCCAGGGCGCCTTGACCAGCGCGTGGTCGTGGTAGAGGCGGACGCCGGTCGCGCCCGCTAGCTCGGCGGCCATCCGGCCGAGGTTTGCGTCGAGAGCCAATTCTCGTACCGCATCGTGGGTCTTCCACAGATTGACGCACTGGACGAAGACGCGGCTGTAGTAGGCGTCGGGGTCGCGCTGGTTGTGGTGGCTGTCGTTGCTGGAGACCGTGTCGTCAACGGCGCGGTCGATGGCCTGGCGCCAGGTGGCCAGTTCGCTGGCATCGAGCAGATTCTCAATGGCGAGGTAGCCATTCTGGCGGTAAGATGTGATTTGGCTGGTGGTGAGGGTGATGTCCATTTGGTTAGTTTTAGCGCATTGGTTGCGCAGTGTCAAGAGACATGGAGGCTACAATGGATAAAGTGCGGGTGGGTATCGTCGGCACCGGCGCCAAGGGGCGCCAGCACATGGGCATCCTCGCGAGTTTTCCCGATGTGGAATTGGCGGCGCTGTGCGATCCGCTCGAAAAGGCGCGCGAGGAGAAGGGGGCTGAGTTTGGGATCGAGCGCCGCTATGCAGATATCCCGGCTTTCCTCGACGACGCAGCCGAGGTGCTCGACGCGGTCTTCGTCGCCACGCCGCCCGACCTCAACGCGCCCTCAGCGCTGCTCTGCCTGCAGCGGGGTCTGCACACCTTTATGGAGAAGCCGCCGGGCATGAGCGCGGCGGCGACGGCGGGGTTGCGCGATGCGGCGGCGGTGGCGGGTGCGCTGGGGATGGTGGGGTGGAATCGGCGCTTTCACTCGATGGTGCGGGAGGCCAGGCGGCTGGTGGAGGAGCGCGGGCCGATCGTGCAACTGGTGGGGGAATTCCACAAGAGTCTGACGCGCTTCGAGCAGCGCGGCCTCTATTCGGACCAATTCCTCGACAATATGATGTGGGAGTCGATCAACCACTCGGTGGATCTGGTGCGGGCGCTGGCCGGGGCGGAGGTGGCGGAGGTCAATAGTGTGGTGCGGCGGGCGCTACACAAATACTGCGATGTGTTCGGGGCGCTGGTGTTGTTCGAGAACGACTGCCTGGGGCATTTGATCTTCAACTGGACCAGCGACGCGCGATTGGAGCGCTACGAGATACACGGACGCGAGATTTCGGTGTATCTGGAGGGTATAAACAAGGGCGTGGTGTTTTGTGACGGGGAGCGGTTTGAGTTGGCGCAGGGGTCATCGGGGACGGAGGAGGAGGATCGGTATTTTATTGATCGGGTGAAGGATGGGGGGGTGATTGAAGCGCCGGCTTGTAGTTTGGGGGAGGCGGTGAAGACGATGGAATTGGGGGAGGCGATACTTGCGGGGTTGCGGGAATAGGGTGGGGACGGATAGACCAAGGGGACTCCCTTCGCTCATTCTCGTGGCGCAATCCTGCGCCACTCCGAGGGTGCGACGCCCTTTTTCACGTCCTGTGAAAAAGGACGACGATTCCGCTACGGGAGTCCCCTTGATCTATCCTCCGCTGATTCTGAAAAATAAAAAAGAGAAAAGAAAAAAGAGAAGGATTAGGTCGTTTTGCCCATCGACGGAGCCAGCGCTGTATAACCCACTGCGCAGGCTTCGTCGAAGTCCATGGTGACGAAGGTTTCTATTGAAATAGCTTCGGAAAATCCGATGTCCTGCAGTCCCCGGACTATGCGGGGGTAGTCGAGGTCGCCCTGGCCGGGGATTTTGTGGTCCCATTCGGGATAGGTGCCGACGTGGTCTTTGAGGTGGGCGTGGAAGATGCGGTGTTGCCATTGTTGGGCGACGGCGACGGGGTCGTAGTTGCGGAGGGCGAGGTAGCAGGGGTCGAAGTTGACGCCGAAGTAGTCGCTGCCGACCTCGTCGTGCAGCTGCAGGAAGGCTGCGGGGGTGTCGGTGAGCCAGCCGTGCCAGACGCCGTCGACGGCGAGTTTTATGTTGCGGGGAGCGGCGTGGTCGAGGGCGGCTTTGAGGTAGTCGACGACGCGCCGCCACATATCCTCGCGCGGGGGGCCATCCTCACCGGGTCCGCCCATGTGGAAGACGACTAAGGGCGCGCCGGTATCGATGGCGAGATCGACCGAGCCCTTGAGGTCCAGGGGCTCGTCGGTGTAGAGCGAGTTGGCGAGGCTGGCGTGGGTGATGATCGCTTCGACGGTGAGGCCGAGGCGGTCGGCGGTGGCGCGGGTGAGGGTGCGTAGCTCGGTGGTTACTGATTGTGGATCGGCGGAGGGTCCGTGGGTACCGGAGATGTCGATGCCGTCGTAGCCGGTGGCGGCGATTTTTTCGAGCGCCGGCTCAATGGGCATATCGAGGCGATCGGTGTAGCTGTAGGTGTAGAAGGCGAGTCGCATTTTAATCTTCCTGTATCTGGTGGATGGCGCGGCGTTTGTCGCGCATGGCGGCGTGCGAGGCGGGCGAGCCGTCGTGATAGGTCCCGAACCACAGGTCAAAGGGGATGTCGGTCTCGCCGTAGTTGCACTCGAAGTAGCGGTGGTGGAGCTGGTGGAAGTAGGAGGCAGCGGGGAGTTTGGCGTCGTCCTTGACGACGAGTTGGTCGAAGCCGGCGTGGCCCTGGGCGGGGGTCAAGGCCGCGTGCTGGGCGTTGAAGAGCACGTGCAGCGGGTGCGAGGGTACGACCCAGTGGATCAGGATGCAACTGAAGTAAATGAGGTGTTCGATGGGGTGCATCGCCAGGCCGGACCAGGGGCCGACATTGATGTTTTTGTGGTGGAGATAGTGCGCGGCTTTGTAGAGGGGTTTCCAGTGGGTCAGGCGGTGGGTCCAGTAGAAGTGGAAGAGTCGCCACAGCGGGATGGCGGCGAGCAGCGCAACGAAATACACGGGATCTTCGCGCCAGTCGACATAGGGGAGCATTTCATTGGCGTAGGCCCACATCATCAACGTCTCGTAGGCGGTCCAGACGCTGACGCCGCTGGCGCAATTCCAGAATACATTGTCCCAGAGCTGGTTGCCCCAGAGGAATTTGCGGTTGGAGGTACTGAGCCACTCGACGCTGTACTTGTACTGCAGCCCTTGCGCCTTGCGCACGTACAGGTGCAGGTGCCAGGCGCTGACGATGAGGATCAGCAGCGCTAGGTTGCGGCCGTACAGCTGCGCGATCCAGTCGAATGCAAAGGTGGCGCAGCGGGCGATCTCGGGCTGGAGGTAGAGCCAGGTGCCCAGGGCGATGAGGACGTAGAGGCTGGTCCACGGCCACAGATAGCCGGGAAAGCCGAAGAGCCACTTAAAGACGGCCAGCGGGCGCGGTGGCCAGGCGAAGAGCGGCGGCTCGGGTCTGGGACCTGCGGGCTGCCACTGGCCCCGGGCGTCGCGGGGGCCGGTATCCGATAGCGCCATTGGGGTATCCACCATGGTCGGTACTCCTATTTGCTGGCGACGGCCAGCCAGTCCCAGGGGCGAAACTTCTGCAGATCTTGCGGCAGGTCGTCGAGCACCTCGGACCAGGGGAATTCGACCCGGGCGACTGTTGCGACCGCGAAGCCGGCGTCTGCCAGCTGCTGCACCAATTCGTCGTGCATATAGTGCTTGGTAGGGGTGCCGCCGACATCGACGATGCCCTCGACCAGGGAATGTACTTCTTTTTGCGCCAGAGGCGCGACGGAGCGGACCGCCTTTTTGCGCCCCTGGCCCTGGGCGACGCGGCATGCGACCAGCACCTGGTAGGTGCGCAAATAAGATTCGAGCGCGGGGGCGACGACCAGGGCTGCGCCGCCACGCCTGGTGCAGGCATAGACCGTCTCGGTGATGCGGCGGCGCTTTTTGGCATTGGGGTGGAGCAGCGCGTTGATGCAGAAGGCCGCATCGACTGTGACGGCCGGCGGCTTTTTGGCGCTGAGGTCGGCGGTGAGGAAGCGGACGTTGTCGGTCTGCACCCGCTTTTGCGCTCGGCGCAGGAGCTTTTTGGCGTAGTCGATGGCGATGACCTCGTCGAAGTAGGTGGCCAAAAGCGGCGTGGTGCCACCGGCGCCGCAGCCGAAGTCGCCAGCCGTCTTATAGCGCCGACTGAGTTTCTTGACGGTCGCGGCCAGCGCGCCGTTGGTTTCGCCGCCGGCGATTTCGAAGACGCGGTCGGCGAAGTTTTTGGCGAGCCGGTCCCAGTATTGCTGGTTCATAGCTAGCGGTCGGTCAGGTCGTCGCCGTGGTTAGTGGCGTCGGTCTGGCCCTTTTTCATGCAGACGGCGACGGCGAAGAATTCGAGTTCTTCGTCGGTGTGGTTGTAGATGCCGTGCGAGCCGCCGAGCCGGTTGAGGATGACATCACCGGGGTGGACCTCTTCGGTAGCGTCGTCCATGGTCATGCGCCCGCAGCCGTTCATTATCACATAGACTTCCTCGATGGTGTCGTGGCGGTGGTAGCCGACCGAGGTGCCGGGCGGCATGATGGCGTGGGCGAGGAAGCCGAAATTGGTGGTGAAGTCGGCCACCGTCCAGACCATACGGACCAGGATCTCGCCCTTGCCGCCGTGCGATTGCGCGGGCTTCAACAGGGTGCGGTCGAGGCGGCCGATGGGTAGGCGGTCGGCGGATTCGAGCGGTGCGTCGGCGCGGTTGTCGTCGAAGTTGGTGGTGACCGGCTCCTGATGGAGATCGACGACTTTGAAGTTGTAAAAGCGGGTGTCGCTTTGCGTGTGGTTGTAAATGGCGTGGGATTCGCCCGAGCGCAACGGCACGGCGGCTGCGCCGGTGACTTCGGTCGTGCGGCCGTTGTGGGTGAATTGCGCGGCGTTGTCGACGGTGACGAAAAGCTCCTCGGCGTGGAGGTGCCGGTGGTGGCCGATGCCGCTGCCGGGCGGGAAGACGCAGCAGTGGATGAAGTGCCAGGGGGTTTTGAAGTCTGCGGCGGCGAAGCAGCTTTTAAACAGCCGCGGCGCGGCACCCTGGTGGCTAATGCCGGGCTCCATTTCTTCGCGGGGGGTGCGGACCAGACGCATGCGGTTTTCCTCAGTAGTTAATGTGGATTTCGACGTTTTCCACCACCAGTGGCGGCTGGAGGTGCGGGTTGCGCGCCACCAGGTAAACCCGGATCTCGTGCATGCCCCGGTCAACCTGTGCTGGCGCGAGGGACCACACCATCCAACTGTGTTCGGCGACATCGGAGGGATTGTCGGGGTTTACAGTGGCTGTGTTGCGTGTCTCTGGCGAGCCCAGGTCCCGACCGTCGAGCGCGACCGCGATTTGATCGGTAGGGGTAAAGTGCGGGTGTTCCGAATAGCCGTGTGGGGTTTCATCCCAGTTGAAGACGATGCCGTAGGGCGGGGGCGTGGAGGATGGGCGGGCGGTAGTCAAAGCGCTGCAGTGGCTTTAGCGCGGCCATCGCGCGGCAAGGGAGGGCAGTGGCGGGAAGGCGGCGTGGGGTTCGGTCTGGTACCAATAGGCGACCGAGGCGATGTCGTCGGCCAGCGGCTGGTACTTGCGGTTGGGCCACCAGCCGAGCGCCTGGATGGTGATGCGCAGCTCCTCTTCGAAAAAGACCGGGTCCATGATGTGCCAGCGGTAGAGACTCCACTTGGGCGGGCCGTCGTCGCCCTTGTGGTCGAGTACGTTGCCGACATAGGGCGTGCTGTAGATTTCGGGAAAGCCGTAGCTGCCGCAGAGATAGTCCTCGGTCCCGGTGCCGCATATGGTCGGAAACTCCGCGTCGCCATCGATGTAAAACTTTATCTCTCCCTCGCCGAACCAGCCGTCCGACAACTGCGTCCAGGCCAGGAAAGTACCGGCGTATTTGCCCTGGCCCTCGATGCCGTCGACGATGGTGTAGTCGGGGTTTTGCCGGT
>MDTE01032426.1_pt1 | contig 10977 bp, 10 predicted proteins | sample 811231 | NCBI WGS metagenome assembly MDTE01 (sample SAMN05326651, study PRJNA326480) | marine metagenome | isolation source: seawater | place: Indian Ocean: Red Sea | collected 2010 | reverse complement strand
CATCAGACCCAGAAAGTACTGGGCATAGTCATACCCCTGTTCAGCAGCAAGGGAATACCTCTTCGCCGCAGTTGCGTAATCCCGTGGAACTCCTTGTCCGCTGTAATACATCTCCCCCAGAAGAGTTTGAGCAGAGACATTCCCTTTTTCCGCAAGAGGTCTCCATTCACGCAGAGCAGTTGCGTAATCTCCCTTATCGTAGGCATCCCATCCTTTCTTCCAGTCAGCACTCCACGCACTTGTGGCACTGAACAGGAGCAGGGAAAGGGCTAGGCAGATTAGCGATGGCTTCAGTCGCATCTCTTGTCTCTCAATCAAAACTACGTATTTGCCCCTCCACCTCGCCAGTGAAAGGAACATTCGTGAACCTCTTGTAGAGAAAACCGTCTCTCTCGACCAAATCATCGAACTCAACCGTCTCACTCAATACGGAAGACGGAATCGAGAGAAAGAAAAGGAGTGTTGTGGAAAGAAGGAGTCGCATAGGGAAAACCATACCCCGAGAAAAATGGAGTGTCGATGGAGCTGCCCCTCGCTCTTGTCTTTCCCCAAATATGAGAAGACACTTTTTCTAATCATCTCTGTGGGGATGCTCATGTGAGACAACTGACTGCTTCTTTCTGCCTAATCTTCACTCGGTTGTTGAGTGAGGCATCGTAGCGAAACGAATGACCCCCGACCCATTTTCCCATCGGGTATGCGTGAAACTTCCCTGTGAAAAATACAGGTGGAGGTTACTACTCCAAACGGTTGCCTTTTTGAGAGTTACAGGAAAAGCAGAGAGGTTGGATGTTCTCAATCTTATTGGACCCACCCTTTGAGATTGGGACGATATGGTCAGCAGTCCAAGGAACCTTTTTAGATTTCGGTAAGGTGATATCTTCCCACTTTTTCCCGCATCTTGGGCATCTATCGTGTTGCTCCAACAGTTTATTGAGCTCTTTGGTGCTGAAACTTCCCTCACTATTTTTCATTCTTGCCCGTCTAACTTGGGAGAACTCATATTTATTGCACTCCTTGCACGCAGAAAAAAATGTGCCGGCGCTTCTTTTTGTGAAGTTCTCAACTTCCAAGAACCTCATACACTTGTAGCAAGTGCGGTGCGTGTCCGTGTGGGTCAATCGCTTGGATGGGTTTTCGTCCCTCTTGCGTTGAACCTTCGTATTGCACATTTTGCACATTTGGTAATAAGTGTCGTCGCTGCGTTTTATGAACGCTCGCAGAGTTTTTTCCTTTTTGCATAAGTAGCAAGTTTGTTTGCACTTTGCCGTCATCACGGAAACTGACTCTTACACACCTATCCTGCTCGTATTGACGCAGGAATATATAAAGACCTACTGCGTATCAAAGATTTAGACAACAGGGGTATCAACTCTCTGCTACAAGAGCGTGCGAGAAAGGTGCGGGATGAATATATCAACCAACTTACTCAACAGAGGAAAACACGAACAACTCTGCAAAGTGCAACTGGTTGGTGATAGTCAAAACAGGGTGAATGCTATGCATCCACCCTATTCACAACATCAAAATGTTCCATACGCTCCATTATAATGACTGATTTTTGGAGTTTTATTTCGTGGGTAATGGTTCTGTTAGTCATAGGTGCCCCCATAGATTTGTCGGTGTCGCACTCAAAAGTATGGGGGTTTTATCCCTAAAAAATGTTGAGAGTTTTGCATCTTCATCTATGAGATAAATCAAAAACTTACGGATTACACGATTTTTTTGATAGTTCTGGGGTTCCAATCATTTGACTAAACACCCCTAACCACTCTCTACGGTAGGCGCCAACAGCCCCCGCCGAATGTTCGGCAGATGTCTGGCGGCAAGGCGCTTGTCAGTCGTTGGGTCGCTCCAGACTGACGTCCAGATAGACCCCGAACTCTTTACCGATGTCACAGCTCACGCGGGCATGAACGCGACCTTGTCGATCGAAGAATCGCTGCCGATCGCCGACCGGGAACACGCCCTCGTGCCAGACACCTGGATGGATGTAGAGACCCTGTTGGCCGTCACACCAGAAGGCGACGATATGCTCGAGTGCCAAGTCGTCACCCGGCAGTGCGGCCGGAAACACGAACGGTTGCTTGTCCAACGGAAAAAACAACTGGCCGCCGTCCGGGTGATAGTTGAGGTGCCAGAGCAACACCTGTTCTCGTGACACCGTCGCGTGGTGCTCCTGCGCCCGTTGTGGGTCGGTCGACCAGCCGAGCACATAGTGACCACTGACGGCATCATTTCGACCATAGAGCACGTCACCATCCCACTCGCCGATGAATGTGCCCTCGACACAACCGGCTTCATCACCAGTGCCGGCGTCGACGGCACGCCAACCTTGGGCTGGCCACTGGACGATTTCGACCTTGCATGCGTCGGGGTGCGGCACCAGGTTTCCGTAGCCCTGCAGCGTTTGGTCATTAGCAGTGAGCAGCGGCACTCGATGGTGGGGTAACGACGGCTTGCTGGCGGCATCAAACAAATACTGGGGAGCAGCTTGTGACATCTGTGATTCCCGGTTGATTGTCGTGGGTAGGGCGTATCGTCCCTTCGGCCACCGTGGGTCTCACCGTCATGGGACGACCACAAAGCTGGCTTCAATGCCGAGTTTAACAGCGGTTCGATCCGGGTTCAGAACACTTGCACGAATCCAGGCGCTGGCGTTCAATGAACACGGTCAGTCCGCGAGGTTGATGCCATGTCACAGCCACTTTCCGAAACAGGTGATTTCCCCTCTGGCGTACCTGCATCACTGCCGTCGCACTACTACACGGATCCCGATATTCATCGGTTGGAACTAGAGCGAATTTTCTATCGAGCCTGGAATCTGGCGGGCTATATCTCACAGCTACGCACGCCAGGCGACTATGTCACCTGCTGGGTCGGCGAAGAGAGCATTATTGTCATGCGTGGCGCCGACAATGAGCTCCGCGGGTTTTACAACGTTTGCAGACACCGTGGTCACTGGTTGCTGGCGGGGGCAGGGCAGGTCAATGCGATTGTCTGTCCCTACCATGCGTGGTCGTATGAGACCAATGGGCAGCTGCGTTATGCCCGCGCCTCGGAGAACATCCCCGGCTTTGATAAAAGTGCATTTTGTCTACGTCAGGTTCGAGTCGAGGAGTTCTGCGGCTTCGTATTCGTGAATCTGGACGATGAGGCACCACCGTTAGGGGAGCAGATGCCGGGACTCGAAGACGAGTTGCGCCGCTATGAACCTCGCCTCGACGATCTTCATCTGGTGTATCGAAGAGAATTTGTCATCGAGTCCAACTGGAAGAATGTGGTCGACAACTACAACGAGAATTACCACACACCCAACGTGCATCCGGTGTTGGCGTCCACCTTGAACATGGATGGCTATCTGGTGGTGACCAGCGGCAAATACTTCCGGCATACGAGTCCAGTCAATGAAGACGTGATGGAAGGTGGCTTCACACCTGACGATGAGCAATACAACCAGCACGATACCTGGTGGCTGTGGCCTAATCTGGCGCCCATGTGCTTTCCCGGCGGCGGTTTCCGGGTACTGCACATCGTGCCAGACGGACCGGAGCGCACCCGTGAGACGTATGACTTCTACCTGCCGTGGAAACAGCCGGATGCAGAGCAATGGCGGCAGATCGAATTCGCCTGTGAGGTCGTCAACGCCGAGGACATCGGGGTGTGTGAGGGCGTGCAGCGGGGACTACGGTCGCGTGGCTTCGAGCAGGGCGTGGTGCTCATGGACCGCAGGAGCTGGTGGAGTGAGCACGGTGTGCTCGACTTCAACAATCTGGTGCTCGAGGCGCTCGTGACCGAGTAGGCTCTGCTCGGTGACTGCTCAGCGAATGACGAACGGGTTCGCGACGCTGCTCTGCTGTGCAATCCACACTGACTTGACCTGCATGTAGGCCTTGACGGCCTCGAGCCCGCTCTCGCGCCCGAGTCCGCTGCGCTTGTATCCACCGAATGGAGAAGTGAAGCTCACCGCTCTGTAAGTGTTGACCCAGACCGTGCCGACGCGAAGCTTCTCCGACATTCTGATTGCGCGGCCGATGTTCTGAGTCCACACCCCCGCCGCAAGACCAAAATCGATGTCATTGCCTATGGCAACGGCCTCCTCCTCGGTGTCAAAGGGGATCACGCTCAACACCGGGCCGAATACCTCCTCCTGGGCAATACGCATTTTGTTGTGCACACCGGTGAAGATGGTGGGCTCGACGAACTGATTGCCGCTCGCGCCGGGACCGGTGTAGGGCTTGCCGCCAAGCACACAGACGGCACCTTCGTTTTTCGCAATGTCGATGTAGTCCAGCACTTTCTGGTACTGAGGAGGCGTCGTCACTGGACCAACATGAGTGTCGAGTGACATTGGATCGCCGATGGTGGCATCGCCGGCAACCTCGATAAGACGCTCGACAAAGGCGTCGTGAATGCTGCGCTGCACCAGCAGGCGTGAGCCGGCGATGCACGTCTGTCCGGTGGCGGCAAAGATTCCCGAGATTGCGCCCATTACTGCCGCCTCGAAGTCGGCATCTTCGAATACGATGTTGGGTGACTTGCCGCCGAGCTCCAAGGTCACATGCTTGATGGTACGGGCTGCCGATTCGTAGATCTTCTGACCGGAGACATCAGAGCCTGTGAAAGCGATCTTCGCCACGTCAGGGTGCTCGACCAGCGGGGCGCCGGTGTCGGCGCCAAAGCCGGTCACCGTATTGACTACACCCGGCGCGAAGCCAGCCTCTTCGATGAGCCGCATGAATTCGAGAGTTGATGCGGAGGTGAACTCGGACGGTTTGATAACGGCACAGTTGCCGGCTGCCAGTGCCGGCGCGAGCTTCCAGGCCAGCAGCAACAGCGGTGAGTTCCAGGGCGTGATCATGCCGATCACACCAAGGGGCTCGTAGCGGGTGAAATTGAATACGTCGGGCTTGTCCGAGGGGATGACAGCGCCCTCGATTTTGTCGGCGAGGCCGCCGTAGTAGCGGTACCACTCTGCGAGGTATTTGGTTTGCGCTCCCATCTCGGCCAACAACTTGCCGTTGTCCTTCACTTCAATCTCGCCAAGTCTGGCTGCGTCTCGGGTGATGAGTTCAGCCAGCGTGAACAACAATCGACCGCGCTCGGTGGGCTTGGTGTCGGCCCAGCCGTTTTCGAAGGCATCCTTGGCCGCCGCGACTGCGGCGTGCACGTCAGCCTGACTGCCGTGCGCTATGCGTGCCCACGCCTCGCCGGTGTAAGGGTTGTAGGTGTCAAAGTACTGACCCGTGGCTGGCGCCACCCAATCTCCATTGATGTAATTCTCATAAGTGGTCATGGAATCTCCTCGAGCCTGGCGCTCGCATGCGACAGCATAGAGCTGGGATCATCGGAATCGCGAATCGAGCGCTCGTATATGCTCGGGGCCGATGCCACAACAACCTCCGAGTATGCGCGCCCCGGATTCGTGCCAGCGACTGGCCTCAGCCACGAACTCCTCGGGCGATACTTGGTCGACGAATGCCCACTCAGGACGCAGCCAGTGCCCGGCATTGGGGTAAACGCCCAGGGTGCCTCTGTGATGGGCAGCCATGACGTCTACAGCAGGCGCGGTCGCCTTCAGATCAGAGTGCATGAGCAACAGCGTGCTGACACCGGCGTCTGTCAGCCGGTCCACTGTGTCGCTCAGCGGCTCGTGCACGCGGACCCGGGTGCTATGCTCAATGCTCTCGTGGATACCGAGCATGATTCGTCCACTGCCTGGATCGATGAGTGCACTGATGGCAACCCACACCGGTACATCAAGGCCAGCACAGGCCTCGATCGCCATCAGGATGGTCGCCGGCTCTGCTGCCAGCGTCTCGATCAGCAACAGATCCACTCCTGCCGCTGCAAGAATCTCTGCCTGCTCCCGGAAGGCTTTGCGCACCACTGGTTCATCAATTGGCGTGTCCCTGAACAAGCCGAATGTCGAGACCGAGCCCGCCACACACACCGGATGTGACCCCGCCGTGCTGTTCACACAGTCTCGCGCGAGCCGGACAGCGAATTCGTTCCAGTCGCGCATGCGATGACCGAGACCACCCGACTCCAGTGCCATGCGAGTACTGGCGTAGGTGTTCGAAGTGATCACATCGGCGCCCGCGTCGATATAGCTTTGATGTACGGTGTTCACCAGCTCGGGATGGCTGTCCAGTGCCGCAGCGCACCAGGCCTCTTGATGCATGGGCGCGCCGAGTCGTTCGAGCTCGGTACCGATGGCGCCATCAAGAATGATGACCTCATCGTCGTCGAGACGGCGTTGAAGATGCTCATAGCTCATGGTGAGCCTCCGAGGTGTTTCGGCGAGTCTATCATCCCCAACTCGGTGTCGAGAGACGGTTCGATGCATTGATGTTGGTCGTCGTCTGCGGTCGAGAACGACGTTCGAGCGCTATCGGGCAGTCAGCGACTCAGGCGCTGTTCATGGTATGGCGTGACCGCCTGATACCGGTGGTCATAGTACCGGGAGACCGGGTGTGCCGCCGGCAAGCAATCCGCCAGCATCTCGGCGTAGGCGATGCGTCTCGCTTGAGACGGGTTCACGCCCTGCCGGCGTAGTACGTTGGTCGTGTGCTCGAGGATTTCGAGCTGTGTAGCGCTCAAGCAGGTGGTGACATGTGACATGAGGCCGAGTCTAGTGATCGGACAGGCTCAGCCGGTGAGACTGGAGTTGATTGCAGGCTTATTCGGTCAGTCTGCCGCGAACACGGAGACAACCGTCTGCGAATCCAAGTTCGAATAGACCATCTCCGCCTCTCACGACGCCTGGCTCGTGGTTGTGGTCGTTGTGCCCGAGCACGGCGTCGATGAGAAGGCGTCCGCGGTCAGTCGTTGCCCACCATGGTCCGTAGGCCTGGCCCAGAGTTGTGACGATCTGAAACGCCTCCCGGGCCGCGCGGGTGGTATCGAGCCCGAGGTCTGCTGGGCGCGGTCGCCGCGCGGCACTCGCTTGCATGTCGCATTGATCATGAGTTCTCACGGTGGCGCCGTGGCTCAGTTGATCGACCAATTCAGCCACCAGCCGGCCACCTTCATGACCGATGCTGTGCTCGAGCTCGGACAAAGATCGGTCTCTGCGCCAGGCAACAGGCGACTGGCCGACGACCGGGCCCGCATCAATGACATCTGTCATGACATGCAGACTTACGCCGAATTCGGGTTCCCGGTTCTTGACTTGCCAGAACAGTGGCGCGGGACCGCGATAACGGGGTAGCAAAGACGGATGTACATTGAGTGATGCCAGTCGCGCCAGGTGCAGCCATCGATGATCGAGTATGAAGTCCGTGCACGCGACCACCAGCAACGCCGGTTGCCGCTGCGCGAGTCGCGCATGGAGTTGTGCCCTGTTGCGCGGGGACGAATGGACGACGTCAATACCCGCCTCGAATGCGTACCCCTCGGCGCTACCCTCGACCACGGGCCGAAGACGCGCGTCATGGGGATCACGGGATTGCTGTGAATCAATTATGACGAGCGCGGGCTTGACACCATGCGCAATCAATCCGGCGAGCGAGCCGGTGAACAAGGGGCCGGCATTGCCGAACAGAACGAGCTCGAGCCCGGCGGCGGTAGGGCAGTAACACAGCTTCATGGTGTTAGCATAACGACTTTCCTCTCGGCGATGAGTCACTCGGGCCGGGTGGTACTCGAGCCCATGAGATTCAGCGAGGCGAACACATGCGTGTCAGCGGCATTATTCGAAAAATGAAAGTGCGCCCGGAGACTCCGATCAGTTACGCATTACCGGTAGGTGAAGAACTGGTCGAGATGAATCCATTGCTGGGGCAGACGATCGAGATTTCCTGGAATGGTTCAATTTTTTGTATTAATTGCTCGCGGCGCACCAACAAGAGTTTCAATCAAGGCTACTGCTATCCCTGTTTTCAACGTCTGGCGGAATGTGACATGTGTGTGGTCAAGCCGGAGCGCTGTCACTTTCACGAGGGCACTTGTCGGCAACCGGACTGGGGGCGTGAGCACTGCTTTCAGCCGCACACAGTCTACATCGCCAACTCCTCAGCATTGAAGGTGGGTATCACCCGAGGGCGCGACCCGCGCACTCGATGGATTGACCAGGGCGCCAGTCAGGCGCTCGCCATCCGAACAGTGCCAAATCGTCTCGAAGCGGGTCGGCTGGAAGTGGCCTTGAGCGGATTTGTCGGTGACAAGACTAACTGGCGCAAGATGCTGAAAGGCGCGCCGGAGATATTGGACCTCGAGGCCGAGCGTGACCGACTGATGGGAGAGCTGGAAGCCCATCGGCCTGATTTCGCGCCACCCGGAGAACCACTGGCTGACGCGTCTCCGATGGAGCTCAGCTATCCCATCGAGCAGTTTCCGGAAAAAATCATCGCTCACAACTTCGACAAAGTGGCAGTCCTGTCGGGTGAGCTTGCCGGCATTAAAGGTCAGTATCTCTATGTGGGTGACAATGTCGTGAACATGCGCAAGTACGCGGGCTACGATATGACGATCGCCACACCCTGACCGTTGTTCTCAAGATGAAGACTACAAGCATGGCCTGAGATTCTCGTAGTCGAATTGAACAGTGCCTTCGAACTGCTGGCCGGAAACAGTCCAACCGATTTCATCAGGGTCTGTTCGTCGGCCGTACAGACGCCGTGGATTGGGTAGGTCACTCAGCTTCGTCGTCGGGGAAGCCTGCTTGCGCGCCGCGCGGCGAGGTGCGATTGTTGAACATTGCACTATCACGCGAGTGAGGTACCGGAAGGTTTCAGCGACATGAGCCAGAAAATTCCCTCTTTGATGCCCGTGTTCGATTACGCCGACGGGCACGTTGGTGCTGACGCGATCGACGCCTACGAACGCGATGGAGTCGTTTGGCTTCGAGAGGCATTCGCACCGGATTGGGTTGAGTTACTGGCCAGAGGCATGGAGATCGCTATTCACGAAGGCGTGGAGCGCGACGAGAAATTCAACATTGCCGGTCCGGGCGAGCCGGGGTTTTTCTTCTACGAAACCTTTATGTGGAAGCGTATCGACCAGTTCAAACGATTTGCATTTGAGTCGCCGGCGGCGGATATCGCCTGTCAGGTGATGCGTAGCCGGTCTCTAATCTTTTACTTTGACTTCATGCTGGTGAAGGAACCTGGCACCAGCCAGAAAACGCCGTGGCACTACGATGAAGCTTATTGGCCGGTGAGCGGTGAACAGATTTGCAACCTGTGGACCGCTCTGGATGTCATTCCGCTGCAGACCGCACTGCGATTTGTGCGTGGATCGCATCGCTGGTCCGACAGCTACCGCGCCGTGCATTTTGACCCCGCCGATTCCTACGCGGATTTGCCGCCTGTTCCTGCCCCGCCGGACTGGGATGAGTTGGAGGGCGACCACGAGTTGCTCTACGCCTCCATGGAGCCGGGTGATTGCTTGGTGTTTCACAGCCGAACACACCACAGCGCTCCGGGAAACTCCTTGGAGAGCACACGCCGGAGGGCACTGGCCACCCACTGGATTGGCGATGACATTCGTTACAACGACAAACCTCAGGAAACCGATCCACCCTATCGAGGTGAAGGATTGGTTCATGGTGGCAGCATGGCGTGTGACAGCTTTGTTCAGGTTCGGTAGGACATGAGTGACCGTCTGTCTCCGCACCCGAACCCGGATCTGATTGTCGACTCGACGGGGCGCGAGCATTGGAACACTGTCCCGGCCCGCCGCGCCGCGTTCCATCGGCTTCATGCCGTGGTCCGCTACGGCTTCAGCTTGCGCTCTTCGAAAGTACTTCCGTTGTTGCCCGACATCGACAGACGCATCGGTGATCTGTCCTCCGTACGGCAGCTAACCGATACCACATTCTTTTCTGCCATGGTCGTGGTCCGCGATCAGACACTGTTGTTTGAGAAATATGCACCGGACTTCGCGGTCAGCGACGCCCACAGCGTCATGTCCATCAGTAAGACTATGACGCATCTCATTGTCGGCCGTCTGATCGAGGCCGGGCAGATAGACCCGGCTGCCACGGTGGCGAGTTATTTGCCTGAAATCGGCAGTGGCTATGCGCAAGCGACCGTGCAGGCGGTGTTGGATATGAATGTGGCCAACGATTACAGCGAGGACTACACCGATCCGCACACCACTGCATTGTTGCACGAGACCGCAATGGGTTGGCGATTGCCGACCGCCGGTGAGCGAGAACTCACGGATCGGGAATTCCTTTGCACCATCCAGTCGTCGGATGTCGCCAACCCGGGCGGAGAGCCGCAGTACAAGTCTTCGAACACGGATGTGCTGGGCTGGATCGCCGAGCGGGTCAGTGGCCGGCCACTCAGAGAATTTTTTGTTGATATCGTCGAAGCCGCGGGGCTGGAACACACATTCTATCTATCGACCGACAAAGCAGGGGTTCCGAACCTCAACGGTGGGGTGTGCTTGTCTGCCCGTGACCTGGCACGCTACGGCCTTATCTTCACCCGTGGAGAGAGAGGAATTTCAGGAGAATCGGTTGGCAGCGAGGCCTTCTTGCGGCAAACATTGGCTTGCAACGGAACGAGGTATGCCGCACCGGAGAGTCATATCTACTACTGCAATCAAATGCGCACCAACGGCTGCTGGGTAGGTCATGGAGGTTGGGGTGGGCAGTTTCTGCTGGTCGATCCAGGCTCGCGCACTGTTGTGGTGTTCTACAGCGTGCTCGAGAACGACAGCGCCTCCGACTGGGTCTATCAGGTAGACACCATCAGGATGGCGGAGGAGATCTGCGCGTTGCAGGCAGGTCAATGAGCCTTTTCGAGTTGTGGCGGTCATCCGGGCGCTGACATAGACTACGCTTTGTCTGGATGGCCGACTCCTGCACGACGCCGGCCGCCGGACTCTAATAACAAACGACGTGGATTTTCGATATGTCTGACGCTGCCGACTCAGTTGCCAAGATTAGCTGCCAGGGGATCTGGAAGGTGTTTGGTCCTCATGCGGACCGCATCATGGCGCAGCTCGATGAGAATTCCGAGCGTG
>MDTE01002655.1_pt1 | contig 10977 bp, 11 predicted proteins | sample 811231 | NCBI WGS metagenome assembly MDTE01 (sample SAMN05326651, study PRJNA326480) | marine metagenome | isolation source: seawater | place: Indian Ocean: Red Sea | collected 2010 | reverse complement strand
TGTAGTAACATATTTTTCTATTTCATCTCTAATTTTTTTAAGCTGATCAACCGTTGTATTATATTGTAAAGTTATAACCCAACTTATTATCCAATTAGTTGTCTCACTAATATTTATTACTGCATTTTCTGCAAATTGAAAATTTGGAATAATTGCAATAGATTTATCAAATTTTCTAACAACAGTTGATCTAAATCCTATACGTTCAACTATACCTTCTATAATATCTTCAACAATTATCCAGTCACCAACTTTGAATCTTTTTTCTACTAAAACTAAAATTCCAGATATTAAATTTTTAAATAAATCTTGGGCTCCTAAAGCAACAGCGACACCAAATAAACCCAATCCAGCAATTATGGGACCTATTTTTATTCCCCATAATTCTAAAACAGCTGCTGCGCCTAAAATAATAATAAGTATCTTTAAAGACTTAATTATCCACCCAATTAGTTCTTTTGTTAAAAGTTTTTCTAAACCACCTAAGAGATAAGTTACTGGTTGAATAAATTGATGTATTAGCCAAAAAATTAAAATTGTAATTAGTGATTTGTTTAAATTGTCTATAAATGATTGAGTCTCTGAATTAAATTCTAAGTAGTAACTCGCAATAAAAAAACCTAAAACTATTGGAAAAAAACGAGCTGGTCCTTCCATTGCTAATACAAAAGTATCGTCTAATTTATTTGTGGTTTTTTTTGCTATTTTCTTTAGTCTATTAATTAAAATTTTACTAATTAAACCTCTAAATAATAAAAAAATTAGAAAAATTCCTAAACCGATAAGTATTTGAAAAATATCTACATTCAGAATCCCTTTTTCCCATACCTCAATAAACAAATCCGAAAAATTCTTTAATACTTCCATATATTATTTAATTTTGTTTAATAAAAATTCCTCTTCTCCAGGACTAAAAATAAAAACTTTTTTCCATTTAATCTGTTTTAATACTAATAATACCTTCTCGCTTATACACATAAGATTAGAATGAGTCACTACTTTTAAAAGTGAATATTTATTTAATAGATTAAATAAATTTTTTGCACTCTTAGAAGAATATACAAAAATTACATCTGGAGAATTTTTTTTAAAAAAATTTATTGTATTTTCACTAATTTCCTCAACAGGAGCTGAAGTATAGTTTGAGATTCTATCAATCATGAATCCCGCTTTTGATAAATCAATATCTAAATCTTTTGAAACAAATTCACTACTCAAATAAAGAAGTTTTCCTGACTTTTTTTCAAAAGATCTAATGATTAATTCAACTAAAGAGTCCACTGTCCCTTCTGAAGAATAAGTATTTATAAACCCAGCTTGTTTTGCTGTAAGCTCGGTTGTTTTACCTACACAATAACATTTAATATTTGGATCAAATTTTTCAATTTCTAGGAATCTGATTGCATTTGAGCTTGTAAAAATTACTGCTTTATAATTTTGAAAATTTATTTTTTTAGTTTTAATTTTTTCAATTTTAATTACTGGAAGATGAGTCACTGTATGACCTAACTTTTTCAATCTATCAATAAGAAATAATGAATCTTCTTGTGGTCTTGTTATAATAATGTGCACTTTAATTACCTTGTGTTTTAAAATTTGGACCTGCTTTTTTTAATAGTTCTTTTCCAACTTTATATCCTATTTCTTTTGCTTCGTTAGGATTTCCAAAACCTTCTGCAACAAATTTTTTATTTCCATCATTTGAAAATAATTCACTTTTTAAAAAAATTTTATCTTCTGATAATTTAGCTAATCCTCCTACAGCTGTATCACAATCTCCGCCTATGGCTTCAAGTACAGCGCGTTCGGCTTGAATACAATAAAAAGATTCCTGATGATTAATCATTTTTAAAACAGCCATAGTTTTATTATCATCTTCTCTACATTGAATTGCTATAGCTCCTTGGCCTATAGCTGGAAGCATTTGCTCATATGAAAAAATTTCTTTTACTTCATTTTCCAAATTAAGCATCTTGAGTCCAGATAAAGCTAAAATTATAGCATCAAATTCTTTATTCTTTAATTTTTTAATTCTGGTATCAATATTCCCCCTCATATAAATAATATCAATATCATTTCTTAATAAATTCAATTGTGCCTTTCTTCTAAAAGAGCTGGTTCCAACTTTAGATTTAGATTTAAGTTTAAAAAAAGAATTATATCTATGACTTAAAAAAGCGTCTCTTGGATCATTTCTTTTTGCTACAGCATTAATACATAGTCCATCTGTCTTCTTAGAAGGCAAATCTTTTAAAGAATGTACTGCTAAATCTATTTTTGATTCTAAAAGTTCTTCCTCTATTTGTTTTGAAAAAACACCCTTTCCTCCAATTTCGTAAATTTTTTTATCCTTATGTATATCCCCCGAAGTTTTAATTATTTTTATTTCTATAGAATCAGAATTAAATTCTGAAACAGACTTTATCAATAGATTTTTTACGTGATTTGAGTATGCTAAAGAAAGCTTACTTCCTCGAGATCCAATTATAATCTTTTTCTTATCTGTCATTATTATTAAAAGTTATTTATGTTATATTATTATTTTATATTTATAGACAGAAAATCTAATATGAAAGAAAAACTTGCTTTTTTGGGAATAGAGACTAGCTGCGACGAAACTGCAGCTTCAGTTGTTAGAGAAAAAGCTGATGGAACAGGTGAAATTTTATCAAATATCGTTTCTAGTCAAATTGACGAGCACAAAGAATTTGGTGGAGTAGTTCCTGAAATTGCAGCGAGAGCGCATGTTGAAAAGATAGATTTTATAATTAAGAAAGCCCTAAAAGAAAGTAATTTAGGTTTTGATAATATAAATGGAATTGCGGCTACAGCTGGCCCAGGGTTAATAGTTTGTTTAACTGTAGGTTTCAATGCTGGTAAAGCAATAGCAGGATCTTTAAAAAAACCTTTTGTAGCTGTTAATCATTTAGAAGGTCATGCTCTAAGTCCAAAAATAAATAATAAAATTAAATTTCCTTATTTGCTATTATTAATATCAGGCGGACATACTCAATTTTTAGAAGTAAATGGAGTTAATAATTATAAAAGACTTGGTACTACAATTGATGATGCCCTTGGGGAAGCCTTTGATAAAACTGCAAAACTTTTAGGAATAAAATTTCCAGGTGGTCCTAAAATTGAGGCTTGGGCAAAAAAAGGGGAGGGAAATTATTATAAATTACCAAAACCAATACTTAAAAAAGGTGGATGTAATTTATCTTTTGCTGGTTTAAAAACTACTGTTCTTAAAATTTCTAAAAAATTAAAAAATCAAAAAGAAAAATATCATCTAGCTGCATCTTTTCAAAAAACTATTAATGAAATTCTTTATGAAAAAACTAGAGTAGCTATGGAAGAATTTTTAAAAAATAAAAAAAATTCAAACAATACCTTTGTAATTGCTGGTGGAGTAGCTTCAAATTTATCTATAAGGGAAAATTTAAAAAATTTGGCTAAAGAAAAAAATTTTAATCCAATTTTTCCTTCTATTGAATTATGTGGAGATAATGCCGCAATGATCGCTTGGGCTGGAATTGAAAGATTTAAAAAAAAATTAATTGATGATTTAAAATTTCCTCTAAATGCTAGATGGCCATTAGATATTAAGGCCCCATTTCTAAAAGGTCCAGGTATAAAAATATAGTTAAGCTATTTATTAGTTTGTTTTTTTTTATCCAAAACAAAATTTCCACAAACTAAATAATCTAATTCTGTTTTTATAAAACATTTAAATGCATCTTCTACAGAATTAACAATGGGTTCATCACGAACATTAAAAGACGTATTAACAAGTATAGGAATGCTGGTAATTTCTTTAAATTTTGAGATTAATCTATGAAATAACGGATTGGTTTCTTTATCTACTGTTTGAACTCTTGCTGAATAATCAACGTGAGTTACCGCTGGAATAGAAGATCTTTTAATATTTAATTTATCAATTCCAAACAATTTTTTTTCTGCTTCAGTCATTTTTTTTTGTATTGATTTTTTAACTTCTGCAACGATTAGCATATATGGACTTTCTTCTTTTAACTCAAACCAATTATTAACTTCTTCTTTTAAAACAGCTGGAGCAAATGGCCTAAAACTTTCTCTAAATTTAACTTTTAAATTTAAAATTTTTTGCATTTTATCAGATCTAGGATCGGCTATAATTGACCTATTACCTAATGCCCTAGGACCAAATTCCATTCTACCTTGATACCACCCTATGGCATTTCCTTCGGATAATAATGTGGAAACTTTATTTATCATTTTTTCTGTATCCAATTTTTCGTAAACAGCTCCACATAAATCTAAAGTTTTTTTTATAATATTTTCATCACTGCAAGGCCCTAAATAGGATCCGTACATCTTATCTTTTTCATTTGTTATTGATCTTGGATTGTTTAATTCATTGTACCAATAAGCAAGAGGTCCTCCTATAGCACCACCAGCATCACCTGCGGCAGGTTGTATCCAAATATTATCAAATATTTTTTCTTTTAAAATTTTTCCATTCGCTACGCAGTTTAAAGCTACCCCACCTGCTAAACATAAATTTTTATAATTATATTCTTTTTTTAAAAATCTTGATAATTTTAAAATTATATCTTCTGTAACTGATTGCACAGAAGATGCTATATCCATGTGAAAATTTGTTAGTTTTTCTTTGGATGTATTTCTAGGTTTTTGACCAAAAAGATTTGAAAAATTATCATTTGTCATAGTCAGTCCTGTAGCATAGTTAAAGTAGGATTGATTTAAATTAAAAGTACCGTCTTCTTTAATATCAATTAAATTATCTTTAATTTTTTCTTTATATTTTGGTTCTCCATAAGGAGCTAAACCCATTAGTTTATATTCACCATCATTAACTTTAAAACCTGTGTAATAAGTAAAAGCTGAATATAATAAGCCAAGAGAGTGTGGAAAATGAATTTCTTTTAATATTTCTAATTTATTATTTTCTCCTTTCGCAACAGTTGTGGTTGCCCATTCGCCAACTCCGTCTGCCGTAAGTATTATAGCATCTTTAAATGGAGAGGGGTAAAAAGCACTCGCCGCATGACTGAGATGATGTTCTGAAAATAAAAGTTTATTTTCATCTTTAAAGTTAGAATCATGATTTTTTAATTTTTTAATAATTAATTTTTTTTGGAATAACTTTTCACCTATCCATAACGGCATAGATTTACAAAAAGACTGGAAGCCCCGTGGAGCAAAAGCTACGTAGGTTTCGAGTAGCCTTTCAAATTTTAAGAAAGGTTTTTCATAAAATACTATATGATCAACTTGATTTAATTTTAAATTTGAAAAATTTAAAACAAACTCTACTGAATTAACAGGATAGTCTGAATCATGTTTTTTTCTTGTAAATCTTTCTTCTTGTGCAGCCGCTATAATTTTACCATCTTTAATAAGGGCAGCCGCACTATCATGATAAAAGCAGGAAATGCCAAGTATTGAGGTCACTTTAAATATTCCTTTTAAACTAATATTTTTTATTTGAAAAGATTTATAATTTCACTAGCAAAAATTTTTGTTTGATATTCTTCAACAAAATGCGAATCCCATTGATTACCAGAAACTGTTCCTTTAAATGCGCTATTTTTAATGTTAATTTTTCCATCTTTTATTAATTTAGAAAAATTCAGAAAATAAATTTTTTGTTCATCTTTAACCAATTTATCAATAAAATCTGAAACATCTGTTGTAAAATATTTTTTTTTGTTTTCTGATGTTTTATAACCATACAAATGTCCTATATGAGGGTGTGTTACCAAAATAATTTTTTCAATTTTTTCATCTTTTAATAATAGATCCAGATAATTCCTAACTTTCTGATTAAAATAAGATATTTCGCTATCATTAATTTTTATAAGATATTTTGCTATATCACGATACCTACACTTGGATATATCGCTATTTTTCCATCCGTGGGCTTTTATAGATTTATATTTATCAAATGCTCTTAAAAAAAAATATTTAATGTGAAAATTACTCATTTCAAAATTTTTTATTATTTTTGATTTATTAGACAAAATTATTTCCGAAAATCTATAAACTTTTGTATAATCATATACTGCTCTGCTATAGTTTTCTTTATTTATGGAAATCAAATTGTTTTCGTCATCATATACGCTTTTGTCTTTATATCTACATAGTTCATCTCCTATATCTGATTGATCAATGTAAGCAACAACGATATTAGGTTGAATTTTAAAATCCTTTTTTAATATTTCGTATTGTAATTTCATCAATGATGGAGAATAAGAAGTAACTCCAGAAATTACTAAACCAATGTTATTTTTTTTTGAAAAATTTTTAAACAAATTATAGGAACTTTTTGTAAAAACAAAACTCTCCACAAAGGAATCCCCTTGGATAAGAATATTTTTACCCTCATTTGAAAAAGAATTTATTGTGGTGAATAAATAATTTTCTTTTTCAAATGGTTTTTTATTTGGATCAAATTCCCATCTATTAACATCCCTTAAATGATGAAGTTTTTTTGAATATTTTTGATGGAATCGTAGTTTATCAATGGATTGAAAAATACTTTGATTATTTTCATATTCATCGAAATGTACTATTAAAAATAATAAAGAATATGAAATAAATATAGCAAAAAAAATGGAAACTAAAAATGTTGCAAAATTTTTGACCATCGTTATTCTCTATTTTTTAATATCATGTTTTTTAAAATGAGTCATGAAAGAAAAATTTTGGTTAATAAAAACAGAGCCTGACGTATGGTCATGGTCACAACAAGTAAATTCTGGCTCCAAAGGAGCAGAGTGGAACGGAGTGAGAAATTTTCAAGCTTCAAATAATTTAAAAAATATGAAAATAGGAGATAAGTGTTTTTTCTATCATACTGGTAATGAAAAAAGTATTGTTGGAGTTGTAGAAGTTATCAAAGAAGCTTTTAAAGATAAATCTGACAAATCTAATAGGTTTGTATCGGTTGTTGTAAAAGCCCTGTACCCCTTCAAAAAAGCGGTTAATTTAAAAAAAATTAAAAAAAATAAGGATTTTAAAGATTTTTCATTAGTTACACAAAGTAGACTTTCTGTCATGAAAGTTGATTTAAAATACTGGAAAAAAATATCTAAGATGGGTAAGGTTTAATTTGGACATATAATTTATGGCAAAAAAAAAGAGAAAAAAGGTTAAAAGACAAAGAAGAAAAAAAAGAAAAAAGAATAAGAAAAAAATAAGAAAATATAAAAATTTAAAAAAACCATCATCTGCCGAACCTATTTTTAGAGTTACACCTAAATGGGCAAGAAAAGCATATGTAGATAAGAAAGAATATGAGAAAAAATACAAATTATCTATTAAGGATAATGAGGGCTTTTGGAAAAAGGAAGGTAAAAGAATTGATTGGATTAAACCTTATACAAAAATAAAAGACGTTAAATATAGTAAAACTGAAGTAAGAATTAAATGGTTTTATGATGGAACTCTTAATGCATCAGCAAATTGTATTGATAGACATTTAAAAGATAAAAAAAATAAGACTGCAATCATTTGGGTAGGTGATGATCCAAAAGAATCAAAAAGTATTAGTTATAAAGAACTACACAAAAATGTTTGTAAGGCGGCAAATGCTCTTCGAGAACTAGGTATTAAAAAAGGTGATAGGGTAACAATTTACTTAACTATGATTCCTGAGTTAGCATACGTAATGCTAGCTTGCGCAAGAATAGGCGCTATACACTCAATAATATTTGGAGGATTTTCACCAGACTCGATTGCGGGAAGAATAAATGATTGTAAATCTGATTACATTATTACAGCTGACGAAGGTGTTAGGGGGGGTAAAATAATACCACTTAAAAAAATAGCAGACGAAGCTTTAATTCAGTGCCCAAATGTAAAAAAATGTATTGTTGTTAAAAGAACAGGTAATGAAGTTAACTGGGTTGATGATAGGGATGTTTATTATAATGATTTAATAAATAAAGTTTCTGACAAATGTGAACCAGAAGAAATGAGTGCTGAAGATCCTTTATTTATTCTTTATACATCTGGGTCTACAGGAAAACCAAAGGGAGTTCTTCATACTACAGGTGGTTATATGGTTTATGCTTCAATGACACATCAGTATATTTTTGATTATAAAAAAAATGATATTTATTGGTGTTCAGCCGATATAGGTTGGGTTACTGGTCATAGTTATATTATTTATGGTCCTCTTTCAAATGGCGCAACAACAATTATGTTTGAGGGTGTTCCTAATTATCCAGATGTTTCTAGATGGTGGCAAATAGTAGATAAATATAAAGTTAATATTTTTTATACTGCTCCCACTGCGTTGAGAGCTCTAATGAGAGAAGGCGAAGGACCAGTTAAAAAAACAAGCAGAAAATCTCTAAAACTACTTGGAACCGTAGGAGAACCAATAAATCCTGAGGCATGGCTCTGGTATTATAAAGTTGTGGGAGATTCTAGGTGTCCAATAGTAGATACTTGGTGGCAAACTGAAACTGGAGGTATTCTAATATCTCCTCAGCCAGGAGCAATAGATCTTAAACCTGGTTCAGCAACTAAACCTTTTTATGGGATCAAACCAGTAATTGTAGATGAAAATGGCAAAACTTTAAAAGGGGCCTGTAGAGGTCGACTATGTATGTCTCAATCTTGGCCAGGACAAATGAGAACAGTATATGGAGACCATCAAAGATTTATTGATACCTATTTTTCTCAATTCGATGGAAAATATTTTACTGGCGATGGGTGTCGAAGAGATGAGGATGGTTATTATTGGATTACTGGTAGGGTTGATGATGTTATAATAGTCTCAGGTCATAATCTAGGTACAGCGGAAATAGAAAGTGCGTTTGTAGCTCATCCAAAAGTAGCTGAGGCTGCAGTAGTAGGATATCCACATGATATAAAAGGAAATGGACTTTATTGTTATGTAACTTTAAATGTTGGAGAGAAACCAACGGGAGAATTAGAAAGAGATTTAAAACTTTGGGTAAGAAAACAAATTGGTCCAATTGCAACTCCAGACCTTATACAATTTGCACCTGGTTTACCTAAAACAAGATCAGGTAAAATTATGAGAAGAATTTTAAGAAAAATTGCGGCAAATGAACATGACCAACTTGGTGACACAACTACACTTGCTGACCCAACAGTTGTGGAAAGTTTAGTAGAAAATAGACAAAACAAATAATTAGTTTAATGAATGACCTGCTAAAAACTTTAGTTAAACCAGACTGGGATGATAATCCAAAAAGATCAAAAATTCTCTATGCATCTAACTTACTTGAGATTGGTGAATTTCAGTTGATTCAATTAGCATATAAAGTTTGGTATAAAACTGATCTTCCCGAACATAAGATCAATAAGATATTTAGTGATTATATGGTTCATGGAATAATACCGATCTGGGTAACATATTATGCTAATGATATAATAAAATTAGATCATGTCTCAAAATTAAATGCTTTTGATGATAAGTATCATGTCTACGATAGTGAATTTGGTCAATATATTCCAAACAAAGAAACTAGAAAAAAAAGAGGTATATTCTATTTAGCTATTATCGTTTTTGTATTTTTTGCTAGTCATTACATGGCAGCTACTTACGTGGAAGAACCAGCAGGATTTTATCCTCCATACATTGAAAAAAAGATAGTTTATCCAGAATTATACAATAAAGATGGATTAAAAAAATAATGTTTGATTTTATTCCTCAGGAATACGAAAAACTTGTTAATATTATTTTTTTATTGGTAACGGCTTTAATTGCTCATCATGGAATTACCTATAGAAACGAGGATGGAGAGAAGGATTTTGTTAGATTGCTTTTTGGTTGTATTGCTGGAGTTTACTTTTTTTTGGTACTTTTTAAAGATGTATTAGGATTAATAAGCTTTTAAAGTTTTCCAGGTTTATGCATAACTTGGCCCTCGTCTAATTCCTTTATGCTCAAAACTCTTTCATTTTCTGGAAGCTGAAGTTGTTCATTCAGGTAGAGTGCTCTTTCTTTTACTGAAGATGATTTGAATTTATAATTAAGTATAACTGTTCCAAGACCAGGACCAGCAACTGCTTCATGATCTATACCAAGAGCTTTTACATAATCTTTTAATGCTTCTTTATATTTTTTATTTCTATCTTTAATAATACCTCTATTTGCATATGCAGCAGCTAAAGTTCCTATTCCTGTTTTATCATCTTCTTCAAGATTTTTTTCTAAAAAAATAATTAGATTAGTTAAAACCGTATCTGCTTCGATATATTTTTTTTCAGAAATAAATACTAACGCTTTGCACATCATGGCTCCGCGATGATTAGGAGTTTTATCTAACGCTTCATTTGCTGCTTCCAAAGCTTGTTCATATTTTTTATCTTTTAAACGAATATCACACACTTCGGTTTCATAATCACCAGGTGGTCTATCCATAAAAGATCTGACAAATCCCCAAACAGTAAACATAACAAAAGTTAGTATTGCCATGTATATGACAAATCTTTTTAATAAGTTTGCACTAACATTCATTAATTAAACACCTGGATTACATATAGATAACTGAATACAACGCATAAAAGCGCTGAAGTAAATGTTGCTCTTTTTTTTAAATCCTTTTTTTCATCATCCGAAACTGTTTTTTGAGATTTCTGTTTTTTTCTAACGTATAAAACCCATATCATTTTTCGAACAGGAAAAAATAAACCTGTCGTTAAAATGAGAACCCATATTGGGTCATGAAATGCAATGTAGAAAGATTTAATATCCATACAATCTTGTTATATACTTAGAATAACACCCAAATATCAATACTTTCAATCGTTAGTTGTATATATTTAAAGGATTAAATTGTTGCTTTAAGGATCTAATTGTGCTGAAATTTACCAATAATGCTTGGAACTATGTTCTGAGCATTTTGTGTTTTATAAAACAAGTTAAAAAAAACAAAAGGGGGAACCTTTATGTCAGCAAAAGTAACGTGGCTGATAGTGTTCGTATTACTCTAC
>MDTE01080282.1_pt1 | contig 10979 bp, 9 predicted proteins | sample 811231 | NCBI WGS metagenome assembly MDTE01 (sample SAMN05326651, study PRJNA326480) | marine metagenome | isolation source: seawater | place: Indian Ocean: Red Sea | collected 2010 | reverse complement strand
ACTGATCCCGGTCAGCCTTTAAGTTTTAAAGTAGAAAAAAATAGTGAGTTTAAAAATACTGTTATCTCTTTGTTAATTGATTGTTCGGGTTCAATGCGAGGACGCTCGATAAATCTAGCAGCTGTTTGCGCAGAAATTATAGGCACAACTCTCGAAAGGTGCTCTGTTAAGACAGAGGTGCTTGGTTATACAACCAAACATTGGAAAGGTGGTGATTCTCGAAAGCAATGGATGCAAAGGGGATCTTTTTCTTCTCCTGGTCGCTTGAATGATTTAAGACATATTATTTTTAAGGCTGCGGATGATAACTGGAGAAAGTCAAAAAAATCATTGGGAGTTATTTTGAAAGATGGTTTATTAAAAGAAAATATTGATGGTGAGGCTTTGGCATGGGCTCATAATAGATTGGTTCAAAGAGATGAAGAAAGAAAAATTTTGATTGTAATTTCAGATGGTGCACCTGTTGATGACAGCTCCTTGAGTGCCAATCATTCCCATTTTTTGGAAGAACATTTGCACGCAATGATTCACAATGTAAATCAAGCACAACAAGTAGAGCTTTTAGCAATTGGTATAGGGCATGATGTTGGTAAATACTATGACAATGCCATCACTATAAATAACGCAGAGACACTGGGTGAAACCTTGTTAGAAAAATTGACTGACCTTTTTGAATAAATCATAATACATGCATGAAAATAAAGGTTCAAAAGGGTCCTCCTGAGGACCTTCTTTACTTTGACGATGATTTACCATTGTCACAATCACAAGTTGAAGATGTTGTAGAAATCTTCAATACTCCCCTAACGGGTTCTTACAATTGGGACTATACAGTTGCAGATAACAGAATTAAAAAATTATATGAATTAGGAAAAGAACTCAACTGGAATGGGTCGATTGATCTAAATTGGGAGTATACACATCCAGAAAATGAGAGAATTATCCAGCCAGATGAGGAGTTACCTCATGAGTCTCTCGATGTTTATCTTAACTTGTCTGATGAAGATAAGATTCTTTTTGACCGACATAGTGTTGCTGAATTAATGAGTCAGTTCTTACATGGTGAGCAAGGTGCTTTGTTAGTAGCATCACAATTGGCAAGTTGTGCTCCAACTTTTAATGCAAAATTATATGCTGCATCACAAACTTTTGATGAAGCTCGTCATGTGGAAGTATTCAATAGGTACTTACAAGAAAAAATTGGTATTCATTATCCAATCAACCCCGCCTTAAAAACTCTTTTAGATAAAATCCTAACGGATGAACGCTGGGATCTAAAATTTATTGGAATGCAAATAATAATTGAGGGTCTCGCACTTGCAGCATTTTCAATGTTGAAATCCATCACTAAAGATCCTTTATTAAAGCAACTGCTTCACTATGTTATACGTGACGAAGCAAGGCATGTAACATTTGGCATTAATTATCTTGAAGATTATGTCAAAACATTAAGTCAAGATGAAATTAATGATCGTGCAAATTTTGCCTATGAAGCCTGTGTAATCTCCCGAGAGAGACTGATCAATACCAAGTCTGAACAACGTTTCTTAAAAATGACAGAAAGTGAGGCTCGGGATTTTACTCTCAGCACCTCCTCTTTTGCTATGTTCAGAAACTTTTTATTTTCTCGAGTTATACCTAATCTCTCTCGCATAGGTCTTTTAACTGACGAAGTAAGGCCAAAGTTTGATGCACTTGGGCTGCTCGAATATGAGCAAGCGCCTGATGATTTTGAATGCGATTGGGCTGAGTTAAAGAAACCTCTTGAATCATTTGACGAGGTTGCTACCTAAAAAAAAATGTCTAAACATAGTGCCTTAAATAGATTTGGTCGATCTGGAAATCCTGTATTTCAGGATCACTTTTCATCTCCATCCCAAACTCAAGGCAGAACTGATGTTGCAAGCCCAGGCTTACAAACAGATATAGCTAGTCCAACTCAATCAGTAACAGCACAATCTCAATATATGACCCTAGATGGAACAGTTAATAAGACAGGTATGCTTTTAGTGTTGTGTGCTATTGGTGCGTTCTTAGGCTGGACAAATCCCAGTCCAGTAATAATTATATCCAGTGTAATTATTGGTTTTGTACTTGCTCTCATAACTACATTTAAACCTCAAAATGCTCAATACACAGCAACCTTGTATGCTGCTTTTGAGGGAGTTGCTCTTGGTGGTATAACCTTTTTTGCCGAATCCCAATTTCCAGGTATTGGCATTCAGGCGGTTGGTCTTACTTTTGGAATTTTAGCCTCTCTTTTATTTTTTTATAAAAGTGGGATTATCAAACCTACGGAAAATTTTAGATTAATGATATTTTCAGCTACTGCTGGAATTGCCCTCTTATACTTAATTAATTTTATTATGTCTTTCTTTGGAACAGGTATAGGTTTCATTCACTCAAACGGACTCTTTGGAATCGGATTCTCCGTTTTTGTTGTTGGTATTGCTGCTCTCAATCTTGTTCTTGATTTTGATTTTATTGAAGAAGGTTCTGAAATTGGATTACCTAAGTTCATGGAGTGGTATGGTGCCTTTGCCTTGATGGTCACACTGATTTGGTTGTACATTGAGATTCTTCGATTATTAATGAAGTTAAGATCGCGTTAATGATTGAAAATATATTCTTTTTTATACTTTTGATTGTATCTCTCTTTATATTTTTTAGTTTGGGGAAGGTGAAAGCTTCAAAGAAACAACTAGATCGGAAGGATAGAATTAATTGGGGTTCACGACCGTGGTCAAAAGATGACTAGTTTTTTAGATTTTTGTCTTAAAAAATATTAAAATCTCCCAGTGGACAAATCTGTTTTAATTTTCCTTGCTATCCCTGTGTTCTATACCTTGATGATTATAGAATTCACTTATGGGGTTATCATCAAGAAAAATACCTATCGTCTGAATGATACCTTTGTCAGTATCTCCATTGGATTAATAAGCCGTTTTCCTGTGATATTAAATTTAGGTTTTAATACCCTTATTTTCTCATTGGCAGCAACAACTTTTAACTTAAAGTTATTGCCCTTAGATAGTTGGGTGACTTGGGTAGTTGGTTTTGTATTATATGATCTAACCTATTATGTGCAGCATCGTTTGCATCACGAAATAAAATTATTATGGGCAACTCATATCGTGCATCACCATGGTGAGGAATTTAATCTATCGACAGCGCTCAGACAAACCAGCACTGGCTGGTTGTGGAAATGGATGTTTTATATTCCAATGATTGTCATTGGGGTGCCTGCTGAAGTTTTTATTACAGTTGGTGGACTTAATTTGCTCTATCAGTTTTGGGTACATACTGAACATATTCCAAAACTTGGATTTATCGAAAAGATTTTTGTCACTCCCTCAAATCATAGAGTCCATCATGCGAAAAATCCTGAATATATTGATGCAAACTATGGGGGGGTGTTTATTTTATGGGATCGTATGTTTGGAACTTATATTGAAGAAAAAGAAAATGTTAAACCAGTTTATGGCACAGTGAAAGCCCTTGAAAGTTGGAATCCTATCTGGGCAAATATAGAAGTCTTTTATAACATGCTCTTAGATTCTGTTCGCACCAAAAAATGGTCTGATAAAATTAAAGTATGGTATGCACCTACCTATTGGAGACCTGATGACGTTGCTAAGGAATATCCAAGCAAACCCCTCAATCTTCAAACTAAATATAATCCAAAAATAAGCACGACTTCAAAAATATATGTTGTTGTTCAAATGATTGGCATTATGTTTATTTCAAATGCTTTATTTTCACAAATCTCAACTTTGTCGTATCAAGAAATAGCAGTAGTTTCTATAATATTAACTTTAATACCCACACTCACTGGAATTTACATGCAGAATAATGCAAATGCTCTACTTGCTATAAGTATATTTAGTTTAACCTGCATAGGATTAATTCTGTGGTCAAATTTATTTCCTGTGAATAGCCTTATTACTCAAGCTGCATTGATCCTTATGCTTATCAACTTAAGTTTTGTGTCTATTCACTCTATCAATGGAAGTTATGTCGGACCCGAAAATATCCAGCAGAAGGTTTAAGAAATCTCCTTTTTTTGATTGCTACCATCACGATGATGTGCTTTATGGGGTTTATAACAAAAGATTGTATCCTTTATCCTGTGGCTACGATGTAAATAGTCACTATGAGCACTTGATCACAAATGCTTGCATGTACGATGTCCCGGAAACACCTTTACGTTTCTCAGGTCCTGATGTCGTGACTTTCATGGAAAAAATTTTTACTAGAAATATAAGAGATATTTCTCCAGGAAGAGCAGTATATGCTTTTGCATGTAATGAAAATGGAGGCATTATTATGGATGGAGTCTTACTTCACCCAAATGAAGAGGAATATATTTATGTTCAAGCAGATGGAGATTTTATCAATTGGGCAAACGCACAAAAAGGTGATCTCGATGCTTCAGTTGAAGATTTTAATTCCTGGGTATTACAAATCCAAGGGCCTTCTTCTTTAAAAATATTAGAAAAAATTACTGGAATTAAAGCATCTGAGTTTTCTTACTACTCAGCTACTATTACTTCTATCAATAATGCGAAGTTTTATGTATCTAGAACTGGCTGGACTGGAGAGAAAGGTTTTGAAATTTATTCCTTTGATGATGCCTTTAATGGAGAAAAACTGTGGAATTATTTATTGGAAGCAGGTGAAGAATTTGGATTAATTGCTTCGGATATTGCTTCCATGCACATTCGACGAATCCAAGCAGGAATACTGGATTATGGTACTGATTTTGATGATTGTTTGAATCCGTATGAATTGGGTTTAGGAAACTTTATTGATTTAGAAAGAAGTTTTATCGGTCAATCTGCTCTCAAGGGAAAACAAGAAAGTCCTCTCAAGATTTTTGGTCTGACCTGTGACAATCATACGCCCACCTATGAAGATAAAATTGTAAATGCTCGACAAGAAGTTATTGGTTCAGTTTCTGCTGGAGCAAAATTACCTTCTAAATATGGCACGAATATCGGTATCATGAGGATTGATGTTCCAGATAAAGTTAGTGATGACATTTACTTGCTAACTCCTGATAATAAAATCATTGATATAAAATTAGTCAAACTGCCTTTCAAAGATCCAGAAAAACAAATTCCTAAATCTAATGATTAATACACAAAACTTTATTTATACTGCTGAAACTACTCCAGACTTATCCACTAATCTGTCTAATAGTGTCAGTAAAATTGATCCTCTTATTGGTTTAGCAGATGCAGTCAACATTACTGATTCTCCAAATTGCAACACAAAATTATCGAGTATCTTGTCGGCAGCAGAAATAAAGAAAAAAGGTTTAGATGTGATCCTGCAACTTACCGGAAGGGATAGAAATAGAATTGCCTTGGAATCTGAAATGTTAGGTGCTCTTTCAATCGATGTTAATAAAGTCCTATGCTTAACAGGAGATCAACCCAGTGAAGGTGGTCCACGAGCAGTTAATGAATTTAATGGTACCTCTTTAATTGAACTAGCAATGAGAATCAGCAAGGGACAACTAACAGATGGCTCTGAAATTCAAGAACCTAAAACACTTCATCCAGGAGCTGCAGATGATCTTTATACCCATCAATCAAATCCAGATGCAATTGTCTCATTAATCAAAAAGATTCATATGGGAGCTACCTTTGTTCAAACTCAGTACTGTTTTGATGTAAATATAATCAAAGCTTATTCTGATTTACTAATGAATAATGGAAAGGATAGCTCATGGCAAACCATAGTGGGCATGGGCCCACTCAAGTCAGCTAAACAAGCAGATTGGATGCGCAAAAACCTATGGGGTATTAATATTTCAGATGAAATTATTCATCGATTGGATGCTGCAACTAACCCAATTAATGAAGGAATTGAAATCTGTACTGAAATTATCAATGAAATTAAAGATTTTGAGGGAATTGATGGTGTTCACTTGATGGGACCAAATTGCGAAGAGCTGTCTGCTCAGATTATCAAAGAAACTAAATAAATATTAAATTTATTGGATATCCGAATTGATATGGGTAAAATGAATCACTTTGGGGCTATAGCTCAGCTGGGAGAGCGCCTGCTTTGCACGCAGGAGGTCAGCGGTTCGATCCCGCTTAGCTCCACCAAATTTTTTCAATCTTCTATATCAAGAAATTTTAAGTTGGAATCTTTGATAGGCATCCATCTGACTGAAAAGATATCTTTTAGATAATTTTGATAATTTTTCCAAGGGGCACGGTTGCCTTGTTGAGGCATTTTACTCAAACCTCTTTGTACATATCCAGAGTTAAAATCTATGAGTTTATCACTGCCGTAAGCACTCTTATCATCAACTGGCATGCAAGTTTTTGCTCGTTTCTTATCCATCATATTTATTAATTTACATACATACTCACATGTTAGGTCTGCTCTTAATGTCCAAGAGGCGTTCACATAACCAAATGATAGTGCAAAGTTAGGAACACCACTCAACATCATGCCCTTATAAGTCAATCTTTTATGAGCACTTACTCTTTTATCATCAACTGAAAGATGAATGTCATTCAAAGAATTCAGCTCAATCCCGGTTGCCGTGATAATAATGTCAGCACTAATTTTTTTTCCTGAGTTCATCAAGATTCCATCAGTTTCAAACTGCTTTATTGTGTCAGTGACCACTGAAGCTTTTTGATTTTTTATAACTCTAAAAAGATCGCTGTCTGGGACTAAACATACTCGCTGATCCCATGGATTGTATGAGGGGGTAAAATGTTTTTTAACATCATAACCCTCTCCTAATTCTTCTTTTATGAGATTGATAATTGTAGTTTTAATTTTTTGTGGGAAGGTTCGGGCAAGGAAAAATGTGTAACTCTGCCAAAGAATATTTTTCCATCTAACTAAAAAATAAGTTAATTTAATGGGAAGAAATTTCTTTAACATCTTATTAATTGAGTCTTCACTAGGTCTAGAAACAACATAAGTGGGTGATCGTTGAATCATCACCACATGCTTGGCATGCTGCGCAATTGCGGGGACAAGAGTAATAGCAGTTGCTCCACTACCAATAACAGCAATTTTTTTATTGGTGTAGTCAATTTCTTCACTCCAAAACTGAGGATGAATTATTTGCCCGTTGAAATTTTCTTGACCTATAAAAGAAGGAATATGTGGTTGTGAGTAGCTAAAATATCCACCACACAAAAATAAGAAATTGCATGTCATATCTTTGTCTTGATCTTTTTCTTTTATTTTAAGATGCCATTTTGATTGACCTGAATCCCAGTTTGCTGCAACAACTTTGTTATTTAAGACAATTTCATTTCGTAATTGATAATCATCAATGGTTTCATTTAAATAATTAAAGATTGAAGGGCCGTCTGCAATTGATTTGTTGTGAATCCAGGGTTTAAATCTGAAGCCTAGAGTATGCATATCTGAATCAGATCGTACTCCAGGATATTTAAATAAATCCCACGTCCCTCCAACTTCATTTCTTCCCTCTAAAATAAGGAAAGATTTTTGTGGGCAATTTTTTTTCAAATTATACCCTGCAGCAATTCCAGAGATTCCAGCCCCTACTACAATTACATCTTTATGCATAATTAATTAAATTAAAACTACAGTCTTGTTTCCATTTAAAAGAACTCTTTTTTCTGCATGCCATCTAACTGCTCTAGCTAAAACAATAGATTCGATGTCATTACCTTTTCTGACAAGATCTTCTGGAGTGTCATAATGACTTATTCTTTCAATATTTTGTTCAATTATGGGTCCTTCATCGAGGTCAGGAGTGACATAATGAGCTGTTGCCCCAATAATTTTTACTCCTTTACGAAAAGCTTGCTGATATGGATCAGCACCTTTAAAGCTGGGCAAAAAACTATGATGGATATTAATACATTTTCCAAACCATTTATCACTTAACTCCTCAGTAAGGATTTGCATATATCGAGCAAGAACTACTAGTTCAGCATTTGTTTTGGTGACAATTTCTTGAAATAAGTTTTCTTGAGCTACTTTTGATTCCAAGTCTTTTTCAATAGGTAAATAATGGAATTCAATATTATTAAACTCAACAATTTCTCTGAAGTCCTCATGGTTAGAGACTACTCCTACAATCTCAATAGGCATATTTCTATACTTTGCTCTAAATAAGAGATCGTTAAGGCAATGACCATATTTTGAGACAGCAATAATAGTTTTAATTTTTTTATCGGCAGAATCCATTTCCCAATCCATATCAAATTCTGCAGCAAGAGAATTAAAATCCTCTTTGATTTGATTTATGCTAAATCCATCTTCAGACAGATTAAAAACGACTCTAGAGAAAAAGGTATGTGTTTCACTGTCTGAAAAAGATTTTACATCAGTTAAAAAAGCACTCCTTTCAAACAAAAAGGTAGAAACCTTTGATTGAATGCCTGCTTTATCATTGCAGGAAAAAATTAGAATAAAAGATTCGGGCACAGTGAACTCAAAAAGAATTATTGATCTTTTTTTTCACGAGTTTTTAATTTTGATAAGCTATTTTTCTCCTTCATACTCATAATATATGCAGCAATAGATAGTAAAAGAATACCCGATGCTTCAAAAAGAATGTTGATGGCATCTAAATCTTTACTCTCTTGAATGATCATTCTCGTTAAGGCTGTCATGGCAATAATGATTGGCAGAGTGACAGGAATTCTATTATCACGGTAAAAGACTCCAACCATACCTAATACTTCAGCATAGATAAAAAGTAAAAATAAATCACTTAGATTTACTGATTGAACTGAAATAATTCGAACCAATTCTATGAGTGTTGCAATGATTGTTGCAACTGCAATAACTAACAAAATACCTCTCTCAGAAACAAAAATAAAATTTTGTATGGGTTTTGTTTTTTTACTCATAGGTAAATCTCTGTGTTATCACATTTCGGGACACATAAAGGTTATGAAGTGCATAAAACCAGAAAGCATTGATAATGGGTTCTACAAATGCATCTATAGCCGCAAGATTAATCGAAGCCTTAAAAATTAACATCCCACAGAGAGATGCAATGGTGATGTGACCGATAGTGTATATTGTGGTTAGCATAAACTTCCCGAGAAGGTTTTTACAAAACCTATGTAATGCGTAAAACCAAAATCCATTAATTACAGGTTCGATAAAGGCATCAATGGCAGCTAAATTTAATGGAGCATTAAAAATGAAGGCAGCACATAAAATTGCAATCCCTATATGTCCAATTGTATAAATGATTGCTAATGCCAGACTGCCAAAATTATCAATAAAAGCAGTAATACGATTAAAAATTGCAAGGTAGCTTTTTACAATATATTTTGTCATAGATCCTATTTTATAGTTCTTAAAAGCATTTTTTCAAATAAATTTACGTTTTAAAAAAAATGGGCAGCACTAGTGCTGCCCATGATTGAGTTATGGACTATGATTAAAGGAAGTATATGGGTCCAGTAACTCTACCTCAAAATTTACCTTTAAAAGTTTCTTTGCAAGGAAAGTCTAAAGTTTCGTTCTCTACCAACTGAAGCTTGGTGTGTACTATGCGAATGAGGGAAATACAACTCATCCGTTAAGTTTTCCATATGCAGTCGCAATGAAAGATCATCAGATATCATATAGTAAACTGCCGCATCAAACCTTGTATATTCGGGGAGGATTTGCGAACCACCATCTTTAATTAGTGATTCTCCTTGATGCATAATACCAACAGCCCAACCGAGCTTTGGATTGACTTCATAATTTGCCCACATTGAATACATGGTTTCTGGGATTTCTCTAGCATCTTTTGTGCCGTTCTTCCCTTCCATGCTGGTATAACCAAAAGTAACATCCAAGCTATCGTTTACTCTGCCTTTGAGTTCAAGTTCGATTCCGTCAACTACTAGTCCTCTCTCGACTATATATTCCGAACTCGAACCGTCATAGCCAGCTTTATCAGCTTCACTATCAAAGTATGCAGCTGTCAAACTAAGATCTGAACTTAAATCAACTTTTACCCCTAGTTCTGTATTCTCAAAATAGTCAGGTCTAAGTGTTTCACCAGAACCAGGAGCTCCACCAGTAAGTTTCTTATATTGCTCACCGGATCTTGGTGCAAAACTCTCACTGTAACTATAATAAATAGAAACTGTGTCTCTTGGTTTGAAGATTACTCCCATTCTTGGTGAAAATTCACTATCTTCTCTCGATGCTGAAGTTCCATTCTTGATATCATCAACAGTCACATCAAAAGTATCATGACGCCCACCTAAAACAAGTACTATGTTATCTGTTAAATCAACTTGATCTTGAATATAAAAGGAAGTAACTGATATGTCAGTTTCTGTATCTGTTTTCAATGAACATGGGTTCGTATATTCTACTGCTGTGGGTAATCCACCTGCAGTCACAGTGAAGTCCATTGGATCAGTAATATTGAATGATTCTTGATCATATCCACTCACTGAACAATCTTTTGATGTCCAATACGTATTGTACCTAAAGTTACTATTTTCTGTGTCTATGCTTTCAAAACCAGCTAATACTGTATGGGTTGTATTACCAATAGTAAGCTCGTTTACCAGACTTCCAGTCACGATAAAATTGTCTCGCTCTGTAGGATCATGATATCCATCCATTGTTACAACACCGCTATCAGCTGCGTGTGAAGCTGCATAGGTATTCTGATACATTTTTTCAAAACTATTTGAAGTTACAGAAAGGTTTCCTTTTCTTGTATCCGAAAAAACATGACTAACTGTTGCTCTAAATACTGATGCTTCAACAGTATGAATATTGTTATCTTTATCTCCAAAAACAATACCTGCAAATGCCTTAACTGGCTCATTATTAGCTGTCGGGATACCTCTATCGATAAATCTTTCGTGATCGATGTGCTCATAAGATAGGTCCAAGGTTGTATCAGCACTTAATTTCATTCTTAAAGTTGGATTGAAACCAAGCCTGTCTCCATCATAATAGTCTCTGTGGTTTTCTAATGTGTCACTGTGCACATT
>MDTE01063490.1_pt1 | contig 10980 bp, 3 predicted proteins | sample 811231 | NCBI WGS metagenome assembly MDTE01 (sample SAMN05326651, study PRJNA326480) | marine metagenome | isolation source: seawater | place: Indian Ocean: Red Sea | collected 2010 | reverse complement strand
TTCTACATAGTCTCCACCAGAAACAATCAGAGTTTCTTTAACACCAGGAGTTGCCCATGCTAACTGTGCCGCTTTCTTAATGGTACGGACAGGGTTTACAGCAGAACGACCATCGTTTAGGTCACTACCAATCTGAGAAGAAACATAGATTCTGCCACCAACATCATTGGTTGCTAGGTTTAGAACATACTCAGTAGTAGCAATCTTATCGGATCTATCACCTAGTAGAGGTGTGATAGATCTTGGAAATACGCCAGACTCTCCAGTTTCATTATATTTGTAATTATTAGAGTCAACTACTCTGAAACCAATATGCTTAAATTGAACTTCTCCGTTTAGTTCAATGCCATCTAGGTGTTCTGGACCATTAGGTCCAGTTTGTCCAGCATTAATTGCCTGGTAAATATTATTACCAAAGTATCTGTAAGCATCTTTTTGGACAATAACACTAGCAGCCCATGGGGTTCCTGTGTTGTTAGCAAATGTTTTTAAGTTGGGTGCTCTAAAATTAGCGTCTGGTGTGATAAAATTATCAATATCCAGGTTTAGAATTCTCGCCGTATCAGAAATGATAGAGGTGGAAGTTCTAATAGCACCATTAATATCAAGTTCAAAGTCAACAGTATCAAGGAATGCTTCTGCAGATGCACCTTGACCACCGCCATCAGTGATTGTTACAGTTGGAGCAACTGAATATCCATTACCAGGATTGTTGACAGCAATAGAAACAACTCTGCCATTGAAAATAAAAGCAGAACCAGTTGCCTGAACACCACCAGCTGGTGGTGGATCAATGACAACATTTGGAGCGGATGTATATCCAGAACCGCCTGTCAATATATTAATATTATTGACTCTTTGTCCAGTTCTGTTAATACCAACACGAGGTAACTGGGTAGCACCATCTAGTTGAGATCTAAGAATTTCTCTTTCATTAGACCCCGTACCGACCCTAATTGTTACTTCATTATCACCGATGAGTTTAGGGTTTGCGCCCCTAATTTTCTCTTTGTCGGAATTAATATGAAAACTCATGGTGTTCGCGTATCCTTGACTTTTTTCCTATCTTATATTTAGCATTAAGCCCAATCAATACTTACAACTTGAGTGGATACTGCCCATTTAATGTTCTGTGTAGTACCTGCTCTGGTAGTAGAATAACTAAATTGATTGGTTCCTCCAAATGGTTCAATTCCCCATGTCTCTCCCTCTGGAATATCATCTTTAATGATAGTTAGCATAGACGATAAAATCGTCGTGGTTCCTACGCCATTACAATATACGGAGGTTTCTAATTTTCCACTGAAAACAGTTCCTGCTGGGTTGACTCCTAGAATATGTCCAGTAACAAAACTAACAGTGCTATTTCTTAATGGAATTTGAGTTCCAACATTATCTAGTTGTAAAATTCCTGTATTGATACCTCTTAGAATATAATTGGAGGTATTGCTGTCAGTGTAGAAATTATTTTTAATTTCTAACGAGTTAGCATTTTTTACATCAAATGTTTCATTAATCAGAGTTTTATCTGATACAGAAAATCCACCAACAGAATCAAAATTCTTATTAATGCTTGCCATTTTTATCTCTTATAGATGTTTACGGTTGTGTTGATAATAATATTGTCACCAGCAGTTAATCCGCTGTCTGCAGTAATTGTTACTCTTACATTGTTTGATGCATTGAAATCAAACGAAGAAGAGAACAAATCTGCACCTGTTTTTACATTACCAAAATCTGTAAATGAAATATCTGTACCGTCGTCGATAACGGTATACTCAACCAATTCTTTGTCGCCTGTTGTAGTATTTAATGCAGCAACAGTGACTTTACATCCAATTGCAGTAGCAGGATCATAGAGAACAACTGCTCCTGTATCTACTGTTCCCTTAGTAAATGTAAGGTCTCCAGTAGTAATCTTATAATCGGCAAGTTCAAACTCTTTTAGTTCTCCATCAAAGATCTTAACACCTGTGAATGTTCCTGTTCCAAAAGTAGTGTTTAAGAACACATCACCTTGATCATCTAATCTTAGAATAGGATCATTATTAATACCAGAGGAAACTCCAAGATCTAAGTATTGTCTAGATGTAAAGAAGAAGGATCTGGTGCTATCTGTGTTATCAATTGTGGTTGCATTATTATCTAGAGTGATTGTATCTGCATTGATTGCAAGAGTTTCTCCACCAGCAACACCAGCAGCAGAAACATCGATTGTATCGATACCAGTAAATTCTAGTCCGTTGACTGTTAATCTTACTGTCTCTGTATTTGCATTGAAGAAGAATAATGTATCTTCATCAGAACCAGGAGCAACTTCTGCTTTAATTAATGTATCTTGGTCAGCATCTTTTACTCCACCAAGAGAACCCCATTGCGCTCCATCATATCCCTCAAACTGTCCGTCAGTAGTATTGAAGCGAACAGAACCTTGTACAGCAGCACCTTTTTGGTTGACATCACCAACAGGTAGTACAAGTGAACTAGTAGAATTAACAACTGTCTTCTGTCCAGAGTTTGGTTGAATAACCAAATCATCAGAATCTGTAGAAATAGTGTTTCCAGAGAATCTTAGTTTTTGGTTAACTACAAGAGGAGTAGAATCGGTAGGTCCAATTCTGACTTCTTCGCATTCCTCAAATGTGAGTGTTCCAACTGCAGATGTGCTATATTGAAGTTGAGCAGTTCCGTTGGGTAGAGTTCCCGATGTGTGTACTGGTTCACTACCACTGGTTCCAAGAGTACCAGCACCACCCACAGGAACAACATAGATATTTTCCTTATGCTTAATGTAATCTCCTTCTGCAACAGCAGTATTTGCATTCCATTCTGTGGATGCAGGAGCAAGTGTATTACTAGAACGAATCTTCTTAACGCTGAAGAAGTCTAGATATGTTGGAGTTATCTTTGCAGTATTAACACCATCATTGTAGAAGTACAATGTGTTGTCATTTGCACCAATAGTTGCTTCTGCTAAGATAAATGTGTTACCATCTAGGTCACGAACACCACCAAGTGAAGACCAAGAAGCAGACGATGCACTATATCCTTCATATTGATTGGTCTGTGTATTGAATCTAATTGCACCATCTTGTGCAATAGGAGCAGCAGGTCTCTGACTAGTATCACCAGATGGAATAACAAATGCAGTGTCACCAACTGTCTTAGCAACTCTGTTAGCAGCTGGTTGTAAAAGAATATCATTGGATCCAAGAGTAGCAATTGTCGAATTGCTAATGGTTAATACATTATTAGAATTAAACTCTTGGGTACTCTTAATAACACCAGAAGATGTAATATTTCCTGTGGAATTTTCTACAGTTAAATTAGGTCCAATATTGAGATTTGGACCAGTGATTGTAATAGGACCACCAGAAACCGCAAGACCAGTTCCAGTTCCAAATACAGTTGCGTTTACAGTAGTCGTGTTGACTGTAGTTGCATTTACACTATTTGTAGCAGTAACATCCGCAACATTAACAGTAGTTCCTGCGAATGTAGTTGCTGATAATTGTCCAGATGCAATATCATTCTGAATGATATCAACAGAACCAACTGTAATTACATCTAACTCAAACCCAGATCCAAATACTTTTGGATTGTTGGCATCCATTGTTAATGTTGCTTCGTTTCCAGGAGAACCGCTAGCACCTGCATATGCAGGATCAGAATTATTTGAGTAATAATATAGAGTTGGAGTTGTAGTTAGAATTTTTAGACTGATCTCTCCAGGGTTTTCTGAAACACCTTCTTCGTATGCATATCCTCTAAAATCAAGAACTGCAGCACCGCCTACTGTTGGTGCTTTATCTACAGTAATTGTAGTTGCATCAACAATAGAGGCAACTTTAGTATCGCTTTGTAATGTGCCAGCACCGCTATCAAGACTGACTGCCATACCAACTAAAATACCCGTGCTGCTAGCAACAGTTACATTTACACTACCTGCAGTCAATGTAGATGTTACATTATCAACAACACCATTATCATGAATACCGCCTGGGAATTGAGAGAACCTGAAACTATGTGCAGACATTGAAGAGTCCGACACATCAAATCTATATGTGTTTCCAACATATAGTGTCAGATCTGGATTAAATACTGGTCCAGAACCACTATCGATTAGATAACCAAACTTACCTCCAGATGCGCTAGCAGTAGTAATAGTGTATTGTGGAGATGTGGATCCTTCAATAACAATTTGTTGATTGTCGGCATAAGAACCATCATCGACAAGAATCGAAGTTGTGAATCCACCAGACTCATTAACTTCTCTGATTTGTGTTGGACTGAGGTCTGTTACTGCATCGATTGTTAATGTAATATCATCTGCAGGAGTTGCTCCACCAACTAAGTTTCCAGCAACAGTTAATGTGTCCCCAATTGCATAGAAAAATCCTGCCTGATCTGAAATGGCACTACTAACATTACCAGAAGAATCTCTAGTAACTGTTACAGTTTCCGAATTACCATTAGCACTATTAGTGCTAGTTGCTACTGAAGAATAAGTTTGTGCGAGATCTTCTGTAAATGTTAAGTCTGCAGCACCAGATGCAATTGGATTTGCAGATAATGTTACTTCTGTACCACTATCAACAGAAGCAACAGTTACATTTGCTCCTAATGCTCCAGTTCCTGTAGCAGTTACAATATATCCAACAGAAATACCAGCGGTGCTAGAAACTGTAACTTGTGCTACGGTAGTAGTTAATGTTGTTGCTAATGGACCAACAACATTAGCAGACAATTGCGTAGAAGCAGTTGTAGATAATGCAGTTGGTGTTCCATCTTTTCCTGTAACGGATTGAGATGTTGTAAATGTACCAGCGGTAACTGCATTCGATGCGAAATCTAATTGCTGTAAACCAATTGCTGTAACAGGATATGTAATTGGTTGAACTAAATCTGTAGCAGATACCGATAATGTATCTCCATCAAAATATCCAACACCACCATTTCCTACAGTAACAGATTCAATTGGTCCAACACTAGTAACTGTGTATGTAAATGGCGTAGTTGGATTTCCATATGGCGGAGTGAATGTCAATACCACTGCACCAGATGTTGCAGGATTGTTATCGATAGTTACGATATTAGTGTCATAATCAATACCTTGTACTAAGGTAGTTCCTGCACCTAGTGCTCCAGATCCAGAAGTAACGGTGACCGTAGAACCAGGAACAATATTTGATACATCTGCAACAGTAAAAGTGAGTTCTGGTACTGTATTACCACCATCTTCACCTACAAGAGTGGCGGCAACTCCAGTTTGCTCTGTTGCTAGTGTGAGAACATCATTAGCAGCATAATCAGTGGCAGCGGCAGTAAATGCAAAGTTCTTTACTTGTCCAGGGTCACTGGTGATTGTAAAGATAGCACCTGCACCTGTTCCCCCAACATCAGCAGCATTAACAGATAGAGTGTCGTTAATTACATAGTTTTGTCCAGGAGATGTAAATGTTACTCCAGTAATAGTTCCATTTGGATTTACTGCTGTAATTTCAAACTCTGCCCCAGTTCCAGCACCAACAGTAAATGGAGGTACTTCTAATACATCAGTTGCTTTGTAATCAGTTCCTGTAGAAGTGAAGTTGACTGCAGTCAATGCTCCACCACTAATTGTTATTTCTGCTACAGCACCACTACCAAATACCCCAGGAGTTCCTGTAGTAAAAGTAATGTCGCCACCCATTTGACCAGCAGCGTGATTCACACAGTTGTAGGAAGCACCCGTTAAGGAGTATCCACTTTCAACAATTACATCAACATATGCTCCCTGTTGACCAGGAGTTCCAAATGCAGTTAGTGTTAATCCTGCAGGAGGAGTTCCTGACTGTCCAGTTCCTTGTAAGAAAAGAACATGTCCAGCATTACTAGCATCAGATACATCAAATCTATAAGTGCTTGCTGCTTCAAAAGCAAGTGCTGGTTGTGTAACACCATCTAGAACATATGCATATGTTCCAGGTCCACCAGAAACGGTAACAACATATGTTTGCTTCGCTTCATTTCTTAGTGCCTGAGTATACACACCATCGGTATATCCAGAACCACCTGTAATATTTCCTGCATATGCTACACCACCAGTAACTGTGATGTCTGCGGTAGCACTGGTTCCTGTACCACCAGTTACAGATACACCAGGATAAGTTCCATCTGTATAACCACTACCAGCATTAGTGATATCAACAACGATATCATCTACTGTAAAATCAACAAAACTTCTAGTAGCAGTGCTTCCACCAACAATAGGCAAAGAAGAATATGTTCCAGGTGTGTAGTTTGCACCACTACTCTCGGTTCCAATAAAATCACCTACAGTGATGTTTAGAGTAGCACTAGTTCCTGTGCCACCAATTACACTAATATCATTATATGTTCCAGGATCATAGTTTTGTCCTGCTTGAGTAATAGCAATACCAGCGTCATTAATTTCATTCTTTCTAAAAATGAAATTTCTATAACTCAAAAATCCTGTATCAGATAATTGATACAAGAGTTTCGATGCTGAGACATACCCAATGACACCTGTGGATGGTCTGTATAGACCCAGAGTTTGTTCGTTATCAAATGCTAGAGCAGGTGCTGCTAGCGTACCGTCACCAATTTTTAAGTTACCTGTGGCGAGATCGCTTCCACCAGAAGTAACATTGAATAAATTGGTTCCAATTTCATTAATTTTGACCCTTTGCTGTTCAAAGGTATCAGTTCTAGCTACTTGAATTGCTGGCATTTTTTATTAACTCGCGCAGAAGGGACTTGATTTCAGAGACTTCATTCTTCAATGTATTTATGTCTTCCAACGCGGAACTTAGCTGCTTCGATTTCCTTCTGCCTTCTATGGCAGAATTGTCTCGAATGATGATGGCACCTGTGTTTTCGTCTCTTACGAGACCGTCATGTCCTTCGACTTTGATATAACCCATGCGCGGAAATCAATAAGAAGCAACAGCTCTCATATCCTGAATCTTAGGAACATAAGAAGGATTATCAGACTTCATGACAATCTTAATTCCGAAAGATGAGAATTCAGGTAGATCTGCTACACTGTACTCTAGTTCTTGATAAGATTCTTGCTTCTCAACAACACTAGAAATAGTGTTGGTAGAAGTTGCAACTGTTGGAACATCTGGTAATCCAGTTCCATTGAAGTATTGATATTCAATAACATCAAAAGATTCTTGACTAGAAGACTCTTTATATCTAAACAATACTTGAATGTCTTCGATGTCTTTGACATTTGCAGTCAACTTGACATTGATAGAAGTTCCTGGGTTTCCAATAGAAATTTCTTTGGTTACATACTTAGCAAGAGAAGAACTATTTGAGAAATTATTTTCTGGAGAATAGTCAATACCATCGGTATATGTCAATTCCTTAACTTCCCAATATGCCTTTTCATCTTCATCTTGACCAGTGTACTGAATAATGTCTCCTACACGGAAGATATCTTCAACACCAGTGCCAGATCTAGCGATTGAAGGTTCTACAATTGCAGCTTCGGAAACGCTTTGAGTGAATGTTGTAGAACCAAATGGTTTCTTGTCATTCTTGACAGTAATTGTCTGATTCTTGATATCAAAGAATGTAACTTTACCTTCAATCTTGGCATCGAATGTATTTGTTAGACCGACATCTCTTGCCTTGATGGTTGCACCATTGGCAATAATTGCAGGACCATCAGTACCACCAAACTCAATCTTAACTGGGTCGGTAGTGATCGATGGAGTAATTGTTTCTCCAGAAATTGACAGGGTATCACCTTTAACAAACGGATTTACAGTAGAAATTCTTACTGTTACAATTGGCGTACCACTAACTGTTGCTCTAGCAACAACAATTCCTTTTGCCTTAGAGTTAGATCCCTCAATAGAATCTCCTACCTCAATGTCACCACCAGTCAAGGATCCTGTTCCAAACTCATAAACTTCTTTGAGTTTCAACACTTGATCTCTTCTGCCAAATCTTGTCTCACTACCTGCTGCTTTTTCAATTCTATTTGTAGAAGTGATTACAGAGGAAGAAGAAAGATCAAAAGCAGGAGACAGATATGAAACATCAGAACGGAAGTCAATCTTATACTCTAGAGAATTATCTAGATTATTCATGACTTGGTTAATGTTAGAAGCAATAACTTTCTGATTTGTGAAGTATTGAATTTCATTCAAGAAAGTCTTCTCATATCCTGTTTGCGAATATGATGTATAAACATTAGTATCGGAATCAACAGGAACGATGTTTGTGGTTCTTACAGTAGAGTCAATAGTTGTTCCACTAAAAGACAGGTAACTAACTCGTGGATATAGTCTTTCAAATTTTCTATTGTAAGAAGCAAGAACTAAACTACCACCACCCTTAACACTAGATGCAGCAGTTGTTGCATTGATAATATTATAAGTATCAATACCAGCATTCTTAACTTGGAATAGAGTTGTGTTTAACTGGGTGCTTGAAACACCACCTACACCATCTGCTCCTGTCATGAAGACATAAGAATTTCCACGGTCTTCAAAACCATGATTCTTATGATATACTTTTACATATTTGTTATTAAGTTTGAATAGTTCAGCAGTTGCATTCTGATCAGAAACACCACTAGTCTCAATTGGATTCAATTTGAGATTTTCTAAACCAAGAACTTCATTGGAAAGTTTAAGATTTGCAGGTCTGGTGATATCAAATTCTGCACGATACAGATTGAACTTGAGATCTTCAAATAGATCTTCAGTCCAGTTATCTGTATTCTGTGCTTTGTATACAGAACCTAGTAGAGGTTGTGTGGTTACAGGAGAACTAGTGACAATCTCTGTTTCACCTAGTCTAGATGCCCAGAGTTTGTACTCAGTGGAATCTGTCTCAACAACTAGTGCATAAGATACATCATTCTGCAAGTAGACAGGATTCTTAAACTTAAATTTAGTTGGAGTTGTGGAATTAGTTACTTCTCCTGTGTCAACAGCAACACCCATCTTAACCGCAGGATTATCGATAGTGATATTTGCAGTAATAACAGCACCTGCTGCAGACTGTCCAACACCTTTAACAACAATTGCAGGTGGAGAAGTGTATCCAGAACCACCTAGTGCTACATTAGCAGAATAGATTCTGCCACCCGAAATCTTAACAGCTCCACTTGCTTGACTTCCGCCAGGTAGTTGTGGACTTTCAAATGTCAAGAAAGCAGACTCATAACCAGCACCAGTGCTAGTAACAGATAGACTAGAAACAGTTCCAGAATCTTTAGCAATAGTTAATGCTAACTGAGTATTATTTTCGTTATTATAAGAAGTTACAGATTCAATAATCAAAGTCTCGTTCTGTCTAAACTCTCTTCCGTTGTGGTTAGAAAGGACCAGGGTATAAACCTGATCATTAGAAAGAATAACATTTCCATTAGCAGAAGCAGAGACTTCGATATTTGTGGTATCCAATACTTTTAGTAAAGGTCCACTACAAGCAGACTGAGCACCAGTGATAGATTCACCAATCTTCAGTGTTGTAGTTCCGTTTGTAAATACACGAATCTTAGTCTCTGGATTGACAGTTGCTTCTGCACCAGGAAGAATATGCTTAGCGGGTTTATCTGCCTCAGTATTTGTAAGATATGCTCTTACAGGAATACTGTCACTCTTGGAGTTAAAGTATAGATCGACACTGGTTACAAACAAACCACCTTCAAACGAATCAATACTGAATGTTTGTGCAAGTGGATTTGGTTTAACTTCTACATCCGTGACGCTATCAATCTTCTGAATACCTTCATTTGCTTTGAAGAATGCAGGGGAGGTAGATGTGATGCTTGCTGGGTTCTGTGGTAGTTTGCCAGTAGCATAGAACTTAAGATCTGTGTAGGTATCTACGGTATCCTTAGCAGCATTAGAAGCACTAGAAGTAAATCTAATTGTCTTAATTCCTGTTGGAATTCTTACAATTGGTTGAGTGAAATCATAGGATAGTGTTTGTACATCACCAGTCCAAGTTGCATTCTCCGTTGGTGGATAACCAGCAGGAATTAGAATAATACCGCTAGCATTTCCATTTTCATCAGTATTGATTGGAGAATTGAAACCGATTAATGAGTTTCCTGCAACTCCGCTATATCTAGAATCGGCATTAGTCCATCTAGAAACATCAATACCATCCAAGAAAGGATATACTCTAGTAAATGGTTTTAGTCTCTTGATTGTAAACTTAACTGCGGTAGATCTTGCATAGAACTTCAGTGAAGTTGCAACAGAACTCTTCTCATCAGAGTCGCTAGAGATTCCTTTACCAATTTCATTGTTGTCAGGACTTACATTAGAACTACTTGCTGTTGCTGCTACAGTAACCTGAGCATTGGACTGCTCGGTGTTTGTAGTTCCAAGAGAAGTAATACTTCCAAAAGTGCCAGATGTGCCAACCCAGTTAATTACAAAAGAATTAAAGATACTAGAGAATGTCTCGGTTGTATCTTCTTTTGCAATAAAGATAGAATATAATCCAGTATTGTTATCAACAATTAGAGGTTCAACAGACTGATCGTACCACGAATCAATCTCTGGAGAAAGTGATCCATCACCAACATACTGCAGTGCTACAAATGGGTTTGGATTGATAGTCTTGGTTGCAAAATCATTTCCAAGAACTTTTAGTTCTGTGAATGGTAGAGTTACCATGTCACCATTTCTTACATATCCATCAACAAATCTTTGATCATCCGTTTTGTTGATTTCTTTGAGCAAGAAAGAATCTTCCTTATTAGGTGCTCTCATTACAGACTGCTGTGTGTCAATCGAACACTTGTAATCTTCGGAAGAAATTTGACCGATGCGATGAGTTTCAAAGTTATCAACAACAAATCCAGTCTTGAATCTGTCTAAACCAATAGAGTCCTTGATTTGCATGTTTAGAGCTTGTTGCTCTAGGATGCTAAGTGTGGTATAATATTCAAGACGCTCAATACGTTTCTCCAGTTTGCCGATGTCACGCATTGTATAA
>MDTE01156730.1_pt1 | contig 10981 bp, 9 predicted proteins | sample 811231 | NCBI WGS metagenome assembly MDTE01 (sample SAMN05326651, study PRJNA326480) | marine metagenome | isolation source: seawater | place: Indian Ocean: Red Sea | collected 2010 | reverse complement strand
GGAATTGGTAGACGCGCTAGCTTCAGGTGCTAGTGGGGGTAACCCCGTGGAGGTTCAAGTCCTCTCTGCCGCACCACCCGACAGAATTGCCGACGAAACACCTAGTGTTTTCGCCATATTGCGTTGGCAGCCTGATCCCGCAGCGCTTATATGTGCACGGTGACGCGGAGGTCCGATGGCAGCCAGAAAATCAAATCGCGCAGAACGCACCGACAGGGTCGGCCTTGGCGGCCACAAACGCCATGGCATCGTGGCGCGTTTGCGTGGGTATTTCCTCGCCGGCCTCCTGACAACCGCGCCCATCGGCCTGACGCTCTGGCTGTTCTGGGTCCTGCTCAAGTTTATCGATGCCCGGGTCACACCGTTGATCCCGGCCCAGTACAACCCGAACACCTATCTGCACGCCGTCACGCCGGTGAATTTCGACATACCGGGCGTCGGCCTGATAGTTTTGATCGTGGCACTCATCATTGTCGGTGCGTTGACCCGTGTTCTGTTCGGGCGCTGGATCGTGCGCGCCAGCGAACACGTGCTCAACCAGATGCCGGTGGTGCGCAGCGTCTATGGCGCGACCAAACAGATCGTCGAGACGGTCCTCAAGCGCCAGTCCGAGGCATTCCGCCAAGTCGTGCTGTTCGAATATCCGCGCCGGGGCACCTGGGCGATCGGGTTCGTGACCGGCACCACGCGCGGCGAGGTGCAGAACGTCACCGACGACGAGGTGGTCAACGTCTTCCTGCCGACAACGCCAAACCCGACTTCCGGCTATCTGCTTTTCCTGCCGCGCCGCGAGACCATCCCCCTGTCCATGTCGGTGGAAGACGGCATCAAGATGATCATCTCCGGCGGCATCGTGACGCCCGAGGATGCGCGTTCCATGTCGGAACAGCAGACGAAACTAGTCGCGTCCGCCGACGGCGACAAGCCGACCATCGGCCCCGAGGCCAAGGTCACGGCACAGATCGATTCAGATAAAGCCTCTGCCGACGGCGACTGATCAGCCGGCCCGCGCATAGCGCACCGTCGCATCCCGCTCGAACAGATACAGCAAGGTTCGCAGTGCATCCCCGCGCGCCGATTCGAGACCCGGGTCGCGCTCGATGATCAGGCGAGCATCGTCGCGCGCAACGGCCAGCAACTCACCATGGGCGGCGAGATCAACCAGCCGGAAGTCGGGCAAGCCTGACTGCCGTGTACCGAGCACGTCACCGGCACCACGCAGACGCAGATCCTGTTCGGCAATCTCGAACCCGTCATCGGTGTCACGCAAGACCGTCAGGCGCTCGCGCGCGGTCTTGCCGATTCCGTGTCCGTACAGCAGCAGGCAGGTAGCATCGCGTTCGCCGCGGCCGATCCGCCCACGCAACTGGTGCAGCTGCGCTAGGCCGAACCGTTCGGCATGTTCGACGATCATGACGGTGGCGTCGGGCACATCGACCCCCACCTCGATCACAGTGGTTGCCACGAGGATATCGAGGCTCGGTTCCTCGCTACCCGCGAAGCGGGACATGACCGCATCCTTCTGCTTGCCCGACATGCGGCCGTGGACCAGGCCAACCTTGTCGCCGAACCGGTCCTGCAATGCGCTGTGGCGCTGGGTGGCCGCGGCGACATCCTCGGTTTCGGATTCCTCGACCAGCGGACAGACCCAGAATACCTTGCCGCCCGCATCCAACTGGCGTCTCACGCCCGAGATCGCATCTTCCAGCCTGTCGACGGACGCGGTGCTGGTCTTGACCGGTTTGCGGCCGGCGGGTTTCTCGCGTAGCTGGGATTCATCCAGGTCCCCATAGGCCGCGAGCATCAGGGTCCGCGGGATCGGGGTCGCCGTCATCAACAGCACATCGACGGCGGACCCTTTATCCGCCAGCAACAGGCGTTGATGCACGCCGAACCGGTGCTGCTCATCGACCACGGCCACAGCCAGGTCGTGGAATGCGATATCGCCCTGGAACAAGGCGTGGGTGCCGACGACGAGAGGGACCGTGCCATCCGCCAGTTTCTCGAGGATGGCGTCGCGCGCCTTGCCCTTGTCGCGGCCCGTCAGCAGCACGCAGGGAACGTTCGCCGCCTCCGCCAATGGCGCGATCGTGGCGTAATGCTGCTGCGCCAGGATTTCCGTCGGGGCCATCAGCGCGGCCTGCCGACCGGCCTCGACCGCGGTCAGCATCGCCATCAGTGCCACCACCGTCTTGCCGCTGCCCACATCCCCCTGCAGCAGCCGCAACATCCGGTGATCGGACCCCAGATCCGAGACAATGTCGTCGATCGCCGTGCGCTGACTGCCGGTCAGCGCAAAGGGCAGGGCGCCCAGCACCTGTTCGCGCAGATGTCCGTCGCTTGCGACCGGAAGGCCGGGCTGACGGCGGACATGTGAGCGGATCAGCATGATCGCAAGCTGGCTCGCCAGCAGCTCGTCATAGGCCAGGCGCATCCGGCTCGCGGATGCAGGTTCCAGGTCCTCCGCCTCGTTCGGTGTGTGTGCGGCCAGAACGGCGTCCTTCCAGTCGGGCCACGCACGTTGCCTGGCCAATGCCGGGTCGAGCCACTCGGGCAGGGCGGGCAGCCGCTCCAGCGCGCCGGCGATGGCCTTGCCTAAGACGTTCTGGGACAACCCCTCGGTCAATGGGTAGACCGGCTGCACGCGCATGACGGTGTCACGTTCGGCCGGTTTGGCGATGATATCCGGGTGGGTCATCTGCAGCTTGCCGTCGTAGAGTTCGCTGGTACCGCTGATCAGGCGGACCTCACCCTCGGGCAAGACCGAGGTCAGGTAGTCGGAGCGTCCGTGGAAGAACACCAGCGTGATCTCGCCGGTGCCGTCGAAACAGTCGATACGATACGGAATCCTGCGGTTTGCGACAGGGGGCGGATGATGTTTCGCAACGGTCAATTCCAGCGTCGCAACACGGCCCGGCTCCAGGTCCGACAGGACCGGACTGTAACGCCGGTCGATGATCCCACCGGGCAGTTGCCACAGCAGATCGACGATCTGGGCGCCGGCGAGGCGTTCGAGATGGGCGCCGATGCGCGAACCCACGCCCTTGAGCGCCGTCACGGGCGCAAACAGGGGAAACAGGATCTCTGGACGGGCGCGTTGGGGCACGGTTGGACCGATTGTGGGGTTCGCTCGGCTGACAGCACTTCGCAGGAACGCTATATCCTACGGCAGCGTGAACATACGAGTCAGCATCCACGCAGACAGGATCGTCAAAAATGGCAGTGGAAAGCCGTGACAACCGCATCAAGCGGTTGATTTACCGAAGCATCTATACGGGTACGAAGGAGACAGACCTTCTGCTCGGCACCTTCGCACGCCGGAACCTGCCGAATTTCGACGATGAACTGCTCGATGCCTATGAGGCGTTGATCGAGAACAGCGATCCCGACCTGTACATGTGGATCAGCGGTCGCAAGCCCGTCCCGGAGGCCTGGAGCGGCCCGATCATGCACCTTCTACAAGACTTTAAAATTGAAGAATAACATGTTGTTAAAACGGAATTTTACCTGGAACGAAGCAGGTACTGTCACACGGTACACGGGTGTTCCGGATGGCTGCGACGTACTTCTGCTGACCGAGTTGTTCTCGGGTGCGGAACAGACCCTCGTGCATGTCTCAAGCGACGATGTGGGCATGAACCGGATTGCCGAGGCCGTCGGCTTCCTTGTACCCGAAATTCCCATCCTGAAGTTTCCGGCCTGGGATTGCCTGCCTTATGACCGGGTGCCGCCACGCGCGGAACTGGTCGCCGAGCGTATGGCGACGCTGGGGGAACTGGCCGCCGAAACTGCGAACTCCGGGCCCTACCTGGTCCTGACGACCGTATCGGCGATCCTGCAGCGCGTGCCGCCGCGCGCGCGTATTCGTGACACAAGGATCTACTTGCGGCCGGGAGACAGTGTGGATTTCTCGGACATCGTCGGTTTCCTGAACGCAAACGGCTACCAGCGCACGGAAACTGTGCGTGAGCCCGGGGAATTCGCCAGCCGCGGCGACATTATCGACCTGTTCCCGCCGGGGTTTCCCGAACCGGTGCGCATCGACCTGTTCGGAGATGAGATCGAGGGCTTGCGCCATTTCGACCCGCTGAGCCAGCTCACGACCCGGCGTCTCGACACGCTGACGCTGCTTCCGGCCAGCGAAGTCCTTCTGGATGACGCGTCGATCGAGCGGTTCCGTTCCGCCTATCGCGCTCAATTCGGCGCGGTACGCGGCGACGATCCGCTCTACGAGGCGATCCGCGAGGGCATCCGCCATCCCGGCATGGAGCACTGGCTGCCCTTATTCTACGAGGCCCCGGAAACCCTGTTCGACTATGTCGACGGCCCGATCGTCCTGGGCGCCCAGACGCCGGATGCCGGCGCCGAGCGGTTCGAGCAGATTGCGGATTACCACAACGCCCGAGCAAACACGCCGAAACCGGCGGAAGGCGAGGCGCCCTACAATGCGCTTCCCGCCGATGCACTGTATCTCACCGCCAGCGAGTGGGAAGACCTGCAGCGCACAAGGCCAGCGGTCGAGTTCGACAGTTTCGAGGCGCCGGAAAACAGCACGGACAGCCACTCGGTCGGCGGCCGCAGGACCATCGATTTCGCCGATGCGCGCAACCGCGCCGACATGAACCTGTTCGACGCGGTGAAGACCCGGATCGCCAACGAACGCGCAGACGGCCGGACCTTGGCGATCGCCTGCTACTCCAAGGGCTCCCGCGACCGGTTGGCACAGCTCCTCGAAGATCATGATGTCGCCGGCATCCAGCCGGTCGCATCGTGGCAGGAGGTCGTATCGGCCCGCGCGAACCGGGTCTCGGTCTGCGTCCTTGCGCTCGACAACGGGTTTTCCGTGCCCGGCCTCACGATCTACTCCGAACAAGACATCCTCGGTGAACGGCTGGTGCGCCGGCGGCGCCAGAGCCGACCGGCCGAGCATCTGATCTCGGAGATGTCGAGCCTGTCCCTGGGTGACATCGTGGTCCACACAGATCACGGGATCGGCCGCTATGACGGGCTTGAGACCCTCGAGATCGGCGGCGCGCCCCATGATTGCCTCCGGCTTGTCTATGCCGGCGAAGACAAGCTCTTCCTGCCGGTGGAAAACCTCGATCTCCTGTCGCGCTTCGGATCGCAGGAAAGCGAGGTCCAACTCGACAAGCTAGGCAATGCCAGCTGGCAGGCGCGCCGCGCCCGGGTCAAAAATCGCATCACCGAGATGGCGGACAAGCTGATGGCCCTGGCGGCCGAGCGCGAACTGCGCCATGCGCCGCGCCTCGATCCGCCGGCGGGGCTGTACGAGGAATTCTGTGCCCGTTTTCCCTTCGCCGAGACCGACGACCAGAGACGCGCCATCGATGATACGGTCGCCAGCCTGTCGGCGGGCAAGCCGATGGACCGGCTGGTCTGCGGCGATGTGGGCTTCGGCAAGACCGAGGTCGCGCTGCGTGCGGCCTTCGTCACCGCCATGAACGGACGGCAGGTCGCTGTCGTGGTACCCACGACCCTGCTGGCCCGCCAGCACCATCAGACATTCCAGGCCCGCTTCGCCGGTTTGCCCGTGAACATCGTCCAATTGTCGCGCCTGATGACGGCCAAGGAGGCCCAGGATATTCGCGAGGGGCTTGAGTCCGGGCAGGTCGACATTGTGATCGGCACCCATGCGCTGCTGTCTCAATCCATCTCGTTCAACGATCTGGGCCTGCTGGTGGTCGACGAGGAGCAGCATTTCGGCGTCGCCCAGAAGGAACGCCTGAAGGGCCTGAGCAGCGACGTCCACGTGCTGACGCTGACGGCGACCCCGATTCCCCGGACCTTGCAACTGGCGCTGACCGGTGTTCGCGAACTCAGCCTCATCGCCACTCCGCCGATCGACCGGCTGGCCGTACGGACCTTTGTGCTGCCCTATGACAGCGTGACCATCCGTGAAGCGATCATGCGAGAGCATTTCAGGGGCGGACAATCCTTCTATGTCTGCCCCCGGGTCAGCGATATCGCGCGACTCGAAGAACGCCTCAAGGAACTGGCGCCCGAGGTCTCGATCGGGATCGCCCACGGTCAGATGCCCGCGCGCGCGCTCGAAGACGTCATGACGGCGTTCTACGACCGGATGTTCGAAGTGCTGCTGTGCACGAACATCGTTGAATCCGGGCTCGACGTGCCGTCCGCCAACACCATCATCGTGCATCGCGCCGATATGTTCGGACTCTCCCAGCTGTATCAGTTGCGCGGCCGGGTCGGGCGCTCAAAGGTGCGCGCCTACGCGTATCTGACCCTGCCCATGGACCAGGTGCTGTCGGAAACCGCCCGACGGCGTCTCGACGTGATGCAGACACTTGATACGCTGGGCGCCGGATTCAGCCTGGCTAGCCACGATCTGGATATCCGCGGCGCCGGCAACCTTTTGGGCGAGGAACAATCGGGCCACATCCGCGAGGTCGGCGTCGAGCTCTATCAGCAGATTCTGGAAGACGCCGTGGCGGCGGCCCGCGAGTCCGGCTCCGGCGCATTGGCGACCGAGGAATGGACCCCCGTGATCTCCATCGGGGCACCGATCCTGATTCCGGACACCTATGTGGCCGATCTGGGTGTCCGGCTAGGCCTGTACCGGCGCATCGCCGCGCTGGTCGACCCTTCGGAGATCGAGGGGTTCGCCGCCGAGCTGATCGATCGGTTCGGCCCGCTGCCCGACGAGGTGGAAAACCTGCTGGAAGCGATCACCCTGAAGCGCCTGTGCCGTGATGCGGGTGTCGAGAAACTCGACGCCGGCCCTAAGGGCGCAGTCGTGACATTCCGGGACAATGCATTCGCCGACCCCGCCGCGCTAGTGTCGTTCATTTCGGAGCAACCGGGAACCGTGAGCCTCAGGCCGGACCACAAGCTGGTCTATCGCCGCGACTGGACGGACCCGAACAAACGCGCCGTTGGCGTACGCCGGTTCATGCGGTAATTGTCGGATGTTGCGCGCGGTGAGGTGGCGGAATCGCGCGAACCCGCCGCGGAGTAGTGACTACTCCGCGGCCACGGCGATGTTGGCCAGGTCCAGCAACGGATAGAAGGCTTCCGGCTCCTGGGCGCCGGAAATGGCATAGTCACCGTTCACGATGTAGCAGGGGATCGCGCTGATCCCCATGCGCCGCGCCCGGATATCCTCGGCCATGACGGTGTCACGGTCTTCGTCACCCGCCAGGAAATGTGCCACCGCATCGCGCTCGAGGCCCTGTGTCACGGCGATCCGTTTCAGCGTCTCGTCGTTGCCGATATCTTCGCCATCAAGGAAGAAGGCCTTGAACAAAGCCTCGACCAGCGCCTCCTGTTTTCCTTCGCGGTCGGCATAGCGGATCAGACGGTGGGACTGGACGGTGTTGGGCATGCACTCGATCGATTCGAAATCGAAAGGAATGCGCTCCAGATGGCCCGCGCGCTCGATGATTGCGTAGACGCTGGCTGCGCGGTCCGGCGCGCCGAACTTGCTCGCCAGATAGTGCGCGCGGGACATGCCCTCGGCCGGCATGTCCGGGTTCAACTGGAACCCATGCCACTTGATCGAGACCTCCAGGCCCTCGCGTGTCGCCAATGCGCGTTCCAGGCGGCGCTTGCCGATAACGCACCACGGGCACACGGTGTCGGAGTAGATGTCGATCCGGACCATTCGGGGAACCTGCGATGCGGACGGTGCAGGGTCAAGCCCCGGGCGCGATCTTCACGGTTCTCCACACCGCCCTTGTTCGGCATACTCGCCGCCGGGGAAGGGAGTGCCGGAATGATACTCGAACATCGCGCCTATACCATGAAGCCGGGCCTGAGCGAGCGCTTTTACGAGACTCAGATCGAACGCGGGTTCGACATCGTACGTCCGATCATGGAGCGGCTGATCGGGTATTTCACGACCGTGAGCGGTCCGACCGACCAGGTCGTCCACCTCTATGCTTTCGATTCCCTCGAGGATTGGCACGACCGGTTGCACGGCCTGTATGGGCTGCCGGAGCTCGAATCCTATTTCCCCAAGGTCCGGCCCCTGATGCTGGCTCAGGAAAACCATATCCTGCTGCCCGCACCATTGCCGGCGCTAACCCCGCACTTCTCCGTCGGTTCCTACTGGACCCCGGACGACGCGCCGCTGGCCGATCCGGCCGAACTGCGTAACATCGTGGTGGAAGAGGAGATAACCAGCCTCACGCCCGGCGCGCTCGACAAGTATTGGGAGCTTATCGAGCTCCATGGCATCCCGGCGATGACCCCGCTCGAGACCAACCGGATCGGCTGCTTCTCGATGATGGTGGGGGCCCTGCATCAGGTCTATCACTACTGGTTCTTCGACGGTCATGACGACCGCACCCGTCGACACAACGCGGTGCACATGAACCCGGACTGGGTGACTTTCCAAAAGGAGGTTCGGCCGATCGTGGTCAAACGGGCAAGCAAGCTGATGGTCCCGGCGCCGGTGCCGGAGATGATGCCGCTGTTCCGATCCGTCGGACCGTAACCAAACTGTAATGATGTTGTAACGAGAGCGCTGCATACCGTGCTCTCAACTCACTCTCGAGCCGATTTCATGTCCTCCTCGCCGCAATACAATGTCTTGTTTATCTGCACCGGAAACTCCGCCCGCAGCATCATCGCAGAAGCCATTCTGAAACGGGCCGGCGCAGGTCGTTTCACGGCATTCAGCGCCGGCAGCCACCCCACAGGCAAGGTCAATCCGCACGCGCTGACACTGCTGAAGAACTTGAACCACCAAACAACCGAATTCCGATCGAAAAACTGGGATGAATTTGCAGCCGATGGCGCGCCGGAGTTGGATTTCATTTTCACCGTCTGTGACCAGGCTGCCGGAGAGATGTGCCCGGTCTGGCCTGGCCAGCCCATGTCCGCGCACTGGGGCCTGCCGGACCCGGCGGCAGTGGAAGGGACCGAAGCGGAAATCGCAGCCGCGTTTGCCGACACCTACCGGATGATGATCAACCGCATCGAGATCTTCGTGAACCTGCCGTTCGAAACCCTGGACAACCTTGCACTGCGCAAGCGCGTCGCAGAGATCGGGCAAGCGATCCCGGAATCGGCGTAAATTGTCGCTATGAACGAACACAGCACGTCACGGCGCCTCGCGGCGGAGTTCATTGGAACCGCGTTTCTGCTCGCCACCGTTGTCGGCTCCGGGATCATGGGCGAGACGCTGTCCGGCGGGAACGACGCGATCGCACTGCTCGGCAACACCATCCCGACCGGCGCCATTCTGGTCGTGCTGATCCTGGTGTTCGGGCCCATATCGGGCGCACATCTCAATCCCGCCGTCACACTGTCCTTCCTGGTTCGACGCGAGATTTCGCCGGGGATGGCCCTGGCCTATGTGATCGTGCAAGTGGTCGCGGGCCTGCTCGGCGTCTTCGTCGCCCATCTCATGTTCGGGGAACCGTCCTTCACCCCGTCGCTCCACGCACGCACGGGGCTCGGTCAGTGGACAGGCGAGTTCGTCGCCACGTTCGGCCTGCTGGCCGCCATCCTGGGCAGCCTCAGGTTTCGTCCCGAAGCAGTGCCCTATGCCGTGGGTCTGTTCATCACGGCCGGCTACTGGTTCACCTCCTCAACATCGTTTGCCAATCCCGCAGTCACCATCGCGCGCTCGTTGACCGATACGTTCAGCGGTATTCGCCCGGAAGACGCGCCAATGTTTATCCTCGCTCAGCTGATTGGCGCCCTGGTGGCGACCGCTGTATTCGCCTGGTTCGCCTCGGCGCCGGCATCCGGTAATACTTCAGGATCAGAATAAACCAACGTGTTCAATCCAGTTTGGCCTTTTGCGGCCAAATTTCCTAGAGTCTGCGCCGGATTATTCAGGCGGTGGAGACTCGCCGACACTCTTGAGAGGAAATGACATGGCCGATGGACCACCAACACGCTCTATGATTCTCGAAGCCAGCGGCGACATGCTGAAATGGCAGGTCTACGTGGTGCACACTTTCCCCACCGACGGTATGGACCCCGTAATGGAAAATATCGGCCCACACCTGGCTCACCAGGCAAAAATGGAAGAAGAGGGCGTCTACATCGCCGCCGGTCCGCACTGGGCCGATGACGAGGAAACCTGGGAAGGCGAAGGTATGTTCGTCGTCCGCGCCCGTGACCTCGCCCATGCGAACGAAATTGCGGCGTCCGATCCCATGCACTCCAGCGGCGCACGATCGTATCGCGTGCGGCCCTGGCTGATCAACGAGGGTACCATCACCGTCAAGGTGAACTTCGCCTCCGGCAAGCGCGAAGTTCTCTAGTAATTTTAACGGGTCACAGACATCCAGCGGTCGCCACAGCAAAGGTCAGTGTCGAGGAACTGACCCGTGCGGCCATGAAGGGGGCGGAGAAGGCCGTCGAAGAAGTGGCCCGCGAGGCCGCCGGCAAGGCCCTCGAACGTGTGTCGACGCTGGCGATGTCGGCAGGCACGCTGGCGACGGGGTCACGGGCCTGCTCGAGTGGATCGCCGGTAGGCAAACTCCACACCGTCCCATTAAATCGGAAGGCGGCCTCCGGGCCGCCTTTTTCACCCAGGCCTATGTTGGTTCGGCTCGTGGCGCACAACCGAATGGAATGGCGGATAGAGGTGGGATTTGAACCCCGCGACGCGTGAACGCCTGTTAGTTTCCATGACCAGCGAATCCGGGGCATAACACATTGATTGAAAATATATAATTATCATTGTTGGTCAGGTATGGCGGAGAGGGTGGGATTCGAACCCACGGTACGCTTGCACGCACGCCGGTTTTCAAGACCGGTCCATTCAACCACTCTGGCACCTCTCCGACAGCGCAGAACATAGAGAACTTTTCCGAGGATGGAAGTCGCGTCGCGTGAAAGTATCGCAACGCGAGCTTTCGTGTTTTGTTGATTTCGTCTGTATGGTCCGTAGTTGCAACCAGGCCGAGAACACGTGACCATTTCAGCCATCAAACCATCGGGCAACGGGATCCCGCCGAACGTCATCGGCATAGGGTGGATG
>MDTE01116780.1_pt1 | contig 10981 bp, 8 predicted proteins | sample 811231 | NCBI WGS metagenome assembly MDTE01 (sample SAMN05326651, study PRJNA326480) | marine metagenome | isolation source: seawater | place: Indian Ocean: Red Sea | collected 2010 | reverse complement strand
TTACCATAGCATTCCCTGGAACTAAAATGTTTAACGATTATGTGCGTAATAATTTAATACGATCCTATAATTGGGACGACTATTTTATTTATACTGACGAACCATTATTTGCGCACAAAAATCTTACATACAAAACAATAAAAAAATATACTGAGTTAGCATACCGTCGCGCTATTTTAACAAACCCTGGCTTTATTCTTAGGCGAATTATTCGCGGTATTAGAACTAATGAATTTTTTTGGGATGTATTTTATGGAATAAAATTTTTTTTCATGCCATCTGTCACTGAAAAGGTGGATAGCAACTATCATTCCGCAGATCGCTGGCCTCAACATAACTTTGAAGCCTTTCCGCCAAAACCAGCAAAGTACCAGACAGTGAGAAAGCAAAAGCCTACCGTAAAAGCCGCATGATATGAATTGTATTCAGCAATCACCTAGCCAAAAAAGACTTATCATTATTTAGCAATCCTAAAATTAATCTTTTGTTGAAATACTAATCTGCCTGTCTTGCAATTTGTTCTGCTATACGGTTTGCATTCGCCATAATAGTAAATGTCAAATGTTTTGCGGGCAAAGTATTTAGGATCGAACCATCAACGACAAACAAATTCTGGTAACCAAAAACTTCCCCTTTTGTCGATACCTCTTTTCCCATTGGCAAGCTGCCCGCATAGTGGGCATCCGCACCAGGGGGCAACAACGACAATGAACCTGGGAGTAGATAACTTCCCAGTTTTCTCATATGCTTTATAATTTTTTTAATTTGCCGTTGGGCTAGCAATTCAAAGTCTTCCTCAAAATTACCTTCTATTTTTAATATCGTTTTACCGTCTTTAGTTTTTTCCAAATGAAGTTTGTTTTTACTAAAACGCCCTGGAAAATATATCAGGCCTAACTGCAACGCTGACTGCAAAGCACCTAAAATCGTCAACCCACCAGGAACGCTGAAGGGCATATATGCAGCTAAATCAGGCAAAGGAACATGAACGGCATCGGAAAGTATTCCAACAAACTCCTCCTCAGATTCTTTCTTTTTCCCAACTATTTTTAACTGTGGCATCGAATAATGATCCTCTGGAACTTGGTAACCAATTCGACCACGCAAAAAAAACGCGCACTGAAAAGTTGGATTTGTCAATATAGGTAATCGCTGAAAAAATCGACCTTGGAGCTTTAAAATCAACTTTGTTGATGTAACTGCACCGGCAGCCAAAATTAATATGGAGCTTTCAACCAATTTACATTCAGCTTTGGAATTTCTGCAATGAATATCCCATCCCGTACCCTTTGGAACCACTGATTCAACGCAATGATCTTCTACAAGCCTAAAATTACTAAAAGCTTTCAGGTCCTCTAATTCATCATTGCTATTATATGCGGCTCCGTTTTTACACCCAAAAAAACAAGAGCCTCCCAAAGAGCAACCACTGCGTTTTCCCCTTTTTTGACTAAGAACAGCCTTATGGGTGCATCCTATTCTAACCTCTTCTTTCGATTCCTTTAGATGACGATTCAACAATATTTTCATGTTAGCAGAAAGAGGAAGATTAGTCCGAAGGTCAACAGTCGGATCAAGCAATAAAAAGTCACTGTCAAAAACCCCGCTAAACCCAATTCGCTCTGCTACAGATTTGTACGAAGGTCCTAGATCTGAAAGATTAATATCCCAATCAGCAAGATCATAATCATCAAATTGATCAACAACACAGCCCCAGAAGTTAGATAAACCGCCTCGACCGTGAACACCTATCAGAGAAAAATTATTAGAATATACATTATTTTTCCACTTGTACGATTCCACTTGTTTAACATTACCTGTTGACCGAATTTTTGGTGATACCCCAAATGCTAAATCAAGACATGAAAGGTCATTGCCTAATATATCTCTTCCTGAACGGTTTTTCTGCTGACGGTGTTGAAGCAATTGCAAACAAGGATGATCGCGCAGAACTAGCCGCTCCGCACCTGCTTCGAGCATAAGAACATCATGTCCAGCTTCTACTAATGGCCACGCTGCACTTACTCCTGCAGGTCCACTCCCCACGATTACAATTTTTTTTACCATTATCGTCGCTGAGCTAAATAACGCATTATAATAACAATCCCCTCTATGATACTTACGAAAATAACCTTCAATAATAACATTGCAGACGAACGTTTCCCCAATAATACATAAGATTTTTCTGGTGGGGCATAGGCATCATGAATTAATGCAGCAACCTGGATACGGCCAGTTAAACCACTAAATGACCGCTCAATCGACTTCCCCGATTCAATGAAACGAATCAAGCTGGGATACTTTAAAAAAATAGATGGAAGATATGCAGCTACGTTGTCAAAGTTTTTTTCAATTGCTTCTGCATATGCTCTTAGACTTGAAAGGTTCACGAATCCTTTTCCAACATAATACAGTAATGCAGCACCTTCTGATAAAATCGCCCTTTTATGACTCTTGCTAGATTGCGCCAACCCTTTTTCAAACTTCTTTACTCTCAACCCTATTTCGTTTAATCCCTCGCTAGTTTCAAAAACAGGTGCTCCCTTTAACCCCATGATTCTTTCTTTATCTATCTTTGGGAAAAAGGGAAGTTTGTTTGTAATTTTGACGCCAACCAATGCTAGTGAAAGGGGCACTGGAACCAGAATTACTGATCTACTATGATGTATCCTTGCTAACTTAGTCAAAAAATCTCCAAACAAGACTGGGTTTTCGCTAGCTAAACCAAAAATTTTCTGACGTGGGTTTTTTAGAATTGCTACTTTGATTAATCCAATCGCCACCTCATCTATCCTTATTGGTTGTACCTTTTTTTTTATTCCAATCATCGGGAGAATGAAATTTTTTGATACCAAATTATTTAGGGTATTCCATTGGCCTGACTCTTTTCCTCCGTAGACCAAGCCGATCCTAGCAATTACCTCGTTACTGCCTTTTAAAAGCTTTTCCGTTTGATACTTAACACGCCCGTACTGATTTAGAGCATTCTCTTGAGCTGAAATGCTTGAACAGAAAATAAAGCGCTTTACCCCATTTTTCCGTGCTGCTTCAACTAACAGTTTTGACCCGATATAGTTCTCGTCAAATCTGTCAGAGCGATCTATATCCCACTGATGCGCTAAGTGAATCACCACGTCAACAGCGGAACAGTTCTCTGAACCAAGAAATACCTTATCCGGAATCTGTGAACCGAGCGACCAAGGAAAGAAACGAACTAAACTTTCTTCTAAGTTTTGTGGAATAGAACGCCCAATAACCGTTAACTTTGCTCCGTGCGAGGCCAATTTCTCTAGAAGAGCCGATCCAATATAGCCTGACGCCCCGGTAATCAGAAAATGGCAAGTTGTCAAATCTTTCAAAAGAAGCCTCTGCTCTTAGGTTTTTAACTCACGATGATATCTTTCTAACCAAAGCCCCAGGCTAATCAAACTAAATAATTTAAAGCTGTTATCACTAACTCTCAATTCGTGGTTTTCCCAAATTTTCTGAATTTCCTTTATATTAAACCATTCGCTTAGGTATTGGTTATGCAGTGTATCCCAAGCAAGCTCTTTAAAGGGACCTCTGAGCCAATTACTCACTGGTGCGTTAAACCCTTTTTTCTTACAGTTAAGAAAATTTGCCGGGAACCTCGCTTCTAGCGCTTTTTTTAATATATACTTGCTTCTCAATCCTTTTAGCTTCCACGCAACTGGAAGGCTTGCTGCAAATTCGACCAATCTATGATCTAAAAATGGAGCACGTACTTCTAACGAATGAGCCATGGAAGAACGATCTACTTTCACTAAAATATCATCTACTAGCCATGTATTTAAATCAACGTACATTGCCTGATCCAGATAATGGCACCCCGGAACCTGACTCGCAAACCCAGAAAACTGATCGAATGCATTTACCTCTAAAACAAAGGGCGACACATCATCTAGGAGAATACTTCCCATCTCATCTCTTGAAAAAATCTGCCGCCAAGAATAATGAGCGTGCATCGGATCCAGCCTAATACCTGAGGCAAATTTTTTAATCTTATATCCAAAAGATATTTTTCTATCGCTAACCGGTATGCAAGAGGTCATAAGTTGAAAAAACGGATTAGTGATTGATGGGGAAAGGAAACTTAATACATGATGGATTTTATCGGCTTTATATGTTTCATATCCAGCAAACAACTCATCCCCCGCATCTCCTGACAAGCATGTCTTAACATGTCTACGCGCAAATTCTGCCAAAAAATACGCCGGGATCATTGAGTTGTCGGCAAACGGTTCATCAGCCGCCCAAACAATTCTTGGGAGCTCGTTAGTTAAGTTAGCTTCAACTATCTTTGCTCTATGAAATACCCCCATATATTCGGCTGCGGTACGTGCTTCGGGCAGCTCGCTGTATGACGGCTCTCTAAAGCCAATAGAAAATGTCTTGGTTTGTGATTGACCAAGATATTGCGTCATACTTGATACAACTGCTGAAGAATCTACCCCCCCGCTCAAAAAAGCACCAAACGGTACATCGCATCGCGTACGCATCTGGACTGAATTATCAAATAATTCTGCAAACTCTTTTTTTGCCACTGCAAAACTCTGATCCTCACGTTTTTGGACAAAATAGTTTCTTAAATTCCAGTATTTGTGAGAACGTATTGAACCATTGGGAGAAAGAACTATAAATTGGGCAGGTGCTAGCTTTGCTACTCCCTTTATTATGCACATATCCCCTAAAATATAGTTGAGTGACAAATACTGGGAGAACGCACCAGGATTTATTTCTCGTGGAAATTCTGGATGGATCATTAAAGCTTTTAATTCTGAAGCAAACACTATCCCACCTTTTTTTGGGAAAAAATAAAATAGTGGTTTTTCACCCATACGATCACGAGCCAAGATTAACTTTTGTTTTCTCTCATCCCATATAGCAATTGCAAACATGCCATTTAATTTACTAAATATTTCAGTTCCCCAAAAATCGTAGCCCTTCAAAATTACTTCCGCATCACCGCAGCTAGTAAATTGCATGCCCGAGGCTTCCAGTTCATTTCTAAGTTCTATAAAATTATAGATTTCTCCATTAAAACAAACTATTGACTTGGTTTCCTTGGATTGTATCGGTTGATTGCTAGCATCATTTAAATCGACAATAGATAATCGTCGATGGCCAAGTGTAACCCTTTCACGCGATATAATCCCATATGCATCAGGACCACGGTGCACTAGTCTTTGTGTCATTAACTTAACTATTTCGGTACGCTCTTTTTTTGATGTACCTTTAAGAACTCCTGCAATTCCACACATTTTTTATCCCATAATGATTTGACCAGGATTCTACACTGCGCTAATAATTTTGTCGCCTTTTAACATTCCTTCCGGCCGAAAATAATTTCTTCTGAATATCTTCGTATAAAAAACTGTTTTTATATATGAACAAGATCCAAAAAAACCAAAAAAAGGAGAGCGAGTGGTTCGAGCAATGGGAAATGTTCGAAGACAACGAGCTCTTTTTATTTGAAGACTGGATTGCTCCATTAACACTTGACGATTTTTTAGGAAAACAGGTGCTTGAGTTTGGGTGTGGCGGAGGCCAACATACCAGATTTGTAGCTCCATATTGCAAAAGCATTACCGCAATCGACCTAAATACGGCGGAAATTGCACGTGAACATACAAAGAATTTACATAATGTTCAGATTCTCGAAGGTGATATAGCAACAATTGATTTAGGGCGGCAATTTGATATTGTTTTTTGCATTGGCGTTATACACCATACAGACAATCCTGATGTCACGTTTATGAACCTCTTCCGCCACGCTAAACCTGGAGGGAAGATAGTTGTTTGGACATATAGCGCAGAAGGAAATGAAATCATGCGCTTTATTGTAGAGCCTATCCGGAAGGCGCTTTTAAGAAATGTTAACCGAAGGACAATTTACCAAATTTCAAAATTAATAACACTTGCTTTGTACCCTATCGTCCACACCATATATTCACTGTCGATATTTTCATTTTTGCCTTACTATGAATATTTTGAAAACTTCAGAAAATTGTCTTTTAAAAGAAACCTATTGAATATTTTCGATAAGTTAAATGCCCCGCAAACACATTTTACAACAAAAAATAAGTGCTATGAATGGTTTAATCCACTGAGATTTAAAGGAGGTTCTATTTCTATTAAACGCTATAGAGGAGTTAGCTATTCTCTTCTTGGGGAAAAGCTAGACTCGGAGCAAAAATATGTTAAATGAGCAAACGAACAATCCGGTATTAATCTCAGTCTGGAAAAAATTACCATCTATTATTCTAATATTTACATTTTTTTTCATAGTATTAACAAGATTTCAGTCGTTTGGCCCCCCTTACAACATATACCTACCCATTATTTATTTTGTAAAAAACCCTGGCGTCTTCCCGGTCGATCCATTCTTTCCGAACTCAGTATACCTTCAAGCATCGATTTATTACAAATTAATTACCTATTTTAACATTCCAATAGAAAATGATTTATTTGCATTATTAATACACACCTTCCTTTCCGGGACCCTCATATGGTTTATAGCAAAAACTATTCTACGTCACTTTAGTCTATCGGAAATAGAAACTGCCGTATGCATTACTTTTATATGCTGTTTTCTGCACTCACAATTCGTTATTGGTTCCAGGCCATCAATTATAAGCATAGTTAGCTCGAGCCCCACTGGGTTTGCTCATATTCTTGGTTTATTTGCTTTTTTCTCGCTCTTACGCGAGCGCGTGTTGCCCGCAGCTTTGTTCGCCACACTGTGCATAGCTCTGTCTCCAAAGGGGCACGTAATACTCATACCAATATTAGCGCTCTTTATATTCATTAACTCAAATGTTTCACTACAAAAAACACTCTACCTTCTAATACCTATCGGCTATATTACCTGGATTCTTCTAACTGGTGAAAAAAATACTTTGTCGCACTCTCAGCTTGTCGAGTTAACAAAACAGTTAATTTTGCGAGAAGAAGAGGATGCTTCATTTGCAAAACAACCGTTGCTTACCCATATCCTGTTATTTTCTTCTTTTATATTTTTTGTATTCTATATAAAAAGATTCCAAAGTTCTTCTCTAAAAGCTTTGGGTTGGGCTACCTTTTTGTGCACGTTAGCAACATATTTTGGAGGCCTTATTTATCCTATCATTGGATATAAATTTTTACCTATTCCCGAGCTAATCATACTGTCGCCCTGTCAAAATACCCGATATTTTGCCTTATTTGTTGTACTTATGGCTCTAACATTATTGTTAAAAACTTCTTATTTCGCTTGCCATGAAAAAGTTGCTATAGTTACTTCTATTATAATTCTCAAGCCATTTTATCCTCAAATTTTTATTGCGGCAGCAATTATTGTGTTATTTGTTCTCCTGCCACGGTATTTTTTTCATATCAGACCTTATTATATGGATCGTATATACCTAATCCGAAAATTTGAGCAGATCCCTATATCAATTATTTTTTGTGGATTACTAATATCTTACACGTTAGCTAGGATGCCTCAAAATTACGTAGCCCCTTCCTGGATAGATTTAGTTGCATACAAGTTTTCATCAACGTGGTCTGGACAAGTCTGGGCTAGCGAAGCTACGTGGCTCGCGTGGTCAAAAGTGCGTCAAATCAAAAATGATTTTGTTTTCTTAGCTATTTATGAAAATCAACGCTTTAATCTAACTCCTATAGGAGGCGTGGACAATAAACTCTACGTTGAACACGGGTCTGCTAATATCCACGCAAACAAGTCACCATTTAGACAAATCCCTGTGCACGGGTATTTGAATCCTGATCTCTGGAAATTGGGACACAAACAAGACATCATTAGTAATCTTATTTTAGAACGGGTAAACAATCTTGAGCCACTGAGGGACAAAGAATGGATCGGGTCACTCCCCTCAGTAAAGGAAGGTATCCCAATCACGTTTAACCAGACGCTTGGAAATTATCTCAAAAAATTAAAGTGTGTCATAATGGTGCCAAAATCTTTGGAACACCTATTTTTCACAAATACACCAAGAATTTCAATAGATGATTTTACACTTTTCTCTTACGGAGTTGACATTCCTCAATAATAAAACAACAACCTTTCTTTCAACCAATCAAAAATCAGAAGTATTATTTTAAGAGGGCTACTGACTGCTCTTCTATTAATAATTAAAAATAAACAAGAAAAAAAATTCTAATGCTAGGTTAAATTAACACGCTAACATACAACAAGCTTCACAAATAACCTTTCAAAAGGTTAGACGCAATACTTGGGAAGACATCTAATGGTAAAAAAAAGCGGCACTAAAATTCTCGCAATGCCAGGACCGACAAACGTGCCAGAAGAAGTCATTCAGGCAATGAACAGGCCCGCAATTGATATATATAGTGGAGAGGCGGTCAATATTACAAAGAGTTGTCTGGCAGACCTTAAGCATATTTTTCGAACAAAATTTCACACTTTCGTATTTGCATCAAACGGTCATGGTGTATGGGAAGCAGCGTTATCTAATTTGTTCTCATCAGGTGATACCGTTCTTATTCCAGTCTGCGGTCATTTTCCAGTCAGTTGGTCCTATTTCGCGAAACGCCTGGGCGTTAAAGTTGAATTTCTTGAGGCTGCTAACGAAAGGGCTGCTAATGACCCCAAAAAACTTAAGGCCGCACTTGACGCTGATAAGAAACATAAAATCAAAGCTGTTCTGCAAGTTCATATTGATACAGCTTCAAGCGTGGTTAACGATTTGGCGTCGATAAGACAAGCAATTGATGACGCAAAGCATCCGGCCCTTCTCGTTGTTGATGCAATAGCTTCTCTAGGAATTGTTCCCTTGGAAATGGACGCCTGGGGAATTGACGTAGTAATAGCCGCTTCACAAAAGGGGCTCATGATGACACCGGGGCTTGGTTTTATCGCTGCTAATGAGAAAGCATTACATATAAGTAAAAAAACCAACTTAAAAAGTGGGTATTGGGATTGGCACGATCGTCAAGATGAACCTCACTACAAGAAATACTGCGGAACCGCCCCAGTCCACTTAATGATGGGACTTCGTAAATCTCTTAACCTAATGCTTGAAGAAACAATGGAAACGATCTGGATTCGACATGCCCGGCTGGCAGAGGCTGTGCGGCGTGCTATAGACGTTTGGGCTACTAAAGGAGAGCTTAGTTTTAACGTTATAGAAAAAAATCAACGATCTAATGCTGTAACTACAGTGCTTCTGCGCGACGGAATAAATCCGGAAATTTTGACCAATTACTGCCGCCAGAATCTTTGTGTGATACTAGGAATTGGTATTGGAACTTTTGAGGGTAGATCCTTTCGAATCGCACATATGGGCTACTTAAATGAGGCGATGATATTTGGAATTATTGGAACCGTGGAAATTGCACTTAAATCTCTCTCGATACCGCACGGATCCGGGGGGGTCCAGGCAGCTATCGATTACCTAGCAACAGGCCCACATACTGGAAACTTTAACTAAACGGGCAATCTTGTTATTGTCTGGTATTTGCTTTATTCGGTTTTTTACATAATGCACAAACTTAAAAAATGGTACGGGCGGTCGGACTTGAACCGACACTTCCTTGCGGAAACCAGATTTTGAGTCTGGCGCGTCTACCAATTCCGCCACGCCCGCCAATCTAGGAACTCATTTCTATGATACTGCAAGGGTCAGTTGGGTCAATAGACTAACCTTCATAACAGACTGCTATTTAAAAATTCATGATCAACTAAGGAACAATCGCTTGATAAAATATATTTACGACTGGACTATGAACCTCGCTTCGCACCGAAGGTCACTCCCTGCTCTTGCAGGAATATCTTTTCTTGAAAGCTCTATTTTTCCTATACCACCGGACATAATGCTAATTCCAATGGTTCTAGCGAACCGTAAAAAAGCGTGGAAGATTGCGTTTGTTTGCACAGTTTCTTCAGTAATAGGTGGAGTACTCGGGTATTTGATCGGCTATTTTTTTCATAAGGAAATAGGTGCACCTTTGCTGGAAATCTATAATTACAGTGAAAAATTTTCCTCTTTTACCACAATGCACAATAAGTGGGGGTTTTGGGTTGTTTTATTTGCTGGGCTTACACCATTCCCATATAAGGTAATAACTATATTTTCTGGATTCGCCTCATTAGATCTAATAATTTTTGTGATAGCTTCATTTGTTGCACGTGGATTAAGATTTTTTTTAATTGCAGGATTGTTATGGAAGTATGGCAGCTCTATTCGTGCATTTATCGAAGCAAAGCTAGGACTGACTCTTTTAGTTTTTTTCCTGTTATTAATTGCAAGTCTTTTGGCCATAAAAATTTTTCTTTAGGTTATCAAAAAAACAAATGACTAATCATACATCTAACTCGGCACAAAAACTGGTCATGCAATTCCACATAATGGCGTTTTCAATCGGCATTGCTGCTTTAGGGCTTGCGTTTGGCACTGAATTATTTCTAAGAGTGATACCTTGTGAGCTTTGCATTTATCAACGTATCCCTTATATCATAATAGCTATATGCGGTGTTGTTGGTTTTTTTAGCAGATCATGTAATATAAAACATCTCTGCATTGCTATAACTGCCTTAGCATTTTTGTTGGGAAGTATTTTGGCCTTCTACCATATGGGTGTAGAAAGACAATGGTGGAGTTCAACGGAACTATGCGGAGGAAAGTTAGTTGATGTCTCAAAAACTGAGAGTTTGATTCAAGCCTTGTCTAAAAAACAAAAACCAGTGTGCAGTGATGTTAATGTTTCTTTTCTAGGTTTGTCGATGGCCACGTATAATTTATTCTTTTCCATTCCTCTTACTGTAATTGTTGCGTGGTTCTGGAGAAAGGTAGGGGCAGAAAAAAAATGAGTCCGAAAAGAAAAATTGGGCGACTACCTGGTGATGGCTCCCGAGAAGAGATGATTAAGAGGATGGTAAGAGTTAACCATGCTGGAGAATATGGGGCTGTACGTATTTACGAAGGACAATTGGCTGTCC
>MDTE01104019.1_pt1 | contig 10981 bp, 13 predicted proteins | sample 811231 | NCBI WGS metagenome assembly MDTE01 (sample SAMN05326651, study PRJNA326480) | marine metagenome | isolation source: seawater | place: Indian Ocean: Red Sea | collected 2010 | reverse complement strand
CAATGCCGGTCGTCTTAGATTTAGTATATGAAAATTTTTCAAAATATAAAAATTTAATTTTTTTTATGGGTAAGAGTGGAAAAAAAATTTTTGAAAATTCAAAACAAAATTGGGAAATGGAATATGTAGAAAAAAAAAGTTTAACAAATGAAGAATCATTTTTAATAAATATTAAAAAAATTAAAAAAATAAATTAAAAGAATAATAAAAATATTAAATGCAAATTATTTCTGTAATAAATCAAAAGGGTGGTGTAGGAAAAACAACTACAGTAATAAATCTTGCATCAGGATTATCTCAACTTGATAAAAAAATTTTAGTAATTGATTTAGACCCGCAAGGAAATGCAACAACAGGACTTGGATTATCTAATATGGATAACTCAAGTGATACAATTTATGGTGTATTGAATGGATCAAAAGAAATTCATGAGGTAATTAAAAAGACACAGTTCGATAATTTAGATATAATTACATCTAATGTTGATCTTTCAGGACTCGAAGTGGAGACTGCCGATGATACTAATAGAGCCTTCATATTAAAGACTAAATTAGCCGCATATTTAAACAATTCTAGAGGGTTATATGATTATGTCTTGGTCGACTGTCCACCTTCCTTAAGCCTTCTTACAGTAATGGCTCTAGTAAGTTCCAATTCTCTTTTGGTACCTTTGCAGACAGAATTTTTTGCTCTTGAGGGCTTAACTCAATTAATGAAAACTATAGAGAGGATAAAAGTAAGCTTAAATCCAGATTTAAAAATTAGAGGCATACTTTTGACTATGTATGATAAAAGAAATAAACTGTCATCACAAGTCGAGAAAGAAGCTAGAGATTTTTTTGCTGAAAAAGTTTATTCAACAGTGATACCAAGAAACGTGAGATTATCTGAAGCCCCTTCACACGGTATGCCTGTATTGATTTATGATAAATCCTGCCCTGGCAGTAAATCTTACTTTAATTTTACTAATGAATTTGTTAACCAAGAAACAACAATAGGGAGTGCGGCTTAATGGATAAGATTAAAAAAGGATTGGGTCGAGGCTTATCCTCATTGATAGGCGAAACAAAAGTAGAACCTCAAAAAAATCAGTTACTTATTAGTGACTTAGTTCCCAATAAATATCAACCGAGAAAAATTTTTGATCAAGAAAATTTAGATGAATTAACGAATTCAATTAGAGAAAATGGAATTATTCAACCTATTATAGTTAGGAAATCAAAAGATGATCAGTCAAAATTTGAAATTATAGCAGGTGAGAGAAGGTGGCTTGCAGCCCAACGAGTGGGTCTACATAACGTTCCTGTAGTTGTTACTGAAGTGGATGATTTGAAATCTTTGGAATTTGCAATTGTAGAGAACGTACAAAGGCATGATTTAAACCCATTAGAAGAAGCCCAAGGTTATAAACGACTTATAGATGAATTTTCTTATGATCAAGAAAAAGTTTCTAAATTCATAGGTAAAAGTAGAAGCTATATTACTAATGCTCTTAGAATTTTGACGTTACCTGAGGATGTAATAAATTTAATTGAAAATCGTACCTTATCAACTGGACATGCTAAAATTTTGGTAGGTTTAGATAACGCCAGTTTTGTAGCAAATAAAATTGTAGAAAATAAATTTTCAGTTAGACAAACAGAAAATTTTGTTAAGTTTTTTAAGAAGCAAAAGCAAAAACCAAAAATTACAAAAGACACCAATATCATTGCTCTTGAACTATCTCTCTCTAATAAAATAGGTTTAAATGTAGATATTCAAAATAATAAAAGAAATAAGGGAAAAATTTCTTTTGAGTATAAAGATCTAGATCAATTGAACAAAATTATAGAAATAGTCAAATCTAATTATTAGTTATTGAAGAAGAATGTTCTAAAAGAAAGTTTGTAGTCAAATTTAAGGAATTATTTATATTTTTTTTTATTAAGAGTTCGATTTCATCCATTTTATAAATTAAGTTTTTAAGATTTTTTGAATTCCATTTTTGTATTTGTAGTTTTGTAATCTCTTTATCTTTCCAAAAAATCGGAGGTTGGGCTGTTGATATAGTTAAATTAATATTTTTATTATTTTCATATGCATATAACAGTTTAAGAATTTTTTTAGATTTACTTAATAAAGTTCTTATAATCATTATACAATCATCATTTGTTAAATTATTCTCGTTTAAAATATTAATCAATTTTTTGTTATTTTTTGCCAAACAATTATCTATGAGTTCAGATATACTGTGATTTTCAGACAAGTTTGTTAATTTCATAAGTGTTTCAGAGTTCAATTTTTTACCATTTTTTGTGAAGTTTTCTATTTTGTTAAGTTCATTATAAAGATTTTCTCTATCGCTACTGCACCTATTAACAATCTGATTAACGTTAGATTGAGATAATGTAATTTTTTTTTCTCTAAAAAAATTTAATGCTAGTTGAGAAAGAGTTTGTTCATTATCAGGATAAAATGCAACACAGACTATTTTTTTTTCTTTTTCAAAAAATGATCTTAATTTGGATTTTTTTTCTAAGTTTTTTGAATTGATTATAATAGTTATATCTTCAGTTTGCCGTTTGTAAATTTCTTGTATGATTTTAAATATTTTATCTGAAGCACGCTTAATAATTAATATCTTCTCCTTTTCAAATAATGATTGGGAAAATAAATTCTCAAAAAAATTTTTTTCATTACTTAAAACATCACTTTCTTCGTATGAAGAAATATTATTTTTATTTTTAATTAAATTATTTATAGCTTGTTTTTTAAAACCTTCATTCACTCCATAAAATAATATTAGTTTTTCTTTATCTAGGTTTATTTTATGTAATTCAAAAGATTTAATAATCATTTACTGATCAAAACTTGTTCTTATATTGAAAATTAGTTTGTCAATTATTCTTTTTGCAAAATCTTTTTTAACAATTAATATATAATTATTTTCCTCTACAGAGTCTTCAATTTTATCAATTTTAAAACTTTCTTTGAATGCTATTATTTTAGCATTATCTTTTGAAATTAAATTTACTTCTACTTTAGCTACCAAATCGTATCTTGTAATATTTCCTTTAGTATTTCTTGCTATTGCTTTTTTCTCAAAACTACTCACTATATCAATATTAATAATTTTAAGATCACTTGTTTTTTTATTTTCAAACCTTTTTAATTGTGATTTAATGTAATTATTTAACTCTCTATCACCCAAAACCTTATTTATGTTTAATTTATAATCTATCCCTCCATAGCCCGCATATTTAGGAGTAAAACCACAATAGTTAGTTAAAAATAATATAATTATTATTAAAATAATCTTTTTTTTCATAATTTTAAATAATTAAATTTATCAATTTATTTGGAATAAAAATTTTTTTTTTATTTCTTTATTTTCTAAATATTTATATAAATTTTTTTGTTTTTTTATTATTTTAATTAGATCCTTATCTGAAATATCCCTATTTGTTTTTAGAATACCTCTAGTTTTTCCATTGATTTGAACAACAAATGTAATTATTTCTTCTATCAATAATTTTTCGTCATACTCAGGCCATTTTAAGGAATTTACGTTTAATAGTTTTAGAGATTCTGAGGCAAAATGAGGTATTACAGGAAGCATGTTAATTAATATTTTGCTGTAATTATCAATCAAAGTTTCTTTTTTATAATTATTTTGTAATTCTTTAGAAAAAAAGTTCAGCATCTCATGAAGGTTTGCAATTACAATGTTATAACTAAAGCTATTTAAGTTATCACTCATTTTCTTTATAAATTTATTTACATACTTTGTAATTTTTTCTCCATAGTCTCTTTTATGATTATTATTTATTTCTTTCTGAAATTTTTGATTTAAGGACCATAATTTTTGAATAAATTTATGTGAGGAAGATATTCCTTCATCTGACCATTGGACATCTTTTTCTGGGGGGCTGTCTGATAGAATAAATAATCTAGCAGCATCTGCTCCATATATTTCTATTATTTTTTCGGGGTCTATTGTGTTCTTTTTTGATTTAGACATTGATTCTGATGGACCAACTTTTACTTCTTGATTTGGGTCTTGAACGAGTACTTTTTTTCCATTTTTTATTTCAATTTCGTCAGGGCTTATCCAATCATTATTTTTATCTTTATATGTTTCGTGGCACACCATACCTTGTGTAAATAAACCTTTAAATGGTTCTTTAAATTTGAAGTTTTCTTTCTTGTATCCAATTGCTCTCATGAAAAAACGCGAATAAAGCAAATGTAAGATGGCATGTTCTACTCCTCCAATGTATTGATCAACAGGCATCCAATAATCTATATCTTCTTGATTAAAGCCATATTTGGTTTCATTAGGAGAGCAAAATCTTAAATAATACCATGAGGAACATACGAATGTATCTAAGGTATCAGTTTCTCTGATGTATTTTTTTCCATTTATAGTAATGTGCTTCCAATCTGTTTTAGAATCTAATGGATTACCTTTAGAATTAAGATCTACGTTGTCTGGTAATTTAACTGGTAAATCTTCTCTTGGAATTTCTTTGATGTTTCCTTCCTCATCATATGCTATTGGAATAGGACATCCCCAATATCTTTGTCGCGATACTCCCCAGTCTTTTAATCTAAAATTTATTTGTTTTTTTCCAATTTTCTTCTCTTCTAAAATTTCAATTGTTTTTAAAACAGATTCATCGGGAACTTTAAGACCATTTAGATAATCAGAATTAATAATAATTCCTGGACCTGAGTATGCTTCAGATTGGACTTTATAATTATCATTTTGATCAAAAGGTTTAACAACTGTTTTAATTTCAAGATTATATTTTTTTGCAAAATCATAGTCTCTCTGATCATGAGCTGGGCATCCAAATACAGCTCCAAACCCATAATCCATCAAAACAAAGTTAGCAAAAAAAACAGGAACTTTTTGAGATGGGTTTAAGGGATTAATAGCTAATATATCTGTTTTAAACCCAATCTTTTCACCTATTGCTATTGCTTCTTCAGTAGTCCCAGTTTTTGAGCATTCTTTTTTAAATTCCTGAAATTTTTTGTCATCTTTAAAATATTCTGAAATTTCATGATCAACAGATAAAGCTAAAAAAGAAAAACCAAATAGAGTGTCAGGTCTTGTGGTAAAACATTTAATCTCATCAACTGGTAAATTACCCTCTGTTTTAAATGAAATTTCACATCCAAATGATTTTCCAATCCAATTCTTTTGCATAATTTTAACTTTATTAGGCCACTCATCTAATTGGTCTAAACCATCCAACAGATCTTGAGAAAATTTTGAAATATTAAAAAACCACTGGTTAAGTTTTTTTCTTTCGACAATAGCACCTGACCTCCAACCTTTACCATCTATAACTTGTTCATTTGCAAGAACAGTTTGATCAATTGGGTCCCAATTTACGTAATTTTCTTTTCTATAAACAAGGCCTTTATTATATAATTCTAAAAAAAATAACTGCTGATGCTTATAATAATCCTCCGAACAAGTTGATATTTCTCGGTCCCAATCAATAGACAAACCCAATCTTTTTAATTGAGTTTTCATTGTTGAGATATTCGTCTCTGTCCAATCCTTAGGATTTAAATTATTTTGCCTAGCTGCGTTTTCAGCTGGCATTCCAAAAGCATCCCATCCCATTGGATGCAAAACATTGTAACCCTGAAGGGTTTTATATCTTGATAGAACATCTCCAATCGTATAGTTCCTCACATGGCCCATATGTATTTTTCCAGAAGGGTATGGAAACATTTCTAAACAATAAAATTTTTTTTTATTTTTTTCTAATTTAGTTGCAAAAGATTTTTCTTTTTCCCAAAAATTTTGCCATCTCTTTTCAACTTCTTTAAAATTATATCTGTCCACTTTTTAATAGGATTTATTTTTAATTATTATTTTCTTTTGATTGTTTTTTATAAAGTGTAGCTTTTTTCAAAATTTGTTTCTTTAACTCAGGTCCAAGTTCATCATTTAATTCTCTAACAACGCAATTGGAAATATTATTACACTTACGATTAAATACTTTTATTTCAAGAGCATCCGCTCTAACTTCATTCGTTAAAAATCTGATTGAAATTTTTACACTTTCACCACTGAGACTTTGATCAGCTGCATACCAATCTGTAACAATAATCCCACCACTATAATTTACTGACGCGAGCGGCATGAAATCAATTGTATCAAGCGATGCCCTCCAAAGTTCGTTTGAGCTAGCAAAGTCGAAAACACCACCTTTTGGTCCACTGAATGCATCATTAAGTTTAAAACCTCTTCCATCCTTTAAGTTTTGTTCCACTCTTTTAGCAGGATCCGCAGGTGTTTTTCTTGCATCTCCACCTGGTAATTTAAATTTACCATCAGGGCTTTTGCATGAAGTTAGCATTAGAGGCAGTAGTAAAATGAAAATAGAAATTCTAAAAAATTTGATTGAGTTCATGTTTAATTTTTATAATTTAAGCATATTAAGCATTGAAAAACTCTATTTATAAGTATTTTTTAAATGTATAATTAAAAATCACGAAAAATATAGATAAATCAACGCATTTTTATGTTGCAAAATTACAACAGTCATTAATTATATTCTCAACTATACATAAAATTAAGAATTTTTATTAACCAAAATGATAAACATTTCACGTTTATTATTAATAATTAAACTAAATTAAAGGAGTAATTAATATGAACAAATTTAAGAAAATTGGGTTCTCTGCTTTAGCAGGTTCTCTAGTAGCAGTATCTGCAAACGCAGGCGAAATGTCTGTATCAGGTGGTGCTAGCGTTGCTTTAGAGCACATTAACGGTGGTGCTGCTTCTGCAGGTAAGTCTTGGTCAATGGGTAACCAACTTACTTTCTCAGGAAGTGGTGAACTAGATAATGGAATGAACGTTTCATTATCTTTCATTATCGACCAAGGTGATGATGAAACTGATACATCAACTCAGGCTGGTAACTCTCCGTTTGACTCACACTCAGTGTCAGTTGGTATGGACGGTTTAGGAACTGTAACTTTCCACGGTGAAGGTGGAAGTGCTGCAATGTCAGCAACACATGGTTCTGCTGCTGGCGGAATTTGGGATGCTTACCAAGCTGCAGCTGATGAGCCAGAGTCAGGTCATGGTTCAAATGACATGGTTAGCTATGCTTTACCATCAATCATTGATAGCTTAGCATTGAGCGCTTCTTACACACCAGCAGGTGATGGTGGAGCTGACTCATCTACATCATGGAATGCATCTTACACAGGAATTGAAGGTTTAACAGTTTCTTATGGTGCTGGTGAAGACAACAAAGCTACTACAACTGCTGATGCAACTGCATGGAAAGTATCTTATGCATACGGACCTATTACAGTTACAGCTAGTGAGCTTGAGTATGATCATGGTACAGATGCTTCTGACAGAGATATGGAGTCACAAGCTATTTCATACACAGTAACAGACGAAATCTCAATTACTTATGGTGTTGAGGAAATTACTGATGGTACTGGTTCTGAAGATGCAGAATTTGAAAGACTTTCAGCTTCTTACACAGCTGGTGGTATGACAGTTACTGTTACTACAGATGAAGGTGAAAACATTGACTACTCAACTACAGCTACTAAAGATCAAGAAAGATGGGCAATTAGTGCTTCATTTGCATTCTAATCTTAGTTAGATAAATTACTTTTAAAGGGCCCCTTTTTAGGGGCCTTTTTTTTACTCAAAATAAGAAATTCCTGCAAAATCTGAATTAGTAATTAGATTTAATTTTTTGATATTTTTTTTTGATATTCCACCTAAAGCTACGACTTTATATTTTGTAAACTTATTTAATATTTTAAATTTGTTAATTCCTAGATAATTTTTATTTTTTTTAAAGATTGAAGAAATGAAGATTTTTTTAACCTTTTGAAGCTCTTTTGTTCTTATTTCTTTTAGATTGTGGGCCGATCCAATAATTTGAAAATTTTTATTATAAGAATAACTTAAGTGATTGAAAGTTTTGTTAAAAGAAGGAATATAAGCACCATCTAATTTAAGTTTGAGAGCTAATTTAATATTATTAGATAGAAAAAATTTTCTTTGTTTACTTTTGCAAAAATTTTTTATTTTTAAAATTAAAGTTTCGTCTACTTTTTTAGATAAATAGTTTCTATAAATTATAATTGTTTTTTTATCTTGTTTATCGATATTGTTTGTATCGAATTTATTTATAAAGTAATATTTCGTTATTAAAATATTATGCATCAAAGTGTTCAAAATTTAATAAATATAGAGAATAAAATTAAATTAAATTTTAATACTTTTCAAAAGAAAGATTCCCCAAAAATTATTGCTGTTTCTAAAACTTTTACTATGGATCATATAATACCATTGATTAATCATGGACATAAGAATTTTGGAGAAAATAAAGTTCAAGAAGCAACAGAGAAATGGACTGAAATAAAAGCTAAAAACCCGCATGTAAAATTACATATGATCGGTAAGTTACAAACCAACAAAGTAAAATCTGCTCTTACCGTCTTTGACTACATTCATTCAGTTGATAGTTTTAAACTTGCTAAAAAAATTTCAAATGAGCAAAATAGAATGGATAAAAAAATTAAAATTTTTATACAAGTAAATATAGGTGAAGAAGATCAAAAGTCAGGTATTAAAAAAAATGAAATAAAAGATTTAGTTTTATATTGTAAAGAATTAAACTTGGATTTATTAGGTCTGATGTGTATCCCCCCTATGAATATTGACCCAAATTCTTATTTTGAAGACATGTATGCTCTAAATCATAGCTTAGGTTTTTCTGAACTTAGTATGGGAATGTCATCAGACTTCCTACATGCAATTAAACATTCGGCAACTTATTTGAGAATAGGATCAAGTATTTTTGGGAAACGCACTTAAGAAATTTTAATTTTTGTATTTTTATTTATAATTTTTAGCATTATTAAAAAATCTTTTTCTTTTAGAGCTATACAACCTGCTGTAGGTTTATAATTTTTTGTTAGATGAATAAATATACAGCTGCCTAATCCTATTTTAGGCTTGTTAAAATTATATTTTATTGGGATAAGCAGATTGTATTTATTATCTTTTCTATAGAGTTTTTCATGTCTCATCTTTGTTGGAATTTTGATTAACTTATTATATTTATCTGGGTAATTAATATCATCACACCAACCCATACTTTTATTAATTTTAAAAGACTTTAAAGAGGTTTTTATTTCATATCCTTTATCTTCTCTAAAATACAAATTTTCAATATTAAAAGTGCCTTTTGGGGTTTTTTTATCACCCTCTTTTTTTTTCAATGATAGACCATTTTTTCCAATACTACATTTAAAACAGAATTCATCTACTTTAAGTGTATATTTATTTTTAAGATGAATTATCATATTCTTATAATATATGATTAATCAAAATATAATAGTTTATCAATTTAGTGCATTGTATGATGTTTTGAAAGAAATCGAGCAAGATATTAAATTTAATATCATAGAGATCTCTAATGAAAAAAGTTTAAGTCTTGAAATAGAAAAATTTCAAAATTACCTTATTGTTAGTAACAAAAAAATTATTAACGTAAAGAATCTACTAATAATTGATGATTTTCCTTTAAATATAAATAAAATTATTGAAAAATTTAATATCGAATTAATAAAAAATAAGTTTATTGATCAATCCAGAATAACAGTTAAAAAATATAATATTAATTTGAATTCTAAAGAAATATCTTTTGAAGATAAAAAATTTAAGTTAACAGAAAAGGAAATCAGAACAATTGTTTACTTATCAAAAGCAAAAAAAACAATAACAATTGATGAGTTGCAAACCAAAGTGTGGGGTTATCAATCTGATTTAGATACTCATACAGTTGAAACACACATTTACCGTCTTAGAAAAAAATTTTTTAGTATTTTTGGTGATCAAGATTTTATTTCAAGCGAAAAAAATGGTTATAAAATTAAATAAAAAAAATCCAATTATCAGGGATTTATATACAAAAAAATTTAAACCTAAAATTATTAAGCCCAAAAAAGGTAAGGGAAGTTTTAAAAGAGAAAAAAAAACAATTAGTTGAATTTTTCAACAACTTATTTTATATCCACATTAAAACTTATAACTATACGATCTTCAGTACTCTCATTTTTTGCTACTTTATGTGGCAAGTACCCAGGAAAAATTAATAAATCTCCTTCAGTTACTTCAATTCCCGCAACATTCATGTTTAATTCATTTTGATTAGCAAGAAGAGGAGAAGAATGTCTCTTTGCTATATTAAGGTTTTCAATTTGAAATCTTCCACAGTTTGTTGGTGCTTTCACGTAATATGCAGCACTTAAGCACGAGTTTGGATGAGTGTGAACTACATTAAAATCCTCTTTTTTGTTTATTATTGCCCACATTTCTCTTATTCGAATATTTTGATTTTCAGTCTTCCACCCTAAATTCTTAAATGTTTTAAGAATATATTTTTGTAATTCTAAAGCGAACTTAAATTGAATTGAATCTTTATTATTCATATCAAAAGTTTTAGAGTGCCGTCCCCCCCTGTTTGATCTATCAACTCCTTTATTATCTTTTTCATTGAGTTTATAAATATAATCAATAAGTTCGGGATTAAAATTTCTATAATTTTCAAATTGAAATTTAAACACTGGTTCAGGAAAAAATTTAAAAACCTCAGGATTATTCATAAAGTAATATAATATTTTTAATTAGCTATTAAAATTAAATTCTTGCTCCAATTTGCTGTATTATCTTTGAAGACATTTCGGTACCTTTTTCTAGACACTCTTTTGTAGATAATTTATTGACGTACCCATGTAAAAATCCAGCAGCAAAGAGATCACCTGCACCTGTAAGGTCAACTATTTTTAGATTTTTTTGTATATTGGTTTCAATAACTTCACTACCATTAACTGCAATTGCACCTTTTTCTCCTCTAGTTACAATCACTAATTTATTAAGTTGTTTTGAAAAATTTATAACTTCTTCAAAATTTTTTGCTTCAATTAAAGAAGT
>MDTE01099856.1_pt1 | contig 10981 bp, 8 predicted proteins | sample 811231 | NCBI WGS metagenome assembly MDTE01 (sample SAMN05326651, study PRJNA326480) | marine metagenome | isolation source: seawater | place: Indian Ocean: Red Sea | collected 2010 | reverse complement strand
CGATTGAATCGCTGTCGCGACCGTGTCCGGTGCGAGAAAGTCAACTTCGCCCAGACGACAGCGACGGCCCATAGCGGCGATTTCTTGCGCGGTGGTTTCGAGTTCCTGCAAGTCGGGTCCCAGCAACGCCAGATCGAAGCCTTCCTGGGCCAGCCGCAACGCGATGCAGCGTCCGAGATTGCGTCCGCCTCCTGTTACCATTGCAACCTGGCCCGCGTGCGACATGGTGTTGTGATGCTCCAATGCGCTCAAACAGAGGTGTTCAGGATTTGTAGAAGTAGACTTTTTCTGCGGTTTTCCGCAACAACCAGTCACGATCTGCTGACGACAAGAAGTCGATCCCGTCGCGGATCAGATGAATCGACGCGCGGTAGGTGTGTTGGTCGACCAGCTGGTAGGGTGAATCGCTGGCCCACATCAGCCGTTGCGGGCCGTAGGCCTCGTACACTTGTTGAATCATGGGCACGAGGTCGAGATACGGCGGTTGTTTTTTTCCCAAGGCATAATAGGCCGACACTTTGACATACACATGTTGATGCCTGGCCAAGGCGCAGAGTTGCTTGACATCCGCCTGGCGAATTTGGCCGTCCACGCCGATCCGCGCGAAATGGTCAATGACCACTGGAGTATCCGGGTGTTTCTGGCACATACGATCGACGGCTGACAGGTCGCGCGGATCGATCAAACAGCACATGGCCTGATTCGTATCTGCACCACATTTCCACATGGCATCCATTCCCGGTCCGTCCAGCCATTTGTCACTGCCACGAATCCAGGCAGTGATTCGAAACGCACTGACGTGGCGTTTTTGCAGCCGCCGCATCGTCTCAGCTGGATTGGGTTCGGTGTCGTCCACCATGCCGACGACTTTGAACTTGCCCGGGTAGCGCTCGGCGGCATGGATCAGGTAGGTGTTGTCCCAGCCGTGGTAAATATGATGCTGGATCAATACGACACGTTGGACATTCTCGGCGATCGCAGTCTGGATCAGCTCTTCGCTGGTGAAGCTGGGCGGATCAAGATCGGCGACGGTTTGCCCTTTGGCGAGTGGGAACTTTTTGACATCGCGAGTCCAGATATGGGAATGGGCATCGATCCAGCCACTCGACGTGCGATCTTGGGCAGGCAACGCGGCGTTTTCCAGAAGGGGTGTTCCCATGGTACTGGCAGCAAGTGCGATGCCGCCGGCTTGCAAACAGCGGCGGCGATCGACGGAGTTCGAGGTCTGGCTTGTCATGATGTATTCCTTTCCGGGCAACTGCCGCGGGTCGAGAATCTCGGGAGGAATCAGCGACCCATCCGGCCAGTTGCTGTGTTACGGTTCATCGTACTGGCCCAGGGGGCGAACCCAGATGTTGCGAAAGCGGACGGGATTCCCGTGGTCCTGCAAGCTGAGCGGAAGTTCTGCCGCGTGTGGGGCGTATTGGGCAGGATCCTTGTGGGCAACGCGCCCCACACTTGCGGTGTGATGATGGACTAGCACGCCATTGTGCAGCACCGTGAAATAGGCAGGCCGCAGCAGCTTTTCACCTTCCCAGCGCGGTGCTTCAAAAATAATGTCGTAGGTTTGCCATTGGCCGGGTTGGCGCGCCGCGTTGACCAGGGGTGGATACTGTCCGTAAATCGCCGCGGCCTGACCATCGGAGTAGGTTCGGTTTTGAAAGGAATCCAGGACTTGAATCTCATAGAAACCCATTACCATGATGCCGCTATTGCCGCGCGCCTGGCTATCGCCTTCAACGTTCACGGGGGTGGCAAATTCCAGGTGCAGCTGGCAGCTGCCAAACTTGTGTTTGGTGGTGATGGAGCCTGTTCCGTTGACTTCAGCGTAACCGTTTTCGATTTTCCACTGGGCCGCACCGCCATCACCGGCGACCCATTGGTCCAGATCTTTACCGTCAAACAATACGGTCGCATCAGAGGGCGCCGTGCCAGCTACCGTGGGGGTGCTGCTCGTACCGGCTTCGATCACGTACGGTTCCGGGCGGGCGATGTCGTGGACTTTCCACGACTGTCCGGGAATCAACTGGTTGTCGTCATAACCAACGGGTGCCAACCCGCTTTTGCGACGCCCTCCCTCGGGCGACTGGTTGTCGTTGGCATGGATGATGATTGCGACGCCTAAAACCAACAGGATTGCGCGGAATTTTCGACTGAATTGGCGCATGAAAGGGGACTCCTCGGCGGAACATAGGTGGTCAGGCAAAATGGTGGCCAGGGGCAGTCCGGCCCAGCCAGCTGACCCAGCCAGGTCGGGCGACTGCAACTGCGCCCTATCCTAGCAGGGCAAGTCGCGACCCACCATCAGGATTGCGCGATCGGACGGTGGTCCGCATGGGGCCACTGGCCATCTGTGTCGCGCGGATCCGAACTGCTAGTTCAGGGGCTGCCGCCGATACAATACAAATACCGATCAGAGCGCGCATAGAGTTTGCCGGAAAGCGGCATAAGTGAAGCCCGGAACGCTTCACTCTCTTCTGCCGGGAGGCCACTGCGAGCCAGTTCTCGATAGGTTGGACCCGGCCGAATGACAGTCGTCTCACCGTCTTCGTTTTGCAGATAGACATTCCCACCCGCCGCGATGGGGGAGGATGAAAAGTTTCCACCCAGTCGTTGTTTCCAGAGTAGTTTTCCGGTGCGCGCGTCGTAGCAAGTGGCGACCCCGGGACGCAAATTAACTGCGACTAAATAGTCACCGACCAGTAATGGTGATGGCAGGTCCCGTCCTCCCCGCTGAGTTTGCCAGGCCAGATGGCTGGCCGCCACAGTTCCCCGACCCCCAGGTCGGATGGCCATCAGGTCGCCGGCTCCACGACTGCGCCCGCTGATTGCGAAAATCAAGTTGTGGCCACTGGTGACACTAGGTGTCCCACGTCCTGAACCGCCTTCGCAGAACCACAATTCACTGCCGGTCTGCGGATCGTAGGCATGGACTCCGAAGTGTCCGTTGAGAACGAGTTCCTGGTGCTGGTCAACCTCGACCAGCAAAGGCGTGCTGAACCCGCGACTCTGGCGCCGTGGTTGACGCCAGCGTATCTTTCCGGTGGCTCGTTCCACGGCAACCAGAAACGCGTCGTTGTCGCCATCGCACGTTTGAATGACGTCATCTCCAGACAGGATCGGTGAGGAACCGACGCCCCACCGATTGTTGGCGAGTCGGCCCAGATTACGGTGCCAGAGACGTTGGCCACGATAGTCGAAACAGTACAGCCCCCCATTACCAAAATAAGCCATCACGCGGGTACCGTCGGCGGCACAGGACGGTGTTGCCCAGGAGTTCATTGGATGCACAGTTTCAGGTACGCCTTGGACGGCCTGGCGTTGCCAGAGTATCTTGCCCGTTTGCTGTTCAATACAGACCACACTTCGCGTCTTTCCATCCGCCGCTGCGGTGGTCAAAAAGATTCGTCCCCCTTCGGCCACGGGTGACGATTGACCACGTCCCGGAATGCGTGTGCGCCAGCGAACCTGCTCCCTGTTCCACTTCACGGGAATCTCTGTGTCCTGGCTGACACCGGTTCCCCGGGGGCCGCGCCATTGAGGCCAGCTCGATTCACCCCGCACCGACTGCAGATGGAACAGTAAACTGAAACTGGCAACCAGCAGCCAACGATCTTTGTGGAAGTAGTACAGCATTTTGCCTGGTTCCTTCAGCGAGTTGCGACATGACGCAGGAGAGTGGCAGACTGGGGCTATTTTGTCGCTCCGGACGATCGGTCACAAGCCGAGTCGCCGCTGGCAGGCTTGCATCAAGTCGGCGGTACGACTCATCCCGATGCGCGTGGCACCTGCGGCGCGCAGTGCCAACAGCGAGTCCAGGTCACGAATGCCCCCGGACGCCTTGACTTCAACACGTCCGGTTGCCTGGCTCACCATCAGCTCGACATCGTCGACTGTGGCACCGGCACTGGCAAACCCCGTAGAGGTTTTGATCCAGTCGACCTGGAGTTCATTCCCGATCTGGCAGAGTTCTATTTTTTGCTTCTGGGTGAGATAACAGGTCTCAAAGATGACTTTCAGTTTTTGTCCGGCTGCCCGAGTCGGTTCCAGCACGGCAGCGATTTCAGTACGTACATAATCCCAGTCTCCCGACAGAGCCCGGCTTGGGTTGATCACCAGATCCAACTCCTGGCCGCCGTCGAGCAGGGCTTGCTCTGCCTCGGCGCGTTTGATCGACGTGGTCTGGACCCCGTGTGGAAAACCGATCGTGGTGCTGGCACATACAGAGCTGCCAGCCAGTGCCTGCGCACATTCGGAAAGGTGGAAGGGCATGGTGCAAACGCTGGCAACCTGATGCTGGAGCGCCACTTCGCAGCCGGCCTGCAGTTCGTCCGCGGTTAATGTTGGAGTGAGCAGGGCGTGATCGATCATTTGCGCGATGTCGCGACAGGAAAAATCGGCCATCGAGGGCCTCCGTGGGGGTGAACTGCGGACGACAGGCTGCCGGGGAATTCACTTTAGGTGCATTTGGGTATACGTTACAATCCGAGATAGCTGAGCTCCCCTGGGTTACTAACGGCCGGCACGACGCACGAGTTGCTGGGCGGTCTACCACGGGTGCGGACAAGATTCCTCGAGACGGTTGCATCGAAGGAGCCATCATGCTGCGAGTCATGGGCGGAACTTCTCGAGTCTGTGATGGGATAACCCGTCGTGAAGCGATGCGCGTCGGGGCCCTGTCGTTGTTCGGTGGAATGACCTTACCCCATTGGTTGGCGGCCGCTGAAGCGGGAGCCGCGGCAACCCATCCCGCGCGCGCCAAATCAGTCATTTTGTTGAATCTGTTTGGTGGGCCACCCCATCAGGACATGTTTGACCTGAAACCTGACGCGCCAGAGAGCGTGCGTGGTGAATTCAAACCGATTTCTACCAGCGTACCGGGACTGCAGATTGGGGAGCTGTTGCCCAGGACGGCCCAGTTGATGGATCGAGCGACCCTGATTCGAACGTATTCGCACCGCTATAACAGCCACAACCCGTACAACGTACTGACCGGTTACGACGGCGGAAATGACGCCGAGAATTATTTTGCCAAGCGAACGGATCATCCCAGCATTGCTTCGGTTTCGCAGTACTTTGATCCGGGTCCGACGGATGTACCACGCTATGTGACGATGCCAGCGTTTCCCGGTTACAACCAGGCGCTGCGCCGGGCAGGTCCCTACGGTGGTTATCTGGGGAGTCAATACGACCCGATGTTCACGACTTGTGACCCGACATTCACGCGGGAAACCAAGGACGACTACGATCCAGTGGAAGCGATTGGGCATCCCACACCGCCCTCGCTGGCTGCTTTGCCCGGCCTGACAGCCAACCGGTTCGATCGACGCCGCACCCTGTTGGCCCAGTTTGATCGCCAACTGGCGACGGTCGAAGACCGGGGCGCACCAGAGCGCATGAACAAATTCAAACGACAGGCGTTGGAGTTGCTCAGTTCTTCCAAGACCCGCACGGCCTTTGATATTTCTCGTGAACCGGAGCGAGTCCGCGACCAATACGGCCGCAACTTATGGGGTTCGAGTCTGGTCATTGCCCGCCGATTGGTGGAGGCGGGGTCCCGGTTTGTGACCGTTCATTGGGAGTCCCGCAATGGAAATCATTGGGACATGCATGGCAATACCTTCAACATGCTCAGGACGCACCTGCCCCAGCTCGACCTGATGATCGAAGGTCTGGTGCTTGATCTTGAATCCCGTGGGCTGCTGGATGAGACGCTAGTAGTGGTGATGGGTGAAATGGGTCGGACGCCGAAGATCAATAAGAAATCCGGCCGCGACCACTGGCCGCAGTGCGGCTTTTCCTTGTTGTTTGGAGGAGGGACGCGGCGCGGCATGGTACTGGGTGCCACAGACGCCCAGGCCGCTTATCCTACTGACCGGCCTGTTTCCGCTGGAGATATGGCGGCCACCATTTACCAGCTGATCGGGATTAATCCGCAGCTGACGGTTCCCGATCTGGGCGGTCGACCCGTCCATATCAGCCATGGTGGCCAGCCGGTTTGGGAAGTGCTGGCGTAGTGATTTTTGCGGTTGGCCACGGTCCGATTGATCCAGCCAGCCTGGAATAACAGCCCTGCTGGCAAGAAAGAGACCGTTTTGACCGTCTGTTGGGCAAAACGTCTGGCGGGAGCCTTCTGATTGGGGGTATAATTGCAGCCGATAAGAGGTTTCTGTTCCAACCGGTTCACTGATCGGCCGATGAACTTATCGGGGTGGTTTTCATGAATTTATGGACCAATTGCGAAGGTATGACACGCAGGCATTGCTTGCGGTTGGGTATGGGTGCTTGGCTGGGCAGCGGCCTGGTCGATTCTTTGCAAATGCGCGCCGAAGCCGCGTCGAGTGAAAAGAGATCGAGCCCGGTTCGCTCCTGTATCCTGATTTGGATGGATGGTGGGCCAACCCATTTCGAAACCTTTGATCCCAAGCCCGATGCACCGGCTGAAATACGCGGGGAGTTTGGCACAGTTTCGACCCGTGTTCCCGGCGTGCACTTCTCGGAACACATGCAGCGATTGGCAGCCCGACTCGACAAGTTTGCCGTCGTCCGCTCAATTCGACACAACCAGGGCAACCACGGGGCCGGCAATCACTACATGATGACCGGTGCCCCACCTCGCATCCCTGTCAGCTGTGGCGCTTTCGTCAGCTTCCATCCCAGTATGGGCAGTGTCACGGCCCGCGAGCTGAGCACCGACAATGCGCTGCCGAGCTATTTTTCCATGCCTCGCATGTCTCGTTCGGGCGGTCCCAATTTCCTGGGCGCCAAATATGCACCGTTTGTGGTGGACGGCGATCCAAACAAGAACGGTTTTCGTGTGCGTGACGTGTCGGTTCCCCAGGAACTCTTGGGTGATCGATTTGGAAAACGGCGGGACTTGCGACAACTGGTTGATCGCATGAAGCGCATCCGAGACGCTTCGAGCGGCGATCCCGTAGCAGCGGTCGATGCTTATTACCAACAAGGTTATGACCTGGTGACGTCACCCGGGGCGCAAGCCGCATTCGATATCGAACGCGAAGACGCGAAGACACGTGACGCCTATGGCCGGGATGCCTTCGGACAGCGCTGCCTGCTGGCACGTCGTCTCGTCGAGGGTGGAGTTCCTTTTGTGACCGTGTACGATGGCGGCTGGGATTCGCACTCCAACTTGTTTGGTAGCCTTTCCAAACGGTTACCCAAATGGGACTCGTCTGTGGCCATGCTGATTGACGATCTCGAGCAGCGCGGATTGCTCGATTCGACACTGGTTCTGGCGCTGGGTGAGTTTGGTCGCACACCGGCGATTACTACCCTTTCCGGAAGCTCAACCCCTGGCCGAGATCACTGGGCCAACGCGATGTCGGTACTAATGGCGGGGGGTACCATTCCTGGCGGTACCGTGATCGGAGCTACCGATCGCAAAGGTTACGCCGCTAATCAGCGGGTACTGTCGCCGGAGAATTTCATTTCCACCGTCTACACGCAACTCGGCATTGACCCGGGCAAGATTCTCTATACTCCACAGGGTCGCCCGACACATCTGGTGAGCGATCCCACTCCGATTCGTGAACTGGTTTAAGTCGGTTTTCGATTTTGCCCGCGGCTGTAATGGTTGATGGATGCAGATTGTCGGTGCGCGCGCGGAGTTCTTGAGATACCAGATCCTGTCACCTCAGCGGAAACAGGGCTGGCTTCATCACCTGGCTGGAAGAGGAGACAAGACAGTGGCACAGTTGAAACGGCGCGGTTTTCTCGCGGGTGGTGTTACTGCTGCCGGCTGTTGGGTCTCGGGATCAGCGCAGCCAGCCCGCGCGGCAGTAAATGATGCGGTGTCGATGGCTGTCATCGGATTCAATGGTATGGGTATGGGCCATGTGGGCCAATTGGCGGGGAATGGGGCCGTCCGGATTACGGCGCTGTGTGATATCGATCCGTCGGTGCGGCGACGTGGCTTTGAGCGCGTCAAGAGTGCGGCCGGAAACCGCCCACAATTGACCGATGATTTTCGTCGGATTGTGGATGACCCCCGCATCGACGCGGTCACGATCGCCACGCCACACCACTGGCACTGTCCGATCGCGATTCCGATGTTGATGGCGGGCAAAGATGTGTATGTGGAAAAGCCGGCCAGTCATGTGTTTCGCGAAGGGCGCTTGTTGGTCGATGCGGCCAGGAAGTATGAGCGTGTCGTCCAGCACGGTACCCAGATGCGGTCGAGCCCGGTGACCAGGGAAGCGGGTGAGGTGCTGAAGTCAGGCATCCTCGGAGATATACGCATCACTAAAGCCTGGAACGTGCAAAACCGAGGTTTTCAGAAGCCGGTTCCGGATGGGAACGCGCCCCAGGGAGTTGATTATGACCGCTGGCTTGGTCCGGCTCCCAAAAGGGCTTTCAATGCGAACCGTTTCCACGGTAAATGGCGTCTCTGGCGCGATTATGGAAATGGTGACATGGGAGACGATGGCGCACACGATATCGACATGGCGGCTTGGGCGCTGGGAGTAACGACGCATCCGATTGAGATCACGGCACACGGAAGTAATACACGGCCCGCCGGTTACCGCGAATACCCAGACAATTCATTTGCCGCGTTTCGTTATCAAGACGGCCGCGTGTTGCTGTATGAAGACCGTTTGTACACACCCTATGGAGAGCATGGAGTCGACAGTGGAAACGCGTTTTACGGCACCGAGGGGTACATGATCTTCTCCCGCCGCGGCTTCTTTCGCACCTATTTGGGTAAAAAAGAAACTCCCGGTCCGCAGAGCGGGCAGGCGGGTCGCGTAGGCGCTCCGTTACCCACGCATATGGAAGATTTCGTAAATGCCGTCCGTTCCCGCAAAGCGACCAGGGCCCCGGCCGAGGTGGCGCACCGAACGTGTGCCCTGATTCATCTGGCAGAAATTGCACTGCGAACCAAGACGGTGTTGGAGTTTGATCCCGAGTTGGAGACGATCACCAATAGTGCGTCAGCCCAGGCCATGCTGGGCAAAGAATATCGTCAGCCGTACGGATTACCCACGTCGATCTAGGGCGGTTTCCGATGTTAGACGAACAGCTGGGTAAGTGGTCGCCCCGCGTCCATTAACTCAAAGGTGCGGCCATCCGGATCGCTGGCCGAAAGGTCGGAAATTCCGGCCGCATAGTAGATGGTTCTGGCAATATCTTCTGGTTCCACCGGATCGCGGTCTGGATACGCCCCAAAACGGTCGCTGGAGCCGTACACCTGGCCTCCACGGATTCCGCCGCCCGCCATCAACACTGACATGCAATGTGTCCAGTGGTCGCGTCCCGAACCTTTGCTGCCACCGGATCGGGGATCTCCGATCCGCGGTGAGCGACCCATTTCACTGGTCACCAGGACCAGTGTTTCATCGAGCAGTCCGCGCTCTTCCAGGTCGGCCAGTAGAGCGGCAAATGGCCGATCAAACTTGGGGACCAGAACGTTCTTGAGACAGTCAAAGTTTTTCCAGTGGGTATCCCAGGCGCCGCCCAGACAACCGTTTCGTTTGTCTTCCTCATAATCGTGTTTCCAGAAGACACTGACGAAGGGGACTTCTACTTCGACGAGCCGGCGGGCCATCAACATGCTCATAGCGTTCAGCCCAGGCCCATAACGTTCTCGTACGGAAGCAGGTTCACGAGTGACATCAAAGGCTTCTTTGGAGCGACTGGCAGCCAGTAGCGAAAATGCTTTTTCTTGTTGCGTCGAAAACTTTCGCACTTTCCCGGCTTGTTCCAGCGAGCGCTGCGCCCCATCGAGTTGGCCTAGTAACCAGCGGCGCTGCTGCAAGCGCGACAAGGTTACATCGTCCCGTAATACCAACGCAGGAACCTTGAAGTCGAGCGGGTTTTTCAGGTCGCCAAGAACGAACAGGGGGTCGTGCTGGACGCCCAGTCGGGCAGCGAACTGGCCCGGCCGATAGCTGCCCGGTTCACCCGCCATTTGGGGTAGGGTAATTGTGTTGGGGAGATAGGGGTGGGCGGGTCGCTTGGCACCGACAACGCAACCCATATAGGGCCAATCGGACGGCCGAGGTTTACGGCTGTTGAGGAATGGTGGCTCGGGTTGGTGGCCCGTGAGGTTGTAGTAGTAACCCGTATGGTGGTCGTTGCGGGCGCGATTGTAATGACCAAGCGAACGCACGATTGCCAGATGGTGCGCCTGTTGCGCGACGTGCGGTAGCAACTCGCCCAGGCGGATCTCTGGAGCTGACGTGGCGATCGATTGGAATTCACCGCGATAGTCGCTGGGAGCCTGCGGTTTCATGTCCCAGAGATCAACGTGGGAAGGTCCGCCGGTGAGCCAGATCAGGATCACCGATTTAGCGCGCTGGCGTGTCCGCGCGGCGCCGACCTGGGGCAGCGCGAGACCGCAAAAACCGAGACTGCTGGCGGTCAATAGCGTGCGACGGTTCCAAGCCAGATGATCAGCGGGACGACAAGCCACAAGCGTTTCTCGTGTACAGGGTGCGGAAGCGCCAGAACCCTTGTCATTCTAGCCTGTAGAGACAGCTGGAGCGACCCGAAATAGCAGTTGGGCAGTGGATGCTGTTCGAGTGCTTAACCCTATTCGTGGACACTTATTTGTCCCGGAGAGTGGCCCACCAACTCCATGTGGCCGGCTCGAGTTTGTGCGTTATGGCAACTGGCAATACAGAGCGGACAATCGATTTGACCCGTTCAACCACGATTTGACCAACGTATTTAGTGACATTCGATTTTCATAGATTGGACTTCAGGACAAGTTCCATCGATGTGTGTCTAAACTGATAGTAGAAAGTGCCAAATGGTGCAATCATGACGGAGTTTAGCGGCCCACCTCGGACGTTTCATGGACCCGTGATTCCGGCGAATTGGGTACAAGGTCGCCGTGCAGAAATCCGGAATGGTTTAGATGAGGTAGAGGGACGACGATAGTCATGCCGGTAGATTTTCCATGCACTCTTTCATTTCTGGCGTCATGTTCCGATGTCGGATTTCTCGAACATACGATTCG
>MDTE01029870.1_pt1 | contig 10982 bp, 8 predicted proteins | sample 811231 | NCBI WGS metagenome assembly MDTE01 (sample SAMN05326651, study PRJNA326480) | marine metagenome | isolation source: seawater | place: Indian Ocean: Red Sea | collected 2010 | reverse complement strand
TTTAAAAACCGGATACTATAAACGCGATATGAATAAATATAGCGAACTTCTTAAAATATATAATAAAAATAAAAATAAAAATAAAAATAAAAAAAATAAATTACATTTAATTTTTAAATAAAATCTTAATTAATAATATAAATGACAAGACCATATCCATCGAATCATGAAGCAACTAGAGCAACGGATTTTATTTTATCTAGAAGATTAAAAGTTGGAGCCTGGCATCCAGGAATTAAAGCGTCTAAATTAACTAGATTCTTAGCTGCCACAAATTCGGGTGTAGCAGATGATAAACGAACAAGTGGGCAAGTAGCTGACGCCAGTGATTATATTCGATTTAAAAAAGTAGGAGCTGCTACTAAAGATTATTCTAAGAAATAATTTTTTTATTTCTATAATTTATAGAAATGAAGAATATGCAGAAATATTTAGCAGAATTTGCTGGAACTCTTTTCTTAGTTTTAGTAATTCTTTCTACTAAAGGTGATGCTTTAGCAGTTGCTGCTGCTTTAGGAATTTCAATCATGGTTGTAGGTAAAATGTCCGGTGGTCATCTTAATCCTGCTGTAACTGTAGCTATGGCTGTAGGTAAGAAAATGAATAGCAATGATGTTATGCCTTATGTTGTAGCACAGGTATTAGGAGGTTTGGTTGCTTTAGAACTTAGCAAACGCGTTAAAAAGTAAATTTTTATATTTTATTTTTATCTCAATAAAATATAAAAATGCCATATAGAAAATCAAAAAAAGTTTCAAAACGTAGAAATAAAGCTAGAACGAAACGTTTTAGGAAAAGTAAACGCAAAACTAAATATCACAAAAAAAGAGGAGGAGGTCTTATGGATTTTATAACAGAAGGCCCGTTAGGACGGGGGTTTGGGATGGACAGAGCCTCGAAAGAAAAAAAGGCAGCAATAGCATCATGTAAAAAAGAACAAGATGATATTATTAAGGAAGCTCAAGAAGCTATTAAGGCAGCTCAAGAAGCTAAAAAAAAATGTGGAAAAAAACAAACTGAATCCGAAAATAATAGTGCTAATTTACAATCTAAACCATTAAATCAAAATCAACCTGAAATGACAGTTGACCCACTATCATCCGAGCTACCTTCTGTTGCTCAACAGAACACTGTTGCTCAACAGAACACTGTTGCTCAACAGGGTGCTCTTACTTCAAATGGTGGAAAAAAGAAAAAGACAAGACGTAAGAATAAAAAAAATACAAATAAAAAATACAAATAAATAATATTTTTAGTAACAAAGAATATTATTTATTTTTTCTTTTTTAACATAAACAATAAATATAGTAAAAGTAATCCTGAAGATAAAAAGAATATTGACATCATCTTTTTTTTGTTATTATTGTTATTATTTAATAATTTATTAATATCTTTGATATAATCCATATTTTCATTTATAAAACCTTCTTGTGATTGATTACATTGCTTAAATATATTATTATGATTCGTTTTAATATTATAATAGTCACTTTCTAATATAGGTTTTGTAACACAAAAACCTTTATTATTACTATCCGGAAGACTAATATAACGGCATGATGAACTTTTATCATCAAATAAATTATTCACTTCATATAAACCATCAGAACTAGTAATATAATTGTTAAAAGAAAAAAAGAAATCAATTCTACCTGGATTGTAAAACCAACTTCCATCATTGAGTTCAACAATACCACCAACCTTAGGTTCAATTTTTATTATTGTTTTATTGCCAACACTTATAGGTTTTTTACCCCATTTTACATTAATTATAATATCACTAATACTATTACTATTAATAATATTTTTTTCTATATTATTAAGTGTTCTTACTTCATCATTTTCATTTTTTTTTTCAGAACTAATTTTATTTGGAAACAAAATACTTGATGTAAATCCATTTATATTAAATTTATCATTAATATTTATTTTCATTTGGTCAGAATTATTATTAAATTGAGAATGAGTTAATGATGATAAATATAATCTTATTTTATCAGGATGATTTACCCATTCATTATATGTAGCATCTACTATTCGAAAAGTAGATCCTTTTTTATTATTATTTTTAATTGTAAAAGTATTATTTTTTATATCAAACTCACTTAAAACAGCATTTTTATTAAGATAGTCTGCTTTTACAATTTTTTTTTGTATTCTATCATAATATTTTATACTTCCAAAAGTGTTTTCATGTTTATCAAGTGGAATATTATTAATAGGAGAATTTATTTCTGTAATAACACCATTTTTCACAATAATATAAATATCCGAATTACCTCTTCTAAATCTTAAAACTTTAAATATTGTTTGATGTTGTAAATCATCCATACTAAAAATTTTTTTTGATACAGATAAATCCCATCTATGTGATGGAAAATTTTGAAGAGCTTTCAATTGTGTCCTCTGAAAACCATACTTTTCAAGTGTATCATTTAATTGTGAATTGAAATATAATGTTGATGTATTAGGGAAGGAACTTTTATTATATTCACCAATGTTTATTTGACTTCCTATTTTTAGCAAAATATCATCAGATATACCTCCAGGAGGCGGGTTTTGTGAATTTTTGTCCTTTACATATATTATTTCATCATATAATTCGTAATATTTTTCATACATATACATGTTATTTGTTGAATTAGGTGAAATATTATCTATAGTTTCATTTAATAAACCAGGCTTAGTATTATTATCGTTAATATTATCATTCATAATATAATTATATCTACCCTGTGGTTTTGTAATATCAACCATAGCCATATTAGAATATTTTTTACTTACTAAACAGGGTAAAAATGTTGGGGCAAAATAACCTTTTTTATTATTTAAATTATTTGTTTGTGAATCAAATAACTTTTTTTTTATAAAAGCTCTTGCGTTTAGTATTTTTTTTTTATCTTCTTTTAGTCTCTCACCCTCTTTCTCATGTTTTGTCAACATTTTTTCTTGTACTTCTTTAGCAGCCTTTTTACCATCTTTTGTCCAAGCTACAGGAACATTATATATAGTTCCAAAGAATGAATTTTTATTAATTTTTACACACTCGTTACTACATTTCATAGGGTTATCATCATCTGGGTCTATTGGTTCTAAATCTTCGTTACTTTCTGTGTTTTTAAAATTACATTCATTAAACGTAAATTCTTGTCCGTCTTTTTCTCTTGCCAAAATTGAACATTTTCCATGAGTAACAGTTACGCTTCCAATATTTTTTGCTCGTTGAACCATTTCATAAAAACTTGTATCTAATTTACTTAAATTTATTGATTTTGCTTCTGTATCATAGTATACTTCATCTTGTTGTATGTCTTCCAAATATTTATTTTTTTGCATAATGTTTATATTATAGTTATATTTTATTTTTATTTTTTATTTTTCAGCTTAAATATTAAATATAATAACATAATTGAAAATGATGTAAAAAAAAGTGTAGATATATTTTTTTTTTGTTTTATTTTATCAGTTAAAGAGAGAATTTTCATATGTAAATCTTCTCCTTTAAAACCATATTTTAATTTACCCATGTCATCAAGTCTATTCCAATCCATAGTATAAGTTTTTCTCTCACTGTTAATATTACGTGTTTTTGTTTTACAACCAAATAATTTATCACTAAATCCAGTAAATAAATTTGTATTATCTAAATCACTATCATTTTTTAGTATGTTATCTATTAGTCCACTTTCTTGTTCTATTTGTTTATTGCCTTTATGAATATTATTACGATTATTAATATACCATGAAGAACCTGTTTTTAACTCATCAATTGTTCTCCATCTAGGGTTTATATTATCATTATTTGTTGTATCAATTCCTGCTTCATTATCAAATTGAATAGAATATTGTAAACCATCTAACATTTCATTACAACCTTGTTTATCTTTATCAATTATATCATTAAAAAGTTCTGGATTTGTTCTGTATTTTTTGGTTTCACATTTACACTCTTGAACAATTTTAATATTATTTAATTCATTTAATTTATTATAATTTTCGTATATCGCTTTATCATGATTTGATATAGTTTTAAATAATTTATTTACATTTTTAACAAAATTATCTGCTTGTCCGCCGCCTTTTATAGGATAATTTTTGCAATTATCTTGGAAAACTGGAAGAATTTTCTTTTGTTTTGTTTCATCATTTTCTACCCAATCACGTGCTTTCACTGTATAATTGTCATCTATATCTTCTACCAAAATATTATTATTAGACTCGTCTGTTATTTGCTGTTCACCATCTTTCATTTCAACAGTGACAAGTATAATTTCTGATTCTTTAGTTTTAACATATATTTTTACTGGTTCATCATAAGTTGGTATAGGAATATATCTATTTCCTCCAGGTCCATTTATCTTGTTTCGCTCCCATCTTTCTTTCCATTGAATAAAACCAGGTTTAAAAAGATTGCCATTACGTTTACTTGTATGTTCCTTTATTAAATTCTGTATTTTTTTTTTTTCATCTTCAATTTGTTTAGCTGTTTTTTCATCAACTGGTTTAATAACACCCATTCCACAACATGGTTCTTGTGGATTTCTACATACAGCATTCCATTTTTCTTTAGTATTTTTTATTGTAGCCCCATACCATCCTGATTTAAATGGATGATCATTTATATATTTTGCTTTTACACGCTCGCCGATACTTAATACCTCATAATCTTCTCTATCACAACTTAAAAAATTCATGTCTAACCATGTTGGTCCTTTCCCTATTATAGCATTATTGCCAGAAGGATCGTTAAACATAGTTTTATTAATATTTAATAAACTTGTTTCTTTATTGTTTATCTGGTTAACATAATGATTATTCATACTAGCACTGTAATCATTAATATTAGTAGCAATTAGGCCTTTACATAAAGATTCGTCTTTTTCTCTAAAAAATTTTCCTGTCCAGTGACTTTTAAATTCATTATAATTTTGTTCCGTTCGATTTACAACACCAGGTATTCCGTAATTGTAATCTTCATCTTTCATAAATAAACGTGTGTTTTCATTATCAATTTTATATGTATCTAGATATTTGTCTGCTAGTTTTTGGCATTTACCATCAACCTTACTTAATTTGAGTCTATCAACGTCTTTAGTTATTGTAAGTGGTGCATTTTTACATTCATCAATATAATCATTATCTCTATTTACTATTATTTTACCCGCTTTTACATCATCAAAGTTGATACTACCACCCCCACCACATAAGTTATAATCAGATTCCATGTCCTGTGTTGGTGCTGACATATTTGATAAAGCATTTCCGTATTCATTGATAGCGTCTGTACATTTTTTACCACCACTAACAATTTGATAATTATCACTAACTTTATTATTTATTGGCAAACAGTTAACTTCTCCAACATCATTATAATCACATAAACGACCTATATTTCTCCAAAAAATTGTTTTTAAATCATTTGGATTACCTTTAAAATTATTACGTATATCTTTTGAACCTTTATCAAATGCTCCATAAGCAGCTAATTTATCAAAATTTAAAGGATTCTTACAATTAGGATGATTAGGGGATACTTTTTTAAAATGTTCTGTAATATATGGATAAGTATAATTTGACATAATTAATATATATATATATAAAATATTTACATATATTATAATGCAATTTTATAGAATAAGACGTACTAATCAAAATAATTGGCCTGCCGGTGTTGTTCATCACGGATTTGGACAGGCTAATCCAATTAAACATGCTAGATTAACTTTAGACTGTGATTGTACTTTTGATTTAAATGATATTATGCCTAAAACTTTAAAAACTGATTGTGAAAGTGGAACTTGTTCAAGAGAATTTACAGGAGAATATAAGGCTTTAAGAAAAGTTAGAAATTCTAATGGACAGGCAAGTAGGGTTGCTTTAAGCAATCGTGAATATCTAAAAGCGAAATGTGCTACATACGATCAAAAAAAATACCATTATACTATTGATGAAGAAAGTACACAAAAAAATAAATATCAATGTAAAAGTACTTTAGATGTATCATGTTGTACAACATGGAAACCTACAAATCATTATTATGTTCAAGATGGAGGCGTTTCAAGTAGCACAAACACACAAAAAAAGAAATATAATTCCATTCAGTCTACAGCTAAATCAATGGAAGCTGCGTTTGATCATGGAGTTATGATTGCTCATGCTTATTCTGGAAGACCAGAAGCTCCTTACACACAAAAAAGTAAAACTCAACCATCAATGTGTGGAATGTTTAAAAGAACAGGAACTAAAAAGAGATGTTAAAAAATAATTATTACTTAAGAGTAAATTTGTTATATGAAATATTATTTTTAATACACCATTGTACACACTTTGTAATATTTTGATTAATCATATCTTCAATTTTTTCTTTTGAATCGCTTTTATTATATTTAATAAGCTGAATAGTATTATTAATTATATTAATTTGGAATTGACAAAGAACATTAGATATTTCTTCAACTTTTGAAATATAAAAATATGGTAGTTTTTGTTTAAAGAATGATGTAACAAATTTAGGATTTTCAATTGACTTTGTTTTTTCAATTATTAAATTAAATGTGTTTCTATAATTAAGCATTTCTTTATCACTAAATATTTTAAAATCTTTACAAATTATGTATTTTTCTGAATTAGCCAAACGACTTGTTTGTGGTTTAATAATATAAACCTTATTATAGAATAAACTCAGTAAATAAATATAATCATCTGTTGACTTTAAAAACATATCAAAAATTTTAAGAATAAAAGTACCACCTGTTTCTTGTAACATAATCGCATAAATGATTTGATATAGTATTAACTTATTACAAATATTTTCTTGATTATTAAAATTAATAGAAAAATCAAAACCCCCATCTCCAGTTATTATATCAAATTTTTTAGTGTATTTGTCAATACAGAAATTAAAATTATCTTTATTTAAAATATCCCCTGTATTATCCTTACCATATTCAATGAAAACATTTTTATTATTTTTTAAAAATTTAGCACTTTTTTTCCATCCAGGTGTATTTTCATCATTATTTAATAAAGTCATTCCAATATAATTATCTTCTTTATTATTACGCAACGTAACAATAGCTTCAATAAAACCACCAGGACCTTCACATAAATGAAATGTATTAATGGGTTTGTTTAAATTATCTAGTAAATTAAATATATTAACTATCTCTATTAATTTAAAATATGATCTTGAAAGAGGCTTACACTTAGATACAGAATATTTGCTACCAGGAACTTGTGTATGGATATATTCATACGTATTTGTATATTTTTTATATGTATCCCATTTATTCATATGCAATTCAATTTCCGCTTTCAAAGTTGTTAGATACATATATGAAGTTTTAGTGATTTCATTATGATTTTCTGTAAATTTAATATCAATTTCATTTGGTATTAATTTTTTAGATATGTGTGGTAATAAATAATAGCACATAATGTTTTCTATACTAGTATAAAAAAATATTTTTATATTAGTATTATTTTAATCTAAAATTACTTCTTTTTCTTTAATTTAAACTTATTTTTTTTGTTTCCCCCACCCATTTCAGCTTCAGCTTCTGCCTTTCCTTCAGAATAAATTTCATTTACAGCATCATTATATCCATTTTCATATGGATTTTTTGGGTCTTTAATTAATTCACTAGGGTCTCCATCCATTTCATTTATAATATTATCATAACCATTTTTGAAGATTTCATCATACTTATCATATGCTGCTTTATAACCATCATCATATGTTTTAGAAGATGTATCAGGTTTAACAGATGTTACAGATTCTTCTTCTTCCAAATCAACTATGGCTGTATCAAGTGGTGTCTCTGTTACATTAAGATTAATATTTTGTGTATCTACATTTCTGATTTTTTTGAATATAAAGAATTTATTTAAAAATGAAATTTCTTTTTCTTCATCAGAAATCTTATTAGCATCACCATATTTTACCTTTGGATTTGCTAACATTTCATCTTCCATTTTATTGAATAACATATTAAAATTGCCTACTGATGCTGGTAATTCTTTTTCTTCACATTCTGCTTTATCTAGAACTTTAAATCCAAAATTTTCCATTAATCTTACCAAGTAATTAAAATTTACTAGATATTCACGCCATTTCATGTTAATAGTTTCCTGTAATACATCTATTCCATATCCTAAACTTGTATCATCATTATTAAACTCAGTATTTTCATACTGTTTTGTAATTTCCAAAATAACAGAATCCTCCTTATATACTGTGTAACTTTCTCCCTTTTTAAGGTTTTCTAGCTTAGAAAACAATTTATTACCATCATAACATGTTCCAATAAAGTATCCTCCAACTGCTGTATTTTCTGATACATTTTTAAGTATGCCTTTTACTGATGTGAGATCTTCAAAGAAATAATGTAGAGCAAATTGACATGATGAAACATTAAAACCATTTTGTCCTTTGCCAAAATGTTTAAATACGCCTTTTCCGAGTTGTTTTTCACTTTTAGAGCCCCTACCAATTACAGCATTATATATCATTTTATCACGGTCTGTTTTCAACCCTTGACCTTGTTTATAATTCAAAGCAGAATTTCCTACAGCAAACAATGCGTTTGGAACATTTCTTGATTTTGCCTTACTTTCAATATATCTAACACATGCTCCATCTTGTTTATTTTCAATGTTGTCACTAGAATAATCAACACCAAAAACGAATGATAGTTTAGCATTAGTCCATTTATTTAAATCACCAGCCTTACCTACAGCATAATCAATTAATGTATTACCTGGGTTAGAAACTGAACCAATTAGTGTATTTTTCACATATAAATTATGAAAATTTCTCATCGGTTTAGTTTTACTAACATCATTAGAACGATTATAATATACACTAGTATCTACATTGTCAGGTATATTATCTCCTGTAATAAGCATATCTTCAGTGATTGGATTATGAATTGTTTTCCAATTACTATTTGCTACTTCATAAGAGTTTCCATATTCTTTTTCACCAGCTAAATACTTTGCTGTTTTATCATTTCTTACTTTAATAGGTACCCATCTCCAACCTTTACCATTATCCAAAACATATTTAAATTCTACAATTGTTTTGTCATTAAATACTTCACCGTCTTCTGTCATCATTTGAAGAGCACCTCCTTTATCTCTCTTTAACAGAATTTTACATAAATGTGTATCATTATCAATAGGATCAGTAGGATAGAATGGAACAGGTTTGTATTCTTTAAAATCATTTCTTACAACAAGATTATCATCAATCAAATTTTGTAATGGATTAAAATATTTTTCAGAGTATCCAACAATTAATTTAATAGTTTTATATTGTTGAATTTCTTGTATTGTTTCCGAACTTATACCTTCTTCAATATAATCTTTTACTTCATCTTTTCCTGTAGATGTTTTTATAGTAGAAATTAAAAAGTCTACTGTATTGAATTCAGGAGGTTTCCATTTGAAGCATTTTTTCCATGTTTTCTTTTTATTAACAATCAAATCACCGCTGTTTTCCTGACCAACACCTAAAGTTGCTGGAGTGAATATTAGACCATCAGTTTCATAAGGGAATAAACCTTCATTAATATATTCCATTATTTGCTTACATGCTTGAAATATTGTTTGAGACTTATTACCATAAAATGTTTTTGCTTGTATCTTAAGTGAATTTTTAATATTACCAACAACATTAACAAAATATTCAGGTTTTTTATAAATTGATGATACGTAATCTGACAATTGAGAATAACGCGAATCTACTGTTTCACTAAATAACGGGACAGCTCGTTTGTCAACTTTTTGAATAAAGTATACATCGAAAATAGCATACAAATTAATATAATTTTTAAGTTTATCATATAAAATATGTTCACCATCTAGTAACGTATTGAATGCTTCTTTAAAAGTAACCTTCATTCCAGTATATTGAACTTCTAAATTTGATGTAATAAAATATGCTTTTCCTTCATTGTTAATATACATTAATTTACGCAAACCGTCTGCTTTTTCAGTAACAGTATAATTATTATTAATGTTATCAACTTGTCCAGCGTTTTGTTTCATAATATTACTGAATTGTAACGTTATTTGGTTAGGACCAATAAAATTACGTGAATCTCTCTGTAGTGCCTTTGCTTCATTATACTCAGAATCTGTGAATTTTTTTGGTTCTAAATATTTTTTATTATTAATTAAAGTCTTGTAATTATACAAAACTTGTAATTGTTCAGTTTCAGTAATAGGATAGTTTGTTTCTTGAAGACCACATAAAACGTGTTTTATTGATTTTTTCATATTTTTAATCACATTTTCAATTGTATCATCGGTATGAAGGAGTTCAATTTCGATTTCATAGTTTTCTGGGTTATTAAATACATTTGAACTTTCGATATTAAATTCAGGAACATAAAATCCACCTTTTTTTGTAGATGTTTTAACAACAGTTAAATCAAATTTAACATAAGGAACATCCGGGTGAATAAATGAAATACGATTAATAAATCTAAATGTTTTTTTCTGTGTTTTCCAATCAGATACAATCTCATCATATAAATCATTTGGAATGAGTTTTTCACTCTGATAAGAAACTCTGAAATTAAAGTCTGAATTATCAACAGGTTTAACTTCTGTTCCATCAGAATTTCGAATATATCTTTTTTCTATAAATTTATAATTTACAGTTTTAACTTTTTTAATATCATCATTTTTACAATAATTTGATATACTATCTATTCCATTAATATCACAACGTACTCGTTTACCATCAATCATAATACGTAAACGTTCTTCAGAGTAATTTTCTGCTAATTCAAAACCAATAGATTTAAGTTTTTTAATAACATTATCATAATTAATTTTTGTAATTTTTTTACCCTTAGTTCCAAAACGAACTTCTAATTCAGTATCTGGGTCTGAATTCTCTAAATACTGTTTAATTAGTTCCTCCATTGTATATATATTTGTAATATATTATTAAATCAATTAATTTATACTTT
>MDTE01033608.1_pt1 | contig 10984 bp, 3 predicted proteins | sample 811231 | NCBI WGS metagenome assembly MDTE01 (sample SAMN05326651, study PRJNA326480) | marine metagenome | isolation source: seawater | place: Indian Ocean: Red Sea | collected 2010 | reverse complement strand
TTGGTCAAAGGTATCTGTTAAGGCGACATTGGCAGTCATGGTTTATAGCTCCTATTACTTATTAATAATTTCTTTAAGAAGGGTTTTAATCTCAAGCATTTCTACTCTAATTGTTGTGAGTTCTTCGACTTGACCTCTTAATATATTTATATCATTTTGTTGCTTCTGAAAATACTTGCGTTCTCTTCTATGTTGTTGTAAAGCATTGTAATCTGTATTTAATAATGCCTTAGAATGTACATCTCTTATGAATCTTGGATCTTCTGTTTGTACACTACCCATATTAATCTAATGCGATTGCTCGCATATCCTTTACTCTTGGCATATCATAAGTTGTATCTGCAACCATTGCGATTTTTATTGCAAATGTTTTAAAGGTTTCATAACGAACATTGTTTGATGAATATGCTGTAGTTTCATTTGGAGTTTTAAAGATAAATTCTTGAATATCATCTTTACCTTTAGAAATAGTTCCAGAAGAAGTCTCTTGCGTCATCAATATATAGTTCTTCATATCAAAGTCATCTGGGTCATCTGCATTCTTAACCTTATAATATACATGAATATTTGTACCTAATGGTTTATATGCATTTAAGATAAGTTTTATATCTGATGCATCAAAACCATCTTTAAGTGTGACCCTTCGTGAAATATATTTTGCTGATATTGGCCCACCACTATTCTTTTCTTCACCAGTACATTGTACTGCTGCATTTATTGATCCTGCTCCACTAACTGTTGAAATTGTAACTGTTGGATTTTGAGTATATCCTGATCCTGTGTCTACTACTACAACATTAGAAACATAACCATTAGCAACTAAGACTTGCATCTTAGTATTACTTCCAGCTAATCCAGTTACTGCATTAGTTTGTGCATTTGGATTTGCCCATATTAGACAACCATTAGTAAATTCTCCGGCTCCAGTAGTTGCAATAGTTTTATTATTTGCATTTGTTTTTATAGTAACTGAAGAAACGTTCTTTGATGTATTTCCTTCTAAGTGAGTAACAGCTGAAATGATTCCATATACTCCACTATTATTTGCATTAACATCAGAGGCCACGTTACACATAACAGCTTCACCAACAACGAATGCGGCGGGATTACTACTGTCAACAGTATATCCTCCATTTCCACTTGATATTGTGGTAGAGTTTGAATTAACATTCATTGTCATTTCAACATGAACATTTGCTGTTGCAGTATTTGTAGTTCCACCACTTGTTATAGTTGTGGTATATGCCGAGGACATAACATTCGAATATCCAGAACCTTTAGTTGTTATTGAAAAGTCTGAATTTGCAAGTCCACCATTATCAATATTGTTTTCAACAGAAATTAAATTCAAACGATCAATATCAATAACGGGTGATACATGAGAATTAGAAGATTTCATTTCAGCTCTAATTCTAAAAGAACCATTAGTATATGCGATTACTCTTTTTTGATCTGTTAAATCATAGTTTTGATCTGGACTAAATTTTACGTAAGATGCAGATCCTTCAGTACCATCAGCTAATGTAAACGTTCCATTAGATGCTGCATACTTCCATTGAATTTCAGTATCACTAAAATCTATAGTAGAAGTTCCAACTTTGATTACATCTGCCATTACGTTTGCTGTATTACCCGTAGCTGAATTTGCATGAGTAATAAATTTAGCAAAGTTTGTATCTCCACCCGTTCCTATGTCAAAATCTGCTCTTTGCATGTTGAACATTATATACTTATTTGGATCTGCTTCCCATACTCCTGCGTTTTGAGGTTTATAGAATGAACCAACAAATGAAGGTTTAGATATTTTTGCAATAGACCCTGAAGATGTTTTTCCTTCTTCTGCTAAATGTACAACATAGTCTGTACTATTTGATGTAAGTACTAATGCGTACTCATCAGGAGTCAGATACACAGGCGAATCAAAAGTAAACGTTGTTCTTGTAGTTGTATTTGCTACCGCCGCATTTGCTGTAGTTGAAGCTTGTACTTTATCCGGATTTAATGAAACTTCACTAAATGGTAGTATTTTAGAAGCACTTGGAAATCCATTAATAACAGGTCGTATTTGTAACTTAATTGGAAGTTTAGAATCTTTTGAATAAAAACTTAAAGTAACATTTCTTAAGAATAATCCTTTTGGATATGCATTTGGATCAACATGAAATGTTTGACATAATGGATTAATCCAATTTGATTTTTCTGTTGTACGAGATGTAGTATCTCTAACAATTGCTTCATCGCTTGGAAGTTCTCTTTGATTTATAGTTTCTCTTGTTGAAATCAATAACTGTTCACGATTTTGTAAAATACCTTTTGTTATAAAAGTTGATTCTGAAGCAGTAGTTGCAGCTACAACATTATTAAGAGACTGATCTGTAATTCTAAGAAGTTTATTTCCTGATCTCCAAGTAGCATCTGGAATATGAAATTCTCCTGCAATTGATCCAGTATCATCAGTTTGCATAATACCATTAGCTACACCAATTGAATAATGTAATCTTGTTGATACGTTTGCTGTTGCTGTACTTTCTAATCCTTCTACAGTATTTGCTACAGTAAATACGTGAGTTGCATCACCAATAGTTCCTGTACCGAAAGATTCTCTTTGACCTTCTGGTAATGAATTTGCACTACCATAAGGTGAACCATCTGTAGAGGCTACATTTCCAGTTACATTAGAAATAAAGACAGTAGCAGTATTGTTAAACGTATTAGACGCCAACATAATTGTACCATAGTTGTTTGCACCATCTTTAAGTGTTTCTCCTACAGAAAATGTACCATTAACAGCTATAAGAGATAATTTACTTGCGGGTCTAACATACGCAGAAACATCACTTTCACTAAAGAATACATAAACATTTTGAAGTGGTTGTAGTCCTGTTGCTGCAAATTGAATAGTTTGACCCCTTACATAAGGTGTAACTGTTGTATCAATAACTTTATTACCTATTGATTTAAGAACAGATTCCGGCGGAGTATTGGCACTAATTCCAATTCTTGATTTAGAATTAGTCATCTCTGAGGTACTTCTATTTGCTTTAGATGTTTTACCTACTTTATCCACACCAGATTGTGGTTGTTCAGTTACTTGTTTCCCTGTCCAGTTAGTACTCCAATCATCATACTGTGAACCAAATCCTTTTCTACCAGTAGCAGGGCTTAATGTCCAGTTATCATTCTGACTTTCTAAGTTTGTTGTAACATCAGGTCTTGTTCCTTGTGAAAACCATGTATCAGAAGCGGGGAATGTTTTTATTCTACCCATCCAGTTTACGATATTAAATGGATTAAGAGTTGCAGTAGTACTTGATAATGGTTGTACAATAAAATCTGTATCTGTGTATGGTAGAGTAACTAAATCTCCTGTCTTTGTTACGTTATTACTATATCCTAAAGTATAAGAAAATCTATGATTATCATAGTAGAATCCTGGCCTCATTTCTTTCTTTGCATATTCTACTGAAATATTATAATCATCATTCATTACATCACCTACTGAGTGACCACTAAAAGAATCAACCAATATACCATTTTTGAATGCGGTGCCTGTTGGATTGAATAATGAATCTTTTGCTGAACTTGTAGAAAAGTCTCTTGATGCTGTTTCTTTTTCTAATATAGTTAAAGCAGTATAGTACTCCATTCTTTCAATTCTCTTTTCCAATTTACCAATGTCTCTCATGGTAAATCGTTTATTATCAATGTAACGTGTAGTGATATCAGAGAGATTAAAAGTATATGCTGGAATAGTCAATGAATATAATGTCATTGAATCTTCATCATCTGGAGGTGCAACTGGATTTAGAGCTGATTCTCCTCTTAATACTTTGAATTTTCTATCTTTAGTAAGTGCTATCTTATCTACTCTTGACAAATAATAACTGAAAGTTGATGTAACTGTTCCATCTGGATCAGGTGTGGGAATTCCTTCAATTGTCAATGTATCATTCATATCATTATCGGCATTTTCCCTTCTTGGACGGAAGTCTATACAATCTCTCAGAGAAACCGATTCTCCTGTTGTAGGACTAGTAAAATCTGGAATTACTCCATAATCAAACACTTTAGTACTTGCAGCATCTACTTGATTATAGGCACCTGAAGTTGGATAAGAATCTACAGAGTGATAACCTTCTCCACCATCCCAATCAAAGTAATCAACTACAACCATAATTTTACCGGCAGGTCCGGGCTGTCCAGGCTTTAACTTAATGGTTGCATGATCATAGAAATTATCTTTTTGTCCCGATTCAAATGTATATCTATCTGTAATGTTATTAGCAGTTGCACTCATCATTGCAGCTGTAACATGAACAAAAGGTTGTCCTGAATCAACAACTTTAACCAAATTAAATGCATCTGAAACTGGAAGACTATCTGTTCCTGTTGCAGTTTGGTTTGGAGTTTCAAAATAGAATTGTCCTCCTGCTGTAGAAGTTGTAGGTACTGCGGGAGATCCAGTAGTTGCTACAATAGCTGATCCATTTCCTGAAACTAATGTTTTTGTTCTGGGTCCAGGCTCTTTCTTTACTGCGGAACTTTCAACTGTGTAAATAACATCTGCTACAAAAGTTGCATTAGTATTACAATATATGTCTACTGTTTGTCTACTACCATTAATTACAACTGGTCTGACTGTTGCGCCCAAATTATTAACTGCACCTAAATCTAAGTAATTTCCTGCTTCTATTATTCTTGCTTCTGTTGTTAATCCACTTGGTAAAGTTGCGGTAGATGAAACTGCATTAATAAATGTTTGTGCGGAGTTAGGAGTTTTAACAACTACTATGAAATTTTCTCTTGCACTTGTTGTACCCAAAGTACCACTTTGTGGCATAAATCGATAATTGGGATTGGATAATGTAATTGTTAATTTACCTGTAGAAGTTGATGATAGTGCCTTCTCTACTTTCTTAAAACTATAGCTGACAGTATTACCTCCCGCTGTAGTCTCTTTAATTGGACTTTGTGGTAATGGAAAGACAAGAGTATTTTTATCTGTATTAGATAAGAGTGTATTTCCTGAAGCACTACTATTATACTTCCCAGCTGCGGCGATATCGGCGTGAGTATTAATTGTTGGAGGTGCCGCTAATGTTTGGGTAACAATAGACTCTGCATCTTTAATTTTGAAATCTATATCATAAGTAGTATTAGCTTGAGTTGCTTGAGTCAATATAGTATTAGCTACAACAAAATTTCCAGAATCCTCAAGTAACATAAAATATGTACCATCTTCTTGTAGAATATTATCTCCTACACTTCCCATACCAGAAGTATTTGTTTCTCCTTCAATATAATTAACTATTGAATAATAGTCATCTATAATTCTAACATCACTTGAAACATCTATTCCACTTGTTGTATTAACTGTAATACTTGCGCCTGTATATGCACCATTTACATAAGAAGTTGAATCGGCCTCTAATTGAATTATTCTTGTGTTTGACAATTCTTGTTGTCCAACTGTTCCTGTGATGTTGTTTGAAGTATTAACATCCCAAAGATATAGCCTGTAATTAGAGTGATTTGTATCTGCAGCTGAAGAGTTTCCAGAAGATTGATCCCAATCCATACTACGAACTCTTGCTGTTCCAACTTGAGTAGATTGACAAGTAGTATTATTAGTCAAGTTAATTGATGCAAAAGGAACTGAATGTAATTGACATACTTCAGAAGCACCAACATCAAACAAACTACTGGTAGTATCAACTACAATATAATTTCCTACCTCTGAAGTCATACTATAATCAGTAACAGAATCCGTATCTCTTCCTTTATCTACATCAAGGTAACTTGTTGAAATACTTTCATATTCATAACCTTTAACATAAGCCTTACCTGCATCCATACCCGCAGAAATTTCAGACTCATTGTAGATTATTGCATCACCTGTATTAGTGGGAAGAGTTGTTTGTACTGTTAATCTTGTATTGTTTGCGATTGCAGTAATAGTTGATGTAGTAGTATTTGATCCAAGATAGATCTTATCACCCACATCTAATTCAGTTAAGAATAGAGTATTGTTACCATGAACAGTAGTTCCATCTACACCTGAGGCTTCAGTTTTTCCAGAAATACCTCTGTGAATTTTTAGATCTAAATTAAATGGTGTAACAGTATAATCACCTGACTCATCATGGGTTCTACGTGCCAAAGTCTTTTCAAGTTCCCCATACATTGGGTACTTGACTTCTTCCTTCTTAACACCATCAATAACTTTTAATAGTTGTATGAAGTTTTCATCAGCAAGTTGTAAAACTGGATCTGTTGAAGTAAGTGCTTTGTTTTTTAAAGCTAATTCAATCTTATATCTTGCGGCTCCTGGCGCAGCATAGTTATAAGTTCCTGAGGCAGGATCAAGTAATGTATTATCATCATCACTTGTTTTTGTTGATTCTGTGATTTCTAATCCAACTCTTCCCGAAGGAACTTTGGAATAGGCATCCATAATTATAGTATTTGCGGGAGTAAATAGAAAGAATCCACCAACATAAAATACACCTGTATCACAACTAACAACAGAACCATTAGCAACAGCGCCAGTAATACCGGATGCTCCGGCTGCGCTGACAACTGTCGCTTGTACTGCACCAGCTGCGACTGTTTCTCCGTCTTCGAAAGTATCACCTGATAAGTAATGAAACATTAACGTAGGTTGAGTACTTGAAGTAGCTGCCTGCGAAGCTACAACACGTGCTCGTGCATTGGAAGTTGCTCCTACAACAGTAGTTCCAACAAAGGAGGCGGCATTAATATTTTCCCCCGATTCTTGAGTTTCTAGTTTAAGAGATTTAACTTCAGTATCTAAAGTTACTTCTCCGCCAAAAACTTTACTACCGTCTTTGAACATGTGTTGACCATATCTTTCAATTTGTTTTTGAAGTATGGTCTGTAGTTGTGTTACTTCCCTTGCCTGAACTGCATACCCAGGTCTAAAAAGAATACGATAATAATTCGATGACTCGTCATAATCATCATAATACGGAGTAACATTGAAATTTGTAGAAAGTGGCATTCAATCTATCCTCTATAAAATGATTAGAATTCAATGATTAATTTAACATCTTCTATTTGGTCATCCGCTCTTGTTACTGGTGAACGATTCTCAATGTAAAGAACATCTCCTGAGAACTTCTCGAAATCACCACCAGTTACACCATTAGTGTTTGCTGATCCACCAGAAGTTCCACCTGTAATAGTTTCATTTGTTTGAAACGATCCGGCAATGGAATCATATCCAGTAGTAGTGTTTCCACCCATAGTAACATCAATCAATCTTAGAGTTGTATTGTTTTTAAAGTCTACAACTTTACCAGTAGCTCCTGAAGCCGAACCCGTTACAAGTTCATCTTCTGAAAATGCTGTACTGTTCCAAGACTGTACTGTTACTGTTACACATTGGTCAATTGTTGTTGCTGTTGCAACATCACCATTTGCGTATAATGGTTGAGCCAAAAGACCGATCTTACGAAAATCGTTATTTGTAGTGAAGTTTCCAGACTCCCCATATTCTAATCGACTGTTAACCATTACAAAAAATCCACCAAGTTCTTCAACGGCATCATCTCCATGACCACCTCTTGGGCCGACAATTGGAGTAATTACACCAGATGATCCTGCGTTTGTAGTAACTGTTGCTACGGCATTACCATAGTTATTACCACCGGCAACTACTACAATATCACCAATAACACCAGATGCGGTATTGGTTGCACGAACATTTGCTCCATGTCCATCACCAGTAATTGAAATTTTAGGACCGATAGAATATCCATCACCATCTGCGGGAACGTTGGCACTTGCTAATGCAGGTGTCCAAGTTACTACTTGAGTTCCAGATTGATAATCGGTGATTGTTCCACCTTTTCCTGTTACTCCACTTCCTGAATCAGAAGTAAAGTAGATGTCGTTATTTACAATCGAGTCTGTTGCTAAACCACTACCTGTAATCTTACAAGTAGTTGTAGTTTCTGTATGTCCAGACTGAACTGTTCCAGCTTCAAATGTGTAGCCAGATCCAGCTGTGGTAACGTGACAAACTTCAATTGCACCATTACCTGAAGTATTAGCTGCAATTTCGACATCATACTGAAAAGATGAATCAGTAGTATTCGCAATTGCACCATTTGCTTTCCTTACTCTTTGAGTAGGAATGTAACTTGGTGTTACAAACTTAAGTGCTCTTGCGGCTGATATCTGATACATGAACTTCCATTTGTAACTATCAGCAGTTGTGATAATGGATGTTCCTGTTCCAGTAGGTTTGGTCGTGGATGTTCCACCAGCATTGTTATTGGCGAGACATTTATATACGTTGTAATCATCAGTCATTACATAGAACTGTTGATCAAACAATGCGTTATTTGCATGAGTATATGCAAAATAATTAGATCCCGTTGTCCAGTTATAACGTGGAGCAACATGACTAACATCCGTAGATCCAATTTTCTTAGCTGCAATCATATCTCTCCAGTGATTGTAGACTGTATTGGAAACGGAATCAGTAGGAGTAGGCGGGGCTGTATCATCCGCCCACGCGGTTACTTTACCAATAAATAAGTACATATTAGTATTAAGTAACCCACTTGCATCAGTAATTGCAGCGCCGGAAGTGGCAGAAATCTCATCAAAGGCTTCTACAAACTGTTTGGCGTTATGAATCCTGAATTTATTGGTTACTATAGCAGGCATTTTGTTTATCCTCCAAATTGTATAGATTAGTTTAAAAAATCAATGATTCCTCATTGTTATATTTATATCTTTTTTTAGTTTACATTTGATATACTGAATCAGTAACACCACCCAAATGTTTTCTTGTAACTGTTAAAGATGTGTCATTAGTAATAGATCCCACAATAAAAGCTTGTGGTTCAGTAATTAATTGTTTTGCTCCGTCTTCCCAAAGCATATTGTTGTTTTCCCATTCTGGAGACTCTCGTTCAATCTGGCCAGGATAACCAGCGGTATTAGTTTCTGTTCCAGCTCCAAGAGTTGCATTACTTTCTCCAGTTACAATCCAAAAACTTTCATCGGCTGTATTCCACGCAGAGTATGCACCTGTTACACCAGTATGTGAACCATGTGCAGCAACTGTAGTATCTTCAGTAGTTATTAACCATCGAAATCTTTCAATTGCAATTCCTAATACATCTGCAGTAAGAGCAATTCCTCCTACTTCAGCAACCGTGATATCTTCATGTTGAATTCTTTCATCAGTTTCCAACATTATACCACCACCAGTATCTTCGGCTATAATGTTTTCATTTGCAGTTTGAAATTCATCTCCCACCCTAAGTTGTTCAGTAAATATAGATCCTGATCCTGTTCCAGTAGTTCCACCGGCAGCAAAGTTGATTGTACCTTGTAGTCTTGTACGTACTTTAGTAAATCGATATGCGGGAAGAACAGTCCAAGCTTGATGTACAGTATTTTCTACACCATAACCTTCTTCACTAGTTCTGGAAGATTCTAACAATATTCGTCTTGTTTCCGCATTAGGGTCAGCTGTTGTAGCATGTTCATGTATAATATAATCGAAACTACTCTGGTCGTTAGCTTCTGATTCAGATTGATCTTCCAACATAATCTGATCTATCACTTCTTTTTGTGGATTCATCACATCACCATATACTTCAGGATAATCTTCAAATACCAAAAAGTTATTATTTACTACATCATGTTCTAAAGCTATTACTCCTGTATCATCTTCCAATGTAAATCTATCATCAATAAAGAGTAAATTTGCTGAAGGCCATTGCTTAATATAATGTGGTCTAAAAGGTTGCATACCATAAGTTCTTGTAACAACCGTATCTTTCCAAGTTTGTATTTGATCTCTTGCATGATTAAACGGCGTCCAACGTTGCATATCACTTGGCGCCTCTGAAGTAGTATAATGTTTTGTAATATCAGGTTGTTTAAATTCAAGATCATCTACAACCATTCGTGACAAAGACTCTCCAGATGTCGAATCTTCGTAAACAATATGATGACCATATTCAGTCATTATATGATATCCGGTAGACTCATACTTAATAATTTCTTTATCGGCATAAGTATTATTCGCCGCTAATTCTTGTTCACTAAGTAAACGTGTTCCATCTTCATTACCAAGATGAATAACATCATCTTCCATCATTAAGTGCCAACCGGTTGTTTCGTATGGAGTGATCTCTATTTCTCTCTCATCTGTAGTGGGTTTTACTATCCTTCCTTCTACAAGTGCATAAGTTAAATCTTCATATTGAAGATGATCTTCATTCTCCATTCTTAGATGATACCCCATTGTATCATACTGTTCTGTTTCTACTTCTACAAGAGGAGCTTTGAAATAATCCTCTTCTGACAACATCCTTGTTGTATCTTCATATATGATATGAGAAGAATCTTCTCCTATTATATGCCAATTAGTAGAATCTACAAGATTGAATATTACATCAAGTTCATTGTTTTGATTTACTCCATATTCATCTTCTACTGAAAGAAAAACACTATTAAGCCAAGAACTTTCTTCAAGTAGTATGGGTAATCCATCTTCTGTAATGAAATTATTATAATGTACAATTCCTTCCCAATAGATAAAGGGTACTCCAGTATCTCGGATAATTGGTATAGTATCTAAGGTTATTAATGATTCATCTTCCATTATGAATGTTGAAAGACCATCTTCAGAAATTAAATGATTTCTAGCTGAATTATACCATGTTTCAATTACATGAGTATCTACAATAGGAATACTTTCATATTGATGATCCGGTCCTTGTGTATCTTCTTCAAGGGAAATATATCTTTGAGGACCATTACCTTGTCCTGCTGAAGTTTCATCTAAGAGATATCCCCACCCATACGCCCCATTATCATCTTCTAGAAGAATATCACTATTGAAACTTACATCGATAGATATAGTTCCTGTTTCAGCTTCTGGAAATTGTATTTGTGGATAGAGATAAGATCCTCCACGTTCAAGTAGAATTTCAGT
>MDTE01193507.1_pt1 | contig 10985 bp, 3 predicted proteins | sample 811231 | NCBI WGS metagenome assembly MDTE01 (sample SAMN05326651, study PRJNA326480) | marine metagenome | isolation source: seawater | place: Indian Ocean: Red Sea | collected 2010 | reverse complement strand
TATGTCCTAGGTGGTATTATTGGCGGATTGTCTTATATGGCACTATTTAATATTATACCATACTATGAAAATAGAATTTCAGAATCATTGATGCTTGGAGCTTCAGCGGGTGTTTTTAGTATTGTAGCTGGATCAGCAACTCTATTACCGAATTATACATTTTATCTTTTGTTCTTAGGTCCAGTCAGAATAAAATATATTGCTCTATTTTATATATTATTATCTTTCCTTGATGTTACAGGATCAAATGCAGGAGGAGAAATTGCTCATCTAGGCGGCGCTTTTATTGGGTATCTATTCATAAGACAACTCCAAAATGGAATTAACATGGGTGAAGGTATTATTAATATAATTAATCTCTTCAATAGGAAGAAAAACAAAAAAGAAAGGGAAGAAACAATAATTAATGAGGAACAAAAATCCGATATATCACAAGATGAAATAGATAACATACTTGATAAAATATCAGAAAGTGGATATTCAAGCCTTTCAAAAAAGGAAAAAGAAAAACTATTTAATGCCAGTAAAAAATGAGAATTTTTATTTTAACATTTTTTTTATTTTCTATTGGTTGTTCATATAAACAAGAGCCTCATAATATTGAAAATATTAAGCTAGACGAAAGCCTAGCCAAGGAATTAGTTTCTCTATCTATAAAGTGTGTTGATAAGAAATATCCATATAAAATAGGATTTAGATTCGTAGATGAAGACTGGTTAAAACCACACTATGAAATAACCCCTTCATTCTATGGTTGTTGGGATTGGCATTCTGCAGTTCATGGACATTGGGCAATGGTAAAAATTTTAAAAGACTTTCCAGAAATTTCAGATAGGGATATTATTATTGAAAAACTTGATAAGAATTTAAGTGAAAAGAATTTAAAGAAAGAATTTGAATTTTTTAGTCAAGACTTTGCAAAAGGATTTGAAAGAACTTATGGATGGGCATGGCTTATGAAATTATATTCGGAGCTAAGATCATGGGAAAATGAAAAAGCAAACAGATGGGCTTTGAATATGGAGCCTCTAGTTAATCTATTGAGTGATAGGACAATAGAATTCTTAGATAAACTATCAACACCTCTAAGACCGGGAACTCATGCAAACACAGCTTTTTCATTTTCGCTAATGATTGAATATGCTACAGTTGTACAAGATGAGAAGTTAATGAGTAAAATTAAGGAGTACAGTATAAATAATTTCTTAAAAGATAAAAATTGTCCAATTAATTACGAGCCATCTGGTACAGATTTTTTATCTCCTTGTCTGGCAGAAGCTAGCCTTATGTCATTTGTACTAGATAAACAAGAATTTAATGATTGGTTCTATAAATTCATTCCATCTTTTAAAAAAGAAAGCTTTGGTAATATTATAAATCCTCCTGAGGTTCTTGATCCTGAAGACCCAGGAATTGGTCATCTAATAGGACTAATGTTTCATAGAGCTTGGACATTAAAAGACATAGCGATGAAGCTTAATAATAATGAAGATAAAAAGTTGTTAAAATCAATAGCAAAAAATCACTCAGAAAGTGGTTATAATATAATGTTTGAAAGTGGTTATGGTGGTGAGCATTGGCTAGCAACTTTTGCTATATATAATTTTTCAAAATAAAGTTACCTTTCTTTCTCTAGATATACCGTACCTAATATTTTATCCCTTCTTCTCATATAAGGAGTGTTGTAATACTCAACAGGAGTTATCTCGTAGAAATAGAAATCGGTCTTGACAATTTCAGAAGTAAAGGAGTTCATACCATTCCATATTTTATCAGATGACTCAACTACTCCTTCATAAACAATTCTTTGATATCTATCCAAAATTTTAACTTCAAAACCTAAATCTTCTTTTAATATGTTTTCATACTTTATCAAAAAGAAGTCATTAAAATCATCTCCATTTGGAGTAAAATAATTTGGTAAATTATATATTGGATTTCTAAGATTATCTATGTAAATATAAACTTTACCTAAAACCTCACATCCTTCGTAGTCACTTACACTATAAGTTATTGTGTCAAAAGGTATCGGAGACTCATCAAAATTATATGTTATAGTTCCATCAATATTTGATATAGCATCTCCAAAAGTTGGACCGGAAATAATTTTTACACTTGTTGTATCAATATCGGAATCAGGGTCAGAGTCGTTATCTAGAATATTTATAATTCTAGAGCTAGCAATAGTTCCATCTACAATTATTGAATCATCTTCAGTAATTGGACAATCATTTTCATAATTTATTACAATTGTAACTGTAGCTGTATCATTACAATTAAGAAAAGCATCATCAATATCAGATAAAGTATACTCAAAAGTAATAATTTCAGGACCAGGAGCTTGAATATCATCTGGGGCAGTATATGTAAATGTACCATCCTGATTCCAATTAAATCCACCAATGGAAGGTCTAGATATTACATTTATTAGAAGTTCATTACCTTCAACATCAAAATCATTAAATATAAATGTTGAGTCAATCGCTTCACTTTCATTAATATTAAATACATCATCTGCAGGTACAGGACAGTCATTAACAGGGTTGATACATAATTTAACAGTAACTGTATCGCTATGCAAATCATTGTCATCCTTAACATAATAAGTAAAAGAATCTGTAGTTGACTCACCTCCATCGTGTTTATAAATGAAACCTCCATCTGTCATAAGTAAAAACTGTTTAGCGTGAAGTGGTCGATCTACAACAAACGATCTTAAGGTTTGAGTTTGTCCGGGGTCATCATCATAGTCATTATATAAAATACCATCTTCACGAAGAACAATTATAAGGGAGTCTCCTTCATCAATACAATCAAAGGAGTCTTCTACTGCTACAGGAGGAGTATCTGGAACTGGTTCAATTCTTATGGTTACAGTAACCGTATCAGGAAAAGGACATTCACCATCACTCAATAAGTACTTAAATTCATCAATAAAGTTTTCACTATCATCATGTTCATATGTAAAAGATCCGTCAGACTTAAGATCTAATATTCCAAAAGTGGGGCCGCTATCTTTCAATAGTGTAATTTCCAATATATCACATGGATTATTTTCTTCGTCATTGGAAGCAACTCCATTGGAAGGATCAATAGTTAATACAAAACCCTCACTAACACCACTATATAAGTCATCGTTACCGTTAGGACATTCATTTAAAATATTAATTTTAACTGTATCAGCAACTTGAGTAGTATCCTCTCCATCAGTAACAAAATAAGTAAACCAAGTCTCATTAGGATCATCTGAGCAGTCATGATCATAAACGAAAGTTCCATCATCATTTAATACAAATGCACCAGTTAGAGAAGCATGTAGAGAATCAGGAATAACTCTCATCACATCTTGTGGGTCTGGATCTTGACAATAGTTATCAAGTATACCATTTGAAAGATCTGTATTTAATACTTCATCTTCTGTCACTGAGTACTCAATAATATCAGGACAATCAGGAACTCTATTTAAGATTTTAATACAAACCTCAGTTTCTTCAGAAAATCCAAATCCATCGTAGGTGACATAAGTAAAACATACTTCGTTAGGATCATCTGATCCATCATGTACATAGGTGAATGAACCATCAGCACATATGCCACTAGCATTGGTAGAAGGGCATGTTAAATTTCCTACCGTTGGTGGTTTTGTGATGTAGGTCTTTAATTCATCATTTTCAGCATCAGTATCATTAGATAATAATCCGTTTGCGACATCTACAACAAGAGTTCCTCCTTCATCAACTTCAAAGCTATCTTTCTCAGCAACTGGTAAATCATTTACAGGATTTATGATAATTATAGCTGTTCCCAAACTATCACAATTATCTAGATCAAAAGCTCTGTATTTAATACTGTCCATAAAAATTTCATCTCCCTTATGAGTATATACTAATCTACCGTCAGCAAAAATATTTCCGACTCCATTTTTAAAATCTGATAATGGATCTTTAACAGCTCTTAATAAATCTAGGTCTTCATCATAATCATTCAGTAAAACCCCAGTTGTGTCTAGAGACCCACCCTCATCGACATAAAAAGTATCTCTTACTGCTACTGGGCAATCATTTACATTCTCAATATTAATAATTATCCTTCCATAATCACTTTCACAGGAATCAAGAATATTATAATTTTTAGTTCCATCAGGATTATCTGTTACGTCAATAAATAAGTTTCTAATCCTATAGAGGATTGTATCTGAGTTTTGACTTCCATCGTGGGTATACGTAAAAGTACCCTCACGTTCTACAATTCCTCCATCTAGAGTTCCGTGTGAAGGAGTTCCATGGTAGCTAACGTATATAGAATCTCCTCCTCCTCTATCGTCGTTACTAAGCACTCCACAAAACTCATATGAATTTCCTTCATTATACAAGTAAGAGTCGTCAACCCATTTCCATCCACCCTTTTCCTCTTTAAAATATGTGCCTGCTGGTTGATAAAGACCAATAAGTAATTTTTCAGTAAGCCAACTTGCAATTTCATCATTTTCAGCTTTATTTGTTATCACAGCTAAGTATCCACCAGCATCCTCAGCTTGAATTTTTGCATCTTCCCAATGAAAAGATCGAATAGACATATGATATGAGTGCCCATTATAATTTCCTAAAAGTAGATGATCTGTAACTGAACTTACTCCATTTTCCATTTCTAATAAATATCTTTTTTTGTCATTTGGTTCAGTATTTGTAAGGTCATTCCATGTTCCATCTACAAAAATTTCTGCATAATCCTCACCTCCTACTCCTATAGTATGGTTTGGTTCACCTGGAGCCCAATTTTCATATCCAGTACCATTTTCATCGTATACTGTAATGCATACATCCCCTATTACGAGCTGTCCTCCTTCTTCAACAATATAAATATCATCTTCGGGTATTGGACAATCTGCAACAGGATTAATAGTAATATAGATGGTAGCAGTATCGGTACAGTTTATATCATTATCAAACGCAACATATCTTATTGAGTCCTCTAATGTTTCACTACCATCGTGAATATATTCAAAAGAACCGTCAGTGTTTATTTGAATAGTACCGTTTACCGGCAAACCAGTTAATGCTGTATCAACAACAACTGAATTTAAAGGGTCATTTTCTTCGTCAGTATCATTGATAAGAATCCCATCAGTAGCATTAATTTTTAATGTATCACCCTCATCGACATCATAGTTGTCATCTGCAGCAATAGGACAATCATTAACTTGATTTACAAGAATTTTGACTCTACCTAATTTGCCACATGGTCCATCTGATAATTCGTAAGTAAATTCATCCTCAGGCTGGCCCCCGACACCGTTATGGATATAAGTAAAGGACCCATCTACACCAACCTCCACATCACCCCATGTAGGTTGACCTACACCACTTGTAGATAAGCTATAATAAAGTTTTAATACATCCTCTTGTGATATAGTATCTCCTATAATATGCAAATCATCAAAGCGACCATAAAAGTGACTTCCCGGAGAAAGAGATTTTCCAATAAACATTTTTGAGGATTTATTAGGAAGGGATGAATTATCGAGATCTTCAGAATAGATTTCTTCTCTATTTAGAAAAATCTTATAGTTATCTTCATTTTTAATCAAAGCAAAATGATACCATTCTCTTGCTATGATAGCGTCACTGCTAACAGGAGTTAATAATCTCACGTTATATGTATTTCCATTACCAATTCCTAACGCTAGGTTTCCATTTTGTATACCTAATATCAAGCCCTTCTCTTTACCATCTGTAGTAAAGTTCAAAAAATTGCCATCCTTAGCAGGGTCAAAAACATAAAACCATCCAGATATAGAATAATAATCACTTTTGAGGTTTAAAATATCATCTTCAACTTCAACAAAAGCTTTGAAGTCTGCGTATTCATATGAATTAAGCTGCCTTCTAAATCTATCTCTTTGATATTGTGGAGGGTTACTCCACTCGACTGCAATAGGGGGAGCAACAAACTTTGGATCTGGCACAGTAGGGTCTGGGGCTAGAATGGTATCCAAAGTACCTCCCTTTAAGAATCCATCAAAATTATTAGGACCTAAATCTTTAGCTTTCTTGATAGCTAACATAGTTGGTATTGGACCAGTGCCCGCGTCACCAGCAGGTTCTCCAGGAACAGAGTCATAATACTCGTTAAATGGATAATAAGCAATAAGATCCTCTGTAATTGTTGGGTATGTACCCAAATCTACATCAATGTTACCTGCATCTAATCCACCACCCATTATTCCAGGTAATTTTAAATAAGATCCTTCAGAACCATTTGCTAAGCCCTTAACTATTAAGGTATCTCCTTCATCAACTTGGTATACATGATTATCTGGTTCTGGACAATCTTCAGCTTCAATTATATTTAAGTACACCGTAACTGTAGCGCAGGCATTTGGAGAATGAGGCAAATCTGTCATATCGTAGGTAAATTGATCTGCAGTAGTCTCCCGAAACCCGTTATGTATATAAGTAAATGATCCATCGGGGTAAATGGTATCTCCTACAATAATTCCATGAGCAGGTGGTGATGATATACCCAAGAAAACTAACGAATCTCCTTCCTCGTCAAAATCATTAGAAAATACCCCTGTATATTCAGTAGGATATCCATTTACTTCCTTAGTTCTATTAAACATATACTCATTTATTCCAGTCGTTGTTTTATCAGCCGTAAAAGTACCATCTTCATTAAGGGTATAGTAATCTGGTAAACCCTCTCCACAGGCGTTATCAGGACCAAATATCAACATAATTGAGTCAACAGCACAACACTCCTTATTTTTTGGGTCTGCTACAGTTATCTGTGGATAATCACACGTTAAAGTGTAAATAACATCTCTTAATGCACCCGATCCATTATGCTCATAAGAGAAAGATCCGTCAGTATTCACATCGACATCAACCGCATTAGGTGGATACGGATACTTAAAAGTACCATCATCATTATAGAAATGAGGATAATCAGCAATAGGATGTTCTATCTCTAGAAGAAGCTTAGAATACAATTTATCATTCTCGGCGTCTGTATCATTATTCAATATTCCAGGAGCTCCTATTGCTAAAGTTCCCCCCTCATCCATGTTTAGAACCCAAGCAATACCATCCGATGCATATACTATCAGAGTATCCCCCGAGTCATCTAGAGCTACACTATCAATGTTTTTAGAATAAGGATTACCATCTATATCATTGCCTAACCTGTCAATCATATCTTTAATTGAAGCTCCGTCTGCTAACTGGAGACTGTTATAACCGTTAAGCAGTGTCTCAGGGCAGTCATTTCTTGGCATAATATCAAAAAAGATTGTGTCAGCATTAGACTCACAATAAGGATCTGTACCTCTATAAACAAAAAATTCTTGAGAATACTCCCCTCCACCTTGGACATATAGCAAATTACCTGCAGAATCAATTTCAGCATAACTTCCTAGTGAGTCATGAGGATCATCCTCTATAAAATATTTTATTACATCTCCATTAAGATCCTCATCATTATCTCCAATCCATGGTTCACCAAAAAGAGGAGATACACCATAAGCAGGAATTATAACAGTGTCAGTATACCTATCAGTATTCTCCCATATTCTGAATAAATCTTTGTCTATAACAGGACAGTCATTAATTTTTATGACAACGGTAGCCTGAACTTGGTCTACCTCCCCATTCGCATAATTAATTGTATATGTATATATAAAAATATCTTGGTTATGTGTATCATCACCATTATGGGTATAAGTAAAGCTCCCATCCGTGTCCAGTGAAAAAAGATCATCTCCATTTCCTTGTTTAAGTGCATAATCAGGAACTTTGAATACAGTTGCTGTTATAGTTGCACCAGTAATTGTTGGGTCATTAGCCAACACACCTATATTAGCTGGAATTTCAATTTTCTCCCCAAGAGAAACAGTGAAAGTATCATTTACTGCCTTTGGAGCAGTATTATTTATTACAAACCTTACTACATCTTCATCAGAACAACCAAACCCATCTGTAACTTTTACTCTGACATAATCATTTTTAGGTTGAATCCCAGACAAGTGCCCGGCTGCAGTATATGTTAAAAATCCATCTGTTGTTATTGAAGCCTGTCCATAAAGTCCAAGCAATCCACCATCTCTATATTTACCAATGATTTCATATTTTAAACCAGTAGGGTCAAGTCCCGCTTGTTCTTCTAGATCAGTGGTTTTTTTATATAAATCTATTGGAGGATCAGTAGTTTCAAATTCATCAACTCTCGTCAGATCAACTTTTAACTCTGGACAGTCGTTGTCTGGAGTTACACATATAGTGACAACACCAACATCATAAAAATCTTGCTCATCAAGAACCTTATATGTAAATTGATCTTCATTTAATGGGGTTTCAGAACCATCGTGGACATATCTAAATGAACCATCTGGGCAGATTCGATTTGGAGTGGTATTATTTCCACAATACAGAGTACCATGAGCGGGTGGTGATACTGGAATTTCATCTACTCTGAGAACTTCATTTGAAGCTTCTGTATCATTACTTAAAAGACCATTACCATTAGCTGCGTCAACCACTAAAGTCTTATCTGCTACCGGCACGTCATTGTTTCCTGGATTAGTCAAACTATTATTACCTTCGGTAACGCAAGTAGTGTAATTATCAGGGAAAGCTACAGGAGCAATTTCATCATCTTCTATATCAATTCTTACAAGGACCGGAGTACCAAAGGTAATATTTTCAGATAGTGGAGTATCACTCCCTTCAGTACCATTTAAGTATATATAGAAAAATTCATTTGGATCCTCAATAACGTCATTCTTTGAAGATATTGTAATTTGAACTGAGGTTTCACCAATTGGAATTGTAACAAGATCACCCTTATCAGATACCCAATCATCTCCAAATGTTGCAGTATTTTGGGCTCTATCATAATCTAATCCTAATTTTATTTCTTTATCAAATGGCCTCTGTAAAGAGGCAGTAAGGATAGCTACCCCATCCTTTTCATTAATAATAGATTTATCAACATTAAATTCAACATACGAAGGGTCGTTATCTACTATGATAAGATTGAATGAATCTTCCTCAACAATTATTCCAGGACCTTGGGTTATGGAAGAAATTTTTAAATAAAAACTTTCTTCAAGAGCTTCAAAAAAATCATCATCTGCAGCCCTAATATTAAATGTTTCAAAGTCTTTTCCTGCTATAATTGTTTGTGTCTGATCTAATGACACGTCATTACTTCCAAATCCATCACCATTTCCAGAAATAGTAACACTTATATCAGCGGGGGCAGGTTCATTAAGCTGTATCCTAAATGCAAGTTCATTTTTATCTTCTTCATATAATTTATCTCCTTGGAAAGGAGCCATAACTTTTACAAAACTTAAAAACAAATCATCATCTTTAATCAGTAATTTTGCTTTACTATTAGTAGCAATAGTAGCACCAGAAGAAATAGCAGTAATTTCTGCTATAATTTCTTCATCAATTTCAACATCTGCATCATCTTTAGAATTAATAGTTATTGTTCCCTCAGAATCCCCTGCATTTATTCTTATGATATTTTGTGTTACGCTAGATGTATTATTTGTGATAGTATAATCATCATCAATAACGGCACTTCCTTTAAAGGTAATAGTCACATCAACATTAGTGGTAGCAGCTTTAGATAATGAAACCTTAATTTCGGCTGAACCGCCAGTCTCACTAATAACAGGAACATCTCTTGATATAGAAGCCTCAGGATCTGATGTTTGTGAAAATGGAGAAAAAACTAGTGAAAAAAGGAGAAAAAATAAGGCGGCAAAATTTTTTTTCATCGTTAATTTGTAGAGATCTCCCAAAAATATAAAAGATTTAGTTGTAGTAAAAGAAAAACTCTTTTTTAAAAAACGAATGAAAACGGTAAAAATTTCATTTTTTATTAGCTAACTGACCACAAGCAGCATTAATATCCTTACCTCTACTTCTTCTTAGTCCTACGTTAACTCTTTTAGCATCTAAATAATTCATGAAGAGATCTGTATTTTTATCTGAAGATCTGTCAAAGCCAAGGCCATCCACAGTATTATATTCAATTAAGTTAACTTTTGATGGAATATGTTTGGTGAACTTATAAAGATTTTCAGCGTCTTTTATGCTGTCATTTACTTCGTTAAGTAGGACATATTCGTATGTAACCTTTCTCTTAGTTTTGGAAAAATAATATTTTAATGCGTCCCTTATATCATCTAGAGAGTTTGATCCTCCTATTGGCATTATGCTATTCCTTAGTTCCTCTGAAGCTGCGTGCAGGGACAATGCTAGATTCACTTTGACATTATCATCAGCTAATCTTTTGATCATTTTTGCAATACCAGAAGTAGAAAGTGTTACCCTTTTATAAGACATCTCGAGACCCTCACTTGAGGTGATAAAATGAATAGATTTTATCACATTTCTATAATTTAGAAGTGGCTCTCCCATTCCCATGTACACAATATTTGTAAGAGGTAAATTATAGACTTCTTTACATTTATTGGCAATTGCCACCACCTGATCATAGATTTCTCCTGCAGATAAATTTCTTGTTCTTCCCATCGTACCTGTAGCACAAAATTTACAACTTAACGAACAACCGACTTGAGAGGAGATACATGCAGTCATTCTCTTATTTTGAGGAATTAAAACACCTTCCACAAAATTTCCATCATATAATTTGAATCTTATTTTAATTGTACCGTCATCACTTCTTTCTTCAAAATCTTCAGTTATTTTATTAATACTGAAATTCTCATTAAAAATTTCTCTATTACTTTTAGATAAATTACTCATTTGAGAAAAAGATGAGGAGGAATTATTCCAAAGCCAAGAGTAAACTTGATTAGAAACATAAGGCTTCATATTATTTTCTTGACAAAATTTTTTAATATCAACTATATCAAGGGATCTTATATCTGTTTTCAATTCTTTTCTTTTTCTAAAAAGCAAAGATATTAAAAGCATATATTTATAAATTAAGTATTTTCGTTAAATATC
>MDTE01105880.1_pt1 | contig 10987 bp, 7 predicted proteins | sample 811231 | NCBI WGS metagenome assembly MDTE01 (sample SAMN05326651, study PRJNA326480) | marine metagenome | isolation source: seawater | place: Indian Ocean: Red Sea | collected 2010 | reverse complement strand
TATTTAATGACCGATATATTTTAAATGCATCAAGATCCACAGGCCTTGCAGCATTTTCAATTGGATTTTGAACATCAACTTTTAATTCATAAGGTATACCGCCAGGAAATTGTTCTATTACATCATTTTTAGGAGCAGTCAAAACCCATTGGCCAAGTTCAGTTAATTCAAAATGTACAATACGGTTTGCCTGTATTGCAGCAAACGTAATTAATACATCATCGACAGCCCATCCTGATGCCCAAAACCCATTATCATTTGAATGAAAAGCGATATAAAGATTTGATACACCTGCATAGTCTGAGAGATCAACGGTCTCATTTACCCATTCAGAAACAGGGTCTAATGAATATACCTCTGTAAAGTTGGTTCCATCTGTACTTACTGCAATATGAGCAGTGTGACTATATGCACCATCAAAATAGGATGCGAAGTTTAAGGTAATATTTTCTGCACCACTTACATTAAGAGGAGGAGTAATTAGATAATCCATTGAACCATCATCATCTGCCATATCATCGTTTGAGCACATATACCATGTATGTGATGGTATGGTCCAAAAAGCACTTGAACCATCTTGAGTGATAAACCAGCCTTGTGCAGAATTAGTTGTTAGATTCCAATTCTCTGGAATTTCACCTTCTTCAAAATCCTCTTCAAAATCCTCAGGTATTGGTCCATAAGGAGGGTCCCAACTCAAAAGTACTTGTGCGTCCATACCATCTTGCGCTTCCAAATTATGTGGTTCTTCTATATAGCCTGGACTAATAGTAACTGTCCCTGAATCTACTCCTGATATAGAATAAATATCACCATCTTCATCGCTAATTGTTACATTATAAAAATTAATACCAACATTAGAATTATATGCATCTTCATGAATTACCATCTCCACACTAGCAATGGACCCAGAACCTGTCTCTATATCTTGGTTGTCGGCACTAAATATTATTACCCTTGTTGCACCGTTATCTAATTGATTATGATCAATAGTAAAACCTTCTGAACGATCTGTAGTGGAAAATCCTAAAATATCAATATAATTAGGTGAATCAACTATATCAAATTGCAAACCACCGACTAGACCCGAATTTTGAAGATTAATATCAAGATAGACTTCTTCTGATACATCACCAGTGTCTGAAGTGGCACTTAAATACACATCAGCGAATGCTATATTCATTGGCAATAAAAACATTATAGATAAATAAATATATTTCCATTTAAAAGCCATTTTACACTCCGACTAAATCAAGATTAAATTTTTATACTAATTCCCATTATGAGCCATCAGTAAAAGCTAATTCTATTCATATAAGATAACGATTTTCTACCGATAATTCACTCAAAAATTAATCTTTAAGAGCATTGATTATATCTTCATATAAATCTTCAATATGCTCAACACCGATAGACAAACGAATAAAATCTTTGGTAAGGCCCATTGATTCTTTTATTTCATTAGGCACAGAAGCGTGTGTCATTTCATAAGGCGCACACACTAAACTCTCTACACCACCTAAACTTTCTGCAAGAGCAAACAATTTCAATCTAGACAAGAATCTATCACGTTTTTCAATTGAACCACATTGCATTGATATCATTGAACCAAAAATTGGTTCTCCTTGAGGGTTTAGTTGTTGTCTACATGCTAATTCATACTGATTATGACTATTTAAACCAGGATATATAACTTTATTTATTAAATCCATAGATTCTAACCTTGTGGCTAATTCCATGGCATTATCTGATTGTTTTTGTACTCTAAGGGAAATTGTTTTGGTGCTACGCAATAATAACCAACTATCAAATGGACTTAAAACAGCTCCTATGGATTTTTGAATAAAATAAATTTTTTCTGCCAAATTTGAATTATTTGTTACTAAAGCACCTGCAATGAGATCACTATGACCTCCTATAGATTTGGTCGCACTATGCATTACAATATCAGCGCCTAAAGATAATGGTCTTTGCCCATAGGGGCTCATAAATGTGTTATCTATTGCTAGATAGATATTCTGTGAACTACATAAATCAGAAATTTGACTAATATCACATAATTCCAATAAAGGATTGGTAGGCGTTTCAATAAACACCAATTTTGTATTATCTTTAATTGCTAATTGAATATTCTTTATATCTTTAGTATCAACAAATTCAAATTCTATTCCGTGATTTGCTAGCACATTTACAGACATCCTATATGTACCACCATAAACATTATGACCAATAATAATATGGTCCCCTGATTGAAAGGTTTGAAAAAGGGAAGTTATAGCAGCCATACCACTAGAAAATGCAAACCCAAACTTTCCTTCTTCAAGTGCAGCAATATTCTTCTCAAGCCTAGAACGAGTGGGATTTCCTGCTCTAGAATAATCAAATCCTTTATCCTTTCCAACTGCATCCTGTCTAAACGTGGATGTTAAATGAATTGGTGGAGATATTGACCCTGATTCTTTATCCGATTCATTCCCTACATGAATTGCTTTGGTCTGAAAATGATAATCAAAATCCATATTATACCTGTGTATATCCTTTATTTATATAGCTTTGTAATTTTTTATATTTAATCTGCAATTCTTTTCCATCAGGACTTCGTACTAATATCTTTTCATTGCGACCTTGTTTTTTCTGCACCTGCATAGGTGTTCTAACCCGTTGCTGCTGTTTTACTGATTCTTGCTGAGCACCTTGAAATCCCATGCCTGTTGTCTCTTTATGTGAGGTTTGAATATTTCTTATACCTGAACTTGCTTGCTGTTTCTCCATACCCTGCAATTGCGTTCTAAACAATCTTTGAGCTGTAACAGAATTCATATCAATCATCATCTGCTGAAACATTTTAAAACCTTCAGATTTATATTCTAGAAGAGGATTTTTTTGTCCATATGCCCTTAAATTTATTCCTTCTCTTAATTGGTCCATAGCATATAAATGGTCTTTCCATTTATCATCAATTGTCCGCAGGATAACAAAACGTTCAAATTCTCGAATTATATTTTCAGGGACTAGTGACTCTCTTGCTTTATAAACAGTTTTTGCATTTTCTATAATCCAATCACCTATTTCCTTAATTCCAAATTCATTTTTTCCAAGATCTTTTTCTATTTTATCTATAGATACATCAACTAGTATATGTGATGCAAAACGCTGTTTTAAATAGTCCCAATCCCAAAATTCAGGAGTATCATTATCTTCTTGTAATTCAATCTCATCTAAAATAAAATCTTCCAGTATATGGAAAACCGATTCCTCCATATTCTCACCCGCCAATGCTTGATTTCTAATATCATAAACCACTTGACGTTGTTGATTCATAACATCATCGTATTCCAAAAGATGTTTTCTAATGCCAAAATTTCGTACTTCAACTTTTTTTTGAGCATTTGAAATCGCCCTTGTCACCATTCCTGCAGATATAACTTCTCCTTCTTCAATACCCATACGGTCCATAATCGAAGCAACTCTATCTGAGCTAAAAAGCCTCATTAAATCATCCTCTAAGGATAAATAAAATCTTGAAGAGCCATTATCACCTTGGCGACCACTACGACCACGTAATTGAAGATCAATACGCCTTGATTCATGTCTCTCTGTACCGATTATATGCAATCCTCCTAATTCCTTTATACCTTCACCTAGTTTAATATCAGTACCTCTTCCCGCCATATTTGTAGCGATAGTCACTGCCCCTTTTTGCCCAGCACGAGCAACAACCTCAGCTTCACTTTTGTGCTGCTTTGCATTTAAAACATTATGTGGGATGTTTTTTCTTTTAAGCATTCTGGAAAGCAATTCAGATATCTCTACTGATATAGTGCCTACTAAAACGGGTTGGCCTTTATAATGACACTCAGAAATTTCATTAATTGCGGCATTATACTTTTCTCTTTTTGTCTTATATACCAAATCATCCCTATCATCTCTTGTAATAGCTCGATGAGTAGGTATTACAGTAACATCTAAGCCATAAATGGAGCCTAATTCTTCTGCTTCTGTCTCAGCTGTGCCTGTCATTCCTGATAATTTATCATAAAGTCGAAAATAATTTTGGATTGTTATTGTTGCTAATGTTTGAGTTTCTCTTTCAATTTTAACATTTTCTTTTGCTTCAAGAGCTTGATGCAAACCATCAGAATATCTTCTTCCAGGAAGTACTCGTCCTGTGAACTCATCTACAATCATTACCTTTCCATCTTGAAGCACATATTCTACATCTTTTTCATATAATGTGTAGGCTCTTAATAGTTGATTGAAATTATGTATGGTCCCACTTCTTTCAGCGTGTAACTGATGAGCTTTTTCTTTTTCTTTTTCTTTTTCAATTGATGTAAGGTCCTTTTTTTCCTCTATTTCCAAGAGTAATTCTCCTAAATCAGGAATTATAAAAGTATCTGGATCATTTGGTGACAAAAGGTTTCTACCTTTCTCAGTAATATCCATTACATGACTTTTTTCATCAACGGCAAAGAATAATCCATCATCCACTTCATGCATTTTTTTATCTCTAATATAAATTGACTCTATATCCTGAGCTAATTTCAACATTCCTGTTTCTTGAAAAATTTTCATGACTTGTCTATTTTTAGGCATCCCCCTTTGGGCTTGTAATAATTTCAACCCAGCATTTTCTTCATCGCCATTTTCAAGATAATTCTGTGCTTCTCTTACAAGATCTGATACCAAAGATGATTGTTTTTTTACTAATTTCTGTACTTCTGGCTTTAAGGTTGTAAAAGTCTCATCTACAGGAGCATCCACTGCTCCAGAAATAATAAGAGGTGTTCTCGCTTCATCAATAAGAACACTATCAACCTCATCCACAACTGCAAATGCGTGCCCTCTTTGCACTTTTTCATTCTTTTGGAGTGCCATGTTATCTCTTAAATAATCAAATCCAAATTCATTATTTGTTCCATATGTGATATCACAATTATACATCTCACGTCTTTGAATATTGTCCATTGAATTAAGGATATAACCAACTGAGAGACCAAGCCTTTTATACACCTCGCCCATCCACTCTGCATCTCTTTGGGCTAAATAGTCATTGACGGTGATAACATGAACCCCTCTTCCTGTTAATGCATTCAAATAAATTGGCATTGTTGCAACAAGTGTTTTCCCTTCACCAGTCTTCATCTCTGCAACCTTACCCTTATGTAATATTATCGCACCTAATAATTGGACATCATAAGGAATCATTTCCCAAGAAATTCTCTGACCTGAAACATGCCAAGATGTTCCGCACATTCTTCTACATGTTTCTTTAACTAAGCCAAATGCCTCTTCCATTATTAAGTCAAGAGCCCCTTGCTCAGCCTTTAATATTTCATTAGCCTTTTGCTTCTTATCAAATGTATCGGAAAGTGACTTTTCTTTTTCATAACGAGTATTAATTATAAAATCTTTTAATTCATTCGTTCTATTAAGTAAATCTTCATCAGTTTTATTAGATAAAGAATCAAATAATTGATTAATACGATTAATTGTGGATGAAAGTTTCTTTATCTCTCTTTCAGATTTGGTGCCAAATAATTTTGAAAAAACCATGATATCTTAATTTTTATCCTTTTGTTGGTATTCCTTGTACACTGCATCAAGTATTCCATTTATAAAACTTGGACTCTCATCCGTGCTATAAATTTTTGAAATCTCCACCATCTCACTTATAGAAACCTTTGGCGGAACTTCTTCTATAAAAAACATTTCACATATTCCCATTCTAAGCAATAATCTATCAATTTGAGCTACACGATTGAAATCCCAGTTTTCTAAATGAGATTTTATTAATTCATCAGCCCAATTAATATTATCCAAAACACAATAAAATAATAATTGGATAAATTGTGAATTTTTTAATCTTTTTGGATTGGATTCTAATAAACGACCAAGTACCAAATCTGGATTCTCATTTGAAAATTGAGTGGCAAACAACGCTTCTAGGACTCCTTCCCGAGCATTCCTTCTTGGATGAATTTTAGGCATTATCCCTTTTCCCCATGACATTCTTTTTTTGCAAATACACATTTTTTAATTTTGCTATTTCTGACATTCTTTTCTCAGCTACCTTAGAAGCTGCAATATGAGTGGTTACATCATCTATATCAGATCTATGATAAATTGCCATTAGTGTATCATATATACCTTCCTCAGCCTGACGAAAGGCCCTCTCACGATTATATCCGTCAATTTCATTTGCACAATTTATCAACCCTCCTGCATTAATAGCATAATCTGGAGCATATAGTATATCTCTATCTTTAAGCATTTGTGCATGTATTTTTTCTTTTTTCAATTGATTATTTGCAGCACCAGCTACTATTGAACATTTGAATTTTGGTATAGTTTCTTCATTAATAGTTGCACCTAATGCACATGGTGCATATATATCAATATCTGCAGAATAGATATCATTTAGACCAATAACATTAGCACCAAATTCCTCTACTACTCTTTTTATTGATGACTCATCGATATCTGTAACAAATAATTCAACTCCTTCTTTACTTAAATAACGACAGAGATGATAGCCAACATGACCTACACCTTGAACCCCAACTTTTAATCCATATAAAGAGTCTTTTCCATAGTGCTTTTTTACTGTTGCTTTTATTCCAGAACAGGTTCCAAGAGCAGTAACTGGAGAGGGATCCCCACTTCCGCCAAGCGCTCTAGATATACCAGTTACATAGCGAGTCTCAGTTCTCACCCACTCCATATCCTTAACACTTGTACCAACATCTTCTGCCGTGATATATCTACCAGCTAAACCTTCAACAAATCTTCCAAAAGATCTAAAAAGAATCTCATTTTTATCTTGTTTTGAATCGCCAAAAATAACCGCTTTACCTCCACCAAGGTTAAGTCCAGCTATTGCTGCCTTATAACTCATTCCTCTTGATAATCTTAATACGTCTTTTAATGCTTCTTCTTCTGAATTATAATTCCACATTCTACAACCTCCAAGAGCAGGACCAATCGTAGTATTATGAATAGCTATAATTGCTTTTAATCCAGTGTCCTTATCATGACAGAATACTACCTCCTCATGTCCTCTAAAACTCATATTCTCAATAACGGATAACATCCTATCTCTCTGCTCTTATATTTTACATTACTGGATGTAACCAACCAAACGGGTCATCAATTTCTTCGCATTGAATGGCCATCAGCGTATCTTTGTATTTTTTCGTTATTGGACCTATCTCGCCATTATTAAATTTATAAACAGCATTATTATAACTAATTTTACCTACAGGAGTCACTACTACGGCAGTTCCAGTACAAAAAACCTCATCCGCTGTAAGAATATCATCAATATAAATATCAGTTTCTTCAACTTCAATCCCTAAAATTTCAGATGATATATTGCAAATAGAATTTCTAGTGACACCATCTAAAATAGAACCACTTAATTTTGGGGTTTTTAATTTCCCATTACTATAAATAAATAAATTAGCTGAACCAAGTTCTTCTATCTTTTTTCCATTTACTGAATCAAGGTAAATTACTTCATCAAAACCTTCTTTTTTAGCAAGACTAAGTGGATATAATGATGCTGAATAATTTCCAATTGCTTTTGCGTTCCCAATGCCTTTACGCGCAGCTCGATGATAGTCATTTTCAATTTTAAGATTTAATAACTTTACACCACCTTTAAAATATGGTCCAACTGGTGATACAAATACTATAAAAGTGTATTCTTGAGCTGGCTTAACCCCCAAAGCCGGAGAAGTACCCCACACTATTGGTCTTATGTATAAACTTCCTTTAGGATAAGGTGGGATAAAATCTAAATTATCTTTTACAGTAGATATTACTGCTTCTTTAAAAAACTTTGGATCCATTGTAGGGATACATAACCTTTTTGTTGAAAAAGCCATCCTTTCTGCATTTTTATCTAACCTAAATAAAACTATATTATCTTTTGCAGTATGATATGCTTTTGTTCCTTCAAATACGCCTTGTCCATAATTTAAAACACCTGCAGCTGGTGACAACTCAATGTTTCCATATGGAATTAAAGTACCTTCAGACCAAGCTCCATTTAGTGAACAAGTTGCATAATACATACTACGAGTATTGTAAACATCAAAATTTAAATCATCCCAGTCAACTTTTGCTTTTTCTCTTGTCATTCGAAAAGTTTCCTAGCTATAACTAATTTTTGTATCTCAGAAGTACCTTCATATATCTCTGTAATTTTTGCATCACGCATCAGCCTTTCTACACCATATTCTTGTATATAACCGTAGCCTCCATGAATTTGAACACATTCAGTAGCAGCATTTGTGGCTGTAGAGGACGCAAACAACTTTGCCATTGAGCTTTCTTTTATATAGTCCTGACCTTGGTCTTTTAAGTATGCAGCATACCAAACCAACAAACGTCCAGCGCTTATGTTTGTAGCAATATCTGCAAGTTTGTTTTTTATAGCTCCGTAATTTCCAATTGCCTTACCAAATTGTTTTCTTTCTTTAGAATAATTGATGGCTTTATCTAAAGCTGATTGCGCTAAACCAATTGATTGTGATCCTATTCCAATTCTTCCTGATCCTAAGGCTTGAATCGCAATTAAAAAACCTTGTCCTTCTTCACCAATTAGATTTTCTTTTGGTAAACGACAATTTTCAAAATAAAGTTCACATGTGTCTGATGCTCGTATACCCAATTTATCTTCTTTTTTACCAATCTTTAAACCAGGAGTTCCTTTTTCTATAATAAATGCTGATATACCCTTAGATCCTTTGCCTTTTTCTGTTAAACAAAAGAAAATAACTAAATCGCTATTTTCCCCACTTGTAACCCAATTTTTTGTACCATTAATGATGTAATAATCTTGATTTTTATGTGCAAAAGTAGTCATATTACTAGCATCCGAACCTGACTGAGGTTCACTAAGACTATAAGCACCTAATTTCTTTCCTTTTGCAAGTGGTATTAAAAAATCGTTTTTTTGTTTTTCTGAACCCCAATCTAAAAGAACTTGGCACACTAAAGAATTATTAACGGACATAATTGTGGAAGTGGCTAGTTCAACATTCGCTATTTCTTCTAGAGCTATAACATACGATATAGTGTCAAGACCAGAACCTCCCCATTTTTCAGGAACCATCATACCCATAAATCCTAAATCTCCCATCATTTTTATTTCTTTCTTGGGAAATGTCCCAGTCTCATCTCTCTCAATAACCCCAGGATGTAAATATTCTTCTGCAAATTCCTTTGCCAGCTTCTTAATAAGCTTTTGTTCTGAGGTAAGTGTAAAATCAATCATTTTTTTCAATTATCATTGCGGAAGCTTCCCCTCCTCCAATACATAGTGTAGCTAGGCCCAATTTTGAATTTGTTCGGTTCATTGCATTTAATAGGGTTGTTATTATCCTAGCCCCTGAAGCACCAATTGGATGACCAAGTGCAATAGCACCTCCATAAATATTGACTTTATCAGTTGGAATATCAAAGTCATCTATTGCAGCCATAGTTACTACTGAAAATGCTTCATTTATTTCCCATAAATCAATATTTGATTTTTCAAGGTTAGTTTTATCTAAAAGTTTTTTAATAGCTTTTCCTGGAGCTGTCGTAAACCATTCTGGATCATGAGCAGCAGAACAATGACCAACTATTTTTGCCAATGGCTTCAAACCTAGCTCATCTGCTTTTTCTTCACTAGTTAATAATAATATAGCTGCACCATCATTTAACTTTGATGCATTAGCAGCTGTAATTGTACCTTCATTTGAAAAAGCAGGTTTTAAGTTTGGAATTTTATCAAATTTCACTCGTCCTGGTTCCTCATCAATGGAATAAATAATTTCTTCCCCTCTTTTTTTCTTGACCTTTATAGGGACTATTTCTGAGGAAAATACATCATTTTCAGTAGCATTAATTGCCTTTTTATAGGAGTCAATTGCAAATGAGTCCTGATCTTGCCTATTATAGCATCTTTCTTTTGCAAGTAGCTCAGCACAATTTCCCATGTGTTGATTTGTATATGCATCCCAAAGACCATCATGTATCATACTATCTAGAATCTTACCATGACCAAATTTTTGCCCTGATCTAGCATTATTTAATAGATATGGTGAATTAGACATGCTTTCCATTCCACCTGCAAAAATAATATCAGCATCCCCACATTTTATTGCTTGATCAGCCAACATCACAGACTTTAATCCTGAACCACACATTTTATTTATGGTCAAGGATTCAACAGTTGTTGGACATCCACCTTTTATCGCAGATTGCCTTGCTGGAGCTTGTCCCTGCCCTGCAGAAAGAACGTTTCCTAAAATCACTTCATCTATTTGCTCAGGCAACACTTCAAAATAATTAAAAATACCCTTAATTATATTAGATGCTAATTCAGAAGCAGATAAAGTAGAGAACTGGCCCTGAAATGCTCCAATAGGGCTACGTTTTGCCGCAATAATAACTGTTTTTCGCTGCATAATATCCATTAAAAAAGCATTTATAAAATAGGAATTAAATTACGTAAAATTTTTGTACTTTACCGAATATTTGGATAAAGTATGAATGAAAATCAAATAATCTTTTATTTTTTTTCATAGGCTTTTATTATTTCCATAACTAATGGGTGACGTACAATATCATTCTTATCCAATGTGACAAAGCCTATTCCATCAACATCTCTTAAGATTTTATGAGCTTGTAATAAACCTGAATCTGATTTGATTTGTAAATCAATTTGTGTGATATCCCCTGTGATAATTGCTCTTGAACCAACACCCAATCGAGTCAAAAACATTTTCATTTGCAGAGCTGTTGCATTTTGAGCTTCATCTAAAATCATAAAAGAATTATCGAGAGTCCTACCTCTCATGTATGCAAGAGGTACAACTTCAATTATTTTATTATCCAGTAATTGGGTTATTTTTTTTTCTGGATAAAAATTAAATAGCGAATCATAAAGAGGTGCGAAATAAGGATCAACTTTTTCCTTAAGATCTCCGGGAAG